>Ga0318573_10000492_pt1 | contig 12942 bp, 7 predicted proteins | sample GRESIP089b5f21_FD_202515 | JGI IMG/M metagenome (GOLD analysis project Ga0318573, IMG submission 202515) | Tropical soil microbial communities from Luquillo Experimental Forest, Puerto Rico - GRE.SIPMG.089b5f21 | ecosystem: Environmental > Terrestrial > Soil > Tropical forest > Bulk soil... | reverse complement strand
ACATCTCCCCGACTTCGTCGTTGAAGCCCTCGTCCCCCATGGTCATCCAGGGACCTGGGTTGCGGCCGGGAAAGATGTTCACCGGCTTGGGCTCGACGGCGACGGCAGCCGCCAGCACCTGAGTGGCATGGGCCAAAAGAATTGGCCCGGGGTCGCCGGGCCAACTCTCGGTCCTACCATTGTTCCGCATTGGAATTCGCAGAACGGAATTAGTGAATTTACTGCTTCCGAAGGATTATCAGGCCCCTCGGATTCAATATAGCAAGTCCAACCAATTCGTCCATAACCCATCCTTTGTGGAATTGCTGGACTAAATTGTTCTCCTCGACGTCCAGACTGTACATGACCGGGAATACCCCCAAAAATTCTGGGTCCGGAGTCAGGTACGTTGTGCCGATCGGAATGATGATCGACTTGCCGATTTGGAATTCGCCGAATTGGACAATGCGCTCGCCCGCGACAACGCTGTCCTTGAAGGCCCAGCCCGTCGTGTTGATATCCCACCTGTAAAAATCGCGATATTCTTTTGGATTCACCAAAAGACGAGTGGAATCCAGCATGCGCTGGTCGGTGAAGGTCACCGCGTTGTACAGGTCGTCGGGGGCCAGGATGTCTCCGGCCACCGAGATCTCGTTGGGCAGGCTGCCGGTCACCGGCGTGGCCGAAGAGTCAACGAGCCGGTACTGCGCGGCCGCCGTCTCGATCAGGGACACCAACCGACCATCCTCCTGGCGCATAATCGCCTGCTTGGAAAAGTCCTGTTGGTACTCAACCAGGTTAGCCCGAAGGAAGTACAGGTCCTCCTTGCGAATAATGGGGAACGTCGCAATTCGGAACAGCTGAACCTCAACACGCTTGCCCTCGAACGGCGTAATCCGGATTTCGCCTTCTGCGCCGTGGAGAACATATGCCTGACCGAGCTGATCGAGAATGTCGTACTGAATTGGTACGCCGGGTGTGAGGGTATCTTCTAACAAGACATTGCGCAGAATACCCTGATACCGCAGCTGCAGCTGAATGGGGCCGATCATCGATTGGCCGAGTCGCAGCATGCCATTGTTGGCATCCCGCAACATATGCGCCATCCGGATCTGCTTTTCGCGCATGGACAGCTTGCGGCCGCCCAGACGCTGCTGCAACTGGCCCATCTGGACCACGAACTCGTCCGAGGAACGGGCAGAACCGAAACGCTCTAGGCCGGAGCCGTGAGCAACAAGAGCTGGAAGTCCCATGGTCTCCCTCCTTAGCTTCCGGTCCCCAGCGCCACGCTCGTCGCGAAGAACTGCCGACGACCGCTGATGAGGATCTTGGACGTGGACTCCACCGACACCAGGCTGGCGATAGCGTTGGAGTTGTTGGCGCCGGTCGGCGTCAGCACACCCGGGGGCTGCGTGATGCCGGTGGGCAGTACCACCGAGCTGGTGGTGGCGGTCAGCAGCTGGATGCCACCGTGCTGCGGTGACGCCCAGGTGGCCTGTTGATCAAACGCTGGGGCCAGTACCTCGAACAGACCCTGCTCGTTGATCTGCCACACGGTGAACTCGTTGCCACCAGTGGCCAACACCTCGTCGATACCCAGACTGGGTGCGACGAACAGGCTGGACAGACCGAACGGAATGCCGTTGCCGTCCCAGAGTGTGAAGACCTCGTCGTGGAGGATCTTCATCACGCTTCCTGGGTAGATGTCATACGTGCGCGGCCAGTTCGGGTCCAGGAAGCCCGCGTAGGCAGTCGCTTGCGTCTGCGCATACTTGGGCATCAGGGTCCGCTGTTGCGCCGGGTTGTTGATTGTTACCCGCAACATAGGGTTCGCCTCCTTTCAGAGAACTCGGGACCGGGCCCTCAGCCCAGCCACATCATCGCGTCGAACTTGGGGTCCAGGGCACTCTCCCGCTCGGTTGACGCAACCCGGCGGCCCGAGCCGAAGCCCGGGGGGACAGTGCCTCGTTGAGCCCCGCGTGTCGATCCGGCGGGAACCCTGGCTGCGGCGAAGGCTCGTGCGTTGGCCTGGTAGACCGCGTCGAGCAGGTTGGCCCGGTCCTCCACGGTGGAGTGGCGGATGGTCTGCAACCAGCTCGCCAGCTTGAACCGTGCCTGGTAGGGGGCCAGTCCGCAGCGGATGTAAGCCTCGGCGCACCGCAGCGCCGTGAGTCCGTCTGCGAATATCTCCCGGGAGGACTCGCGACTGCTGCCACCGGCAGCCGCCGCACCTTCACCCGGGGCCCAGATCTGGGAATCGACGCTCATCTCCGGATCCGCTTCGGAATCACCGGCATTGTTGGCGAAGTCCCCCAAGTCGAATTGACTTGCCTGGGCATCAGCGTCGGTCTCGTCAGAGACCGGCTTCTCTACATCGACACGATCGTCCGGAGCTGCGACTTCCAGCTTCTCGTCGGCTTGTCGACGCATAGTGTTACTCCCTGCTTCAACCTTTTGTGCGTGACGCAGGGCGGTTTGCAGGGTGGGGAATAGCGCGTCCAGCGGAACGCCCGCTCCCTTCGACCAGCGCGCGGCCGCCCGAGTGAGGGTGCCCGCGCTGTGCTGGTTCCACTGCTGGCCGGTCACCTGGGTCAGCCAGTTGTTGAACTGGGAGAACCAGTGACGGCTGGCATCCTTAGGTTGCGTCTCGGTGGGAGACAACCCCACGTCCTGGAAGTCGTCGCCGCGCACGCTCTGGTCATCGGTCCCCGACAGCTCGGGATTGACCACGGTGGGCTGCTCGACACCCTCGGCGGTGCGACGGCGTCCCTCGCGCGTCATCCGGTTGTAGGTGTCGATGTCGGCCTGCAGACTGCGGCTTTTCGCCTGGATGCGAGCCACCAGGTTGTTCTCGGTGTTGGACTCTTTAGGCTCATCGCCGGTGGGAGCGGCCACCGACTCTGCCGGTGGCACGCCGTCACCCTCGCCGTACACCGAGGGGATGTACGTCTCGGCCTGTTCGCCCAACGTGTTGTCACCGTAAGGCCCGCCGTCGGTGTGGCCGCTGTCGTCGGCCGTGCGCCGGTGCTGACGACGACCAGCCGTCGCCACCCTGCCGCGCTCAGACAGTCGAGGTGCTCCCACGGTCTGGGCTCCTTTCTGCGTGCCCTTTCTCTTCTTATTTCCTGACGAGGCCGACTTCACAGGTCGACGAGCCGGGCGCCGGGCGGATTCTTTATCCTTGAGCCACGGCGGCTTGTTGTCGTCTTTGTCCTTGTCGTCGTCTTCGTCGTCATCGGAGTCGTCATCTTCGTCATCCCCGGCAGTGCGGCGGGAAGACTGGCGACGGCGCCTGGCAGCGAACTGGGGTGGAGGGCCCTGCGTCTCGGTGGGCGTGGGCGGCAGGGGACCCTCGTCCTCTTCGTCCTCGTCGCCCAGCTCGTCTTTCAGCCGGTCGACGTCCTCCTCGATGTCGTCCACGATGTCCTCGACGCCGCCACCCTCGAACTCATCGGCGCCGCCGAATTCGCCGGGCGGCCCGCCACCACCGAAGTCCTCTTCGCCGCCCTCGTCTTCGGGAGCGCCTTCATCTGCCTGCAGCCACGGGGGGCGACGGTCGTCCTCGTCATCCTCAGCGGCATACCTGGTCCGTGTCCGAGCCATGGTCTTCCTCCTTGTTTTCCTCGCCGCTCTGGGCTGAGCTTCTGGGGCCTGCTGGCCCTCCTGGGACGGCGCCCCCACTTCCCCGACGTCCTCCACCAGACGGGCGCTGTCCAGGCCCTGTTCCTCCTGGGTGCGGTCCAAGCGCTTCGTCTCGTCGAAATCGGGGGTCTGCAGTTCCTCGGGGGATTCGATGGAGTTCTGGAACGGCATATCCTCTTCGCGCGGGCGGTACGGGGTAACGAACTCGTAGTCGTCAGCGCTGTCGTCGTCGTCGTCCCTGAGCGTGTCGATGTCCTCGGGCGCCTCTTGTTCGCCCCAGGCTTGCTTGCGCCGGGCTGCACGCGTGCGCTCCTCGCGGTCTTTGTCCTCCTCAGAGCGCTTCTGCTCGCTCTCCGGACGCGGCCGGGGTGAATGGACCTTGGGACCGCGAACCGGCCGCAGGCGGGGAATGGCGGCCGTCTGCTGGCGCCCCCAACCATCGGCCTTGTAGGCGTACACCTTGCCAGAGGGATCCACGTGAACGTGGTCGGCCTCGTAGACCGGCTCGCCGGTGTCTTTGTGGATGAAAGTGGTGTCGTGCTCGGGGTTGTAGCCGACGATCGACATGGGCATGCCTTCTGGTGCCGGGCCCTTGTCCAAGGTCCCGTAGATGCCCGCGTGCACGGTGCGATCGCCCTCGCCGGTTTCCTCGTTGAAGGTGTCCTTGTACAGCTGGCTGCCACCGGGCTGGACGTGCAGCCGGGCATTGCGCAGATGCAGGTCATCAATGTAGCCACGCACGTGCTTGCCGGTCTGCTTGTCGGGTTGGCGAACTGACCAGAGGTCGGCCTGAGGCTGCTTGGTGCGCCTCTGCCGATTGAACGCGTGCCGGTTGTAGTGGACGTAGACCTCTTTGCTGGGGTCGATCGGCCGGGCACCCTCACGCTTGACGAACTTGCCCGCCTCGCTGCGCTTTCCGGCCACGATCACCTGGCTGACCACCGCTGTCTCGTCCGCCGGGTCGAACACGTAGCTCAACTCGAAGAAGCCCAAGCGGTAGCAGTTCTCGTAGACCAGCTGGGGCTCGCCGGTGCGCGGATCCGGCAGGTGCTGGCCCTTGTGGAATTTGACGTGGTCGCACATGTCGAACACATCGGTCGCGCGATTGCCGCAGTAGCTGCAGATGGTGAACCCGGCCTCGACTCCCATGGAGACCGAGTCCAAACCACCCGTGCGGATCTCGTGTGCGAGCTTCGGGAACCGCAGCGCATCGATTTCCTGGATGACCTGCACGTACTTGTCTTTGCCGTTCTCGATGTAGCGGGCGGCCACCACCCGGCCGCGTGCCCGGTCCGGATCGAAGTTGGCGTGGTTGACGAAGCACGGCTTGCCCAGGAACGTCTTGTAGGACTTGGCCAGCTCCTCGGACGGCCACGCGTCCCAGTTCTGGTTGATGCGCGCGCTGATCGCCCGCACGGCGGTGTAAAGCATGCCGTCGCGGAACTGAAAGTCGGGCACCACAGCAGCTTGTTTGGCCAGCCGGAAGGGCTGGATCAGCTGGGCAACCCTCTTGCGGTCCTCCCCGATGCTGGCCACCCGACCGACGACTTTGTGCTGGCGGTTGGCCAGGATGGAGGTCGCGTAGAACTGGCGCTGGGCACTCTTGAGCGCCCGCCGGAAGCGGTGTTCTACCTCGCGGTCACGCAGGTCGACGCTCATTGGACGTAATGAGTCCCTTGGAGGTTTAAACCGTCCAGGTTGCGCGCACCCTGCGGGTGATACTCGTTCATCAGGTCGGCCTGCTCCTGGGCCGAGTAGTTACGCCCGGCCTGCTTCAGGAATCCGGCTGCCGCACCGGCGATATCGGAGTCGGAGAAGGTGCCGCGTCGGCCGCCTCCGCTGACAGCTGGACCGGCGCCGTAGACGCCCATCATGGCCTGGCGCCGGGAACCACCCTGCGGTGCACCGCGACCACGGCCGTATTGCCCACCAGCTGTCGTGGCCTGGAACTGCCGCACCACGTCGGAGTTGTCGTGTAGGGAGGCCAGTGCCAGCAGCTCGGGTGCGGCTTCGGCCATCTCACCACCCTCGGCCGCCTCACCACCTTCGCCGCCGCCGCCGCCGCCTTTACCGCCGGGCATGCCGGGCATGCCGGGGATCTTGGGCAGCATCTGCTGAACCTCGTCCACACCGGGAATCTTGGGGATCGGGCTCTCGTCGTCGTCGGGGTCAGGCGGGGTGGTGCCCCAGCCGGGCGGCATCGTGGACGGGTCGAAAGCGACACGACGCTCGTAGCGGGCGTTGCGCTCGCGGATACCATCCCTGATCGAAGGCCGGTGACTGGCGTAGCTGGTGCCCGGCGACGTCGGGTTGACCATGTCACCGGGCGCACCACCGGACAACGGCGCGAAGCCGGTGTTACCACCGAATCCGGCGCCCGAGACTCCGGCGCTGGCGGGCAAGACGGGAGCGATAGGGGGAGCGAAACCACCACCCTGGCTGCCGCCACCGGACGGCTGATCAAGCATGTGTGTGGTATTCCCGGCACCGCCGGTGCCACCGCCACCCAAGGGATCCCTAGTGGGTGCCCCCGGGGTGAATGGCATGGTGGCTGCCCCGCCACCGCCGCCGCCGGTGAAATCGCCGGGATCGGAAGAAGTGTCACCACCACTGAAGTCGAAGTCGCCACCGGCATTACTGCTGAAGTCGCCCTCGTCGGCGTAGTGGAAGCTGGCCGTCGAAGGCAGGCCCGACTCGCTCATGTCGTCGCCCGCGTTCATCAGCGGTGCGCCACCGGCGACGTCCATCGGGCCCTGCGGACCGATGTTGGGACCCATCGGACTCGTCGAACTGGTCTCGCTAGAAAACAAGTCGGCCAGGAACGGCGGCAGTACCCCGGCTTCATGGGCGCCGCCCGGCGGGGTGCTGGGCTCCTTGGACGCATTCACGTCGGAGTCGGAGTCGTTGTACTTGAGGATGTCGCCGTCGGGCAGGTTGGTGACGTCCTGGAAGTTGGGCCGCTCGTGCTCGTCGATGTAGTCGGCCGAGCTGGAATACCAGTCTTTGGGATCACGGCCGGATCCGGCGAAGCCGCCGTCCAACCAGCCGCCGTCACCCTTGTCCATGAACCCGCCGTCGGCCTCGTGGAGGGAGGCCGAGAAGTAGCTAGCGTCGGTCCCGGCGTCGTGCAGATCGTCGATTAAGTCGCGAATCTCGTCGTTGTGCTCGTCCATGTGACCGAAGTTGTCGGAGAGCGGTTCCTGGTTCTTCTTGCGCAGCTTGTTCAGATCGCTGGTGGCCTCCCCGGCATCCGGCCTGGGGGCGTTGCGCACCGGGTCGGTGACGCTCTGGGTGTCGGCATCGGCCAGGTGCCAGCCCGGTGGCAGGATGCTGCCGGGGTGAACGGTGAAGTGCTCGATGTCGGGCTCGGCGTGCTTCTCGTCGTTGCGCTCGCGCTGCTTGTTCTTGACCCGGTCGTCGTGCTCGGACGCAGCCGTCTTGTCGGTCATGATCTGACCAGGGCCGGTCGTGGTCCGCTCGTCCTTGGTGACGTCGACCAAATGCTCGGGCTCGCCCTCGGGCACGAACTGGATGTCGGGCGTGAGACTGTGCGGGGTCATCCGCAGCATCTCGCGACCCTCCTTGTACACCTGATCGGGATCGAAGGTGTAGGGCACGTCGAACTGGCGCTCCGGCGTGGTGCGGAGGTGGTCCTCGGCGTAGTCGTAGAGCTGGGCGACTTCGTCCTCGGTGTAGGGATCGTCGTCGTCGTCGCGGGAGCGGGTGACGAAGTTGGCCACCCCGTCGATGTCGGTCGGCTGGCCGTTGTCCTCGGCCCACTTCTTGAACTCTTCGACCACACCCGACGTCCTGAAACGGGTACCTTTGCCCGGTCGATCGAACGCTGAGCGCATTTCCTGGTAGGCGGCGTAGGCATGACTGCAGAAACGCCCCACGTACGTCAGGCGGCGTTTAAAGGCCCATCGCCCCCACGGGCAGCCACAGCGCCACGCGGTGACGGACTGGTTACCGAGATCGAACACGTTCCCGCGAATGATCATGCAGTCGTAGAAGCCGTGATCGCCCTGGACGGTCGCTGAGATGATCTCGGGAGTGTTTTGTTTGATATGCACCCGGCCCTCGTTGCGCAGCCGCTTGGCCTTGCGCTGCACATCGCGCCAGGCCGCCTCGCGAATTACCGGGTCGGACTGGACCAGGTCCATCTCCATGCCGACGCGAGGATCCAGACGATAGCTGGCATCGTCGATCGCGGCCTGACGCTGCATGGTTGCCATCGCGGTGGCGATGGGGTCGGCGAAGTCGGACGCCAGCGGGCGCACGTCAGCGAAGTGGGCGGGCATGTCGGTGGGCGGCTCGATGTCGAAGACGCTGGCCACCGGCCGCAGTCGGTCCATGAACGATGGACCGCCCTTGTAGCGGTGTTCGGTCTTCTTCTTGCCGGGGCCCGGCACCCGCTTCATGAAGACGTTCTCTTCGTTGCCGGGGTCCCTGACCAGCTCAGGCGCCGCACCGTGCGGCAGTGTCTCGCTGAAGTAGTCATCGTGCTCGTAGGGATCACGGTGCCGTCCCTCGGCCTCATGGCAGCTGGCGCAGACCATGGAGGATCCGCGCCAGGCGGGCTGGAAGATGTCGTCGGAGCGCGGCGGCTTGGGGCTGCGCCGGTTCTTCATGTGCCGGTACGGGTTGTGCCAGGCGCCGCAGTCGGGGCAGCTGTACCACTCGGGCTCGTCGCCCTCGAACATTTCGGTGCCCGTCTGACCGGACGGAGAGACGCGATCGTAGGGATAAACCGGCTGGTCGCTGGGGCGCAGCCCGGGGATATCAACCTCTTGAAGTTGACCCGGGTAGTCACGTTCACGGGGAACATAGGAGGGCTTATCCTCGTGATAGGGATCGTGGCGTGGCCGGTAGCGCTCGTCGTCCTCGATGCCGCCCTCATGGGTACGCGCCCCGCCCCACGCATCTTGCCGCCGCTTGTAGTTCAACATCTCGTCTAGCTCGGGGTCCTCGTCCGCCCACTGACGCTCGTACTCGTTTTCCTCGGGCCCGTAGTCGGAGTAGTGCGGATCCTGCAGCGGGGGATAGCCGCCCAGCACGAGCTGCGGGCGCTCGCGCATCGCGCTGTGGGCGCCGGTGGCGAACAGGTTGGGTTTGGGTCCCGGCCCCTTGTCTTCGCCACGGCTGCGCAAGCTCAGCGAGTCACTGGGACGCAAGCGCTCGTCGGGATCAATCTGGCCGTACTCGCCCGGTCCCCAGCTCTGGTTGGGGCCCGGCGTGGTGAGCGCGTCTACCTGTGGGGTGGGGTTGTACGGCAGTGTCGTGGTGTTGCGCGTGTTGACATGCAGGGCGGGGTCGTGGGCGAAGCCCCGAGATCCGATCGCATAGGTGGCGGCGCCGCGCATGTATGCGTCGGGATCAGGCTTCGCCGTCGGGAACTGGTACGTGAACAGGTTTTCCGGCCCGTCGTCCTCGCTGGCGGTGCGGGCATTCTTAGCGTCCACCCAGACGTCGAAGCCGGTGCCCCGAACGCGATAGCTCGTACGGCCGTGCACGGTTTCGGTCTCGACCAGCTCACCAGGCCCATGCGCAGTGTGGATCGTAGTCATCGCTCCTCCTACCCTTTCGGGCTCAGGGGAGGACGAGTTACAGGTAGCGGAACAACGAGTAAGCGAAACGCGCGGCCGTCATGTCCGCACTGTGAAAGGGGAAGAACTGGGTATCCCCGGCGAAAGCCAAGCCCAGCCGATCGAAGATCACCTCGCCGGTATATTCTCCGATCGCCAGCGGAGAACCGCCCTCATTGGGGTGGATGGAGGACTCTTCGCTGTACCCGGCGGTGATGTGCGGCAGCCAAGGCTCGTGCTGATCGGGGATCGGGAAGGCGTTTCCGGCGGCTTCCACGGCGTCGGTGTGGATATGCGCCAGATCGGATGAATGACCCACCAGGTAAACAGCACACGGGTCGTGGCCCTCGTGCCCGTCAGGGTTGAACACCGCGTGACCGAACACCCGGCCCGTGATCTCGTCGTAGGAATCGGCCACCCTGGCGGTGGCGGCTGCCAGCGGACCGGGGTCCTGGTAGCCGACATCGTCACCCAGAAACACCAGCGTTAGATGGAGATCGTCGACCGGCTCCCCGCCCGGCACTGCCAACATCTGTGCGTAATCGCTTCGCGGATAAAGTGCCACCATGCCCCCCGAGTGCTTCTCCTGCTCCGCGTCGGCATGGTGTATCCAGCTCATGTCGTGCGTAACTCCTCGGGACAGAAGTGCGCGGGCTTGACGTAGACCGAAAGCCCGAAAACCTCGGCATCTGAGTGTTGCCAAAACAGCTTCCATGAGGTATGGAGCTGGCGGATCACCTCGACCACTGCCGCTTCACTGATGGGTGACGTAACGCCGGTATCCTCTGAAACTGCTTCGATACCATGCGCATTCAAGTAGTTGGTCAGGCTGATCGCCTGATCGGCACTCTCCACCGGCAATGTCAAGTAATAAACCTCTGTGGTGTTCTCGGAGTCAGACATCATGTCGGACAATCACTTTCCCCTCGGTGTGTGCTCTGGAATGTGGTGTTGGTCACCTTACCTGATATCTACCCAGGTGAGGACCCGTTGGTGCTGGGCTGAGCGGAGTTGTCCGATAACTCCGGCAGCGCAACCTCTTTGGATTCCTCTTCAGCAACCAGGGGATACAACTCGATATCCCCCCACTGCACGGCTGGGACACCGAGGCGCCTAGCCCAGCCGTAGTGGCTCAGGAAATCATCCGCATCGAAACACAGATCGACGGCGGTGCGGCGCAGGACCTCCACCAGCTGCCCGCGCTCTTGGGAGGTGCTCAGCGGGTGCCCCGCGTACGTCGTCCAGGCGATGTTGCCGTTGGGCAACTTCAGACCGAACTGCTCGAACCGTGGCGGTGCCGCCGGGGGCTCGGGGGGCACCGGCGGCGGATCGGGCATCATCGCCTCACCGTTGAGCGCGGCCGAGATCACTGGCTCGCGCTTCCAGATCATGTCCCCGATCGTCTCGGTGACATCGAGCACGGCGTGACCGAAGCCGAGCAGCTGGTGTCTCACCATAGCGGGCGCACCCCCGTGTCGTTCTCGTACTGGCGCAGCGCGTCTTCCAGGACGCCCATCGCCTCCCGAGTCTCGTCGTCGTCGCGGCCATGCTGGATGTCACCGAAGGCGGCGCGCACCTGGTTCATCCAGCCGCCCAGGCCGGAGCGGTCCCAGAAACCGGGATCGTTGATCAGGTCGATCACCAGAGGCGGGTTGGCCTGGGCCTCGCGGCGCCGGATCGCGGCCTCCACCTGAGACTCGGTCATGCGCTTGCGGCTACCGTAGGAGCTGGGGTCGATCTCGAACTCGGTGCGCTTGCGGATCCCGCCGGTGCGGGTGCGCTTGGCCTTGCGCGGGCTGTTGCCGCGCAGATCGTCGCTGATCGCCGGGCGGGCAAAGTTGCGTGTCGGCTCGCTGATGTCGTTGAACTCCTGGCTGTGGCGTTCTTCGCCGCCGACCTCCATGCCCGGCGGCAGGATGCCGGGACCGCTGGCGTGCGGCGCGCTCACCTGGAAGGGAGCCTTGGGCTGATTGGGCAGCCGAGTGTCGTATTCCGTACGCATCTCGGTGTTTTCGTTGGCACCGACCAGATGCAGCCCGGCCACCATCTGCGGCGGCAGCGGCATGCCCACCGGCGGCATGGCGCCGTTGGGGCCCATCGGTGGCGGTCCCACCGGCAGCGGCATCGGCGGGGGCATCGGTGGTCCCTCCTCGCCGCCGCCCTCCTCCGGCGGGGGCGGGGGAGCGGGCGGCACGCCGGGCAGCGCACCCATGGCGCCAGCCGCGCCCTGCTGAGCGGCCGCCGTTTCCAGCTGCTTCTCCTGGCCTTCCAGCAGCTTGGTCTGAGCCAGTCCCTGGCGCAGGGTCAGCGTGGCCATCAGGTACTGGGCCAGCTCGGCGGGGTAAGGCAGTCCCTTGTCGTCGATGATCTCCTGGGCTTTGCCCATCGCCTCGGCGGCGGCCACCAGCTTGTCCACCGTCTCATCGGCACCGCGCGGCAGCTCCTGCTCGAAATCGATCGGGATGTTGATCGCGAGGCTCTTGTCGGAGATCGGGACCCCGGCCTGCTTGAGCATCATCATGAACTGGCGCTCCTGGGCCTCGTCGCGCAGGTTCAGCGTGCGGAACTCGACGTCGGGGGTCAGTAGCTGGGGCACGCGGACGATCTCTTCCTCGCCGGTCTCCTCGTTGAACTGCACCACCTCGCGATACAGCGGGCGCCGGTAGCCACCCTTCTTCTCGTAGGCGTAGTGCTGCTGGGCCTCCGCGATGATCTCCATGCGGCCCTTGATGTGCTTGACGACTTTCTTCTGGAAGGACTTCATCAGCAGCTCGCACACCTCGCGGTTGAGCGCGGAGCTGGCGTAGGTCCCGGCGGCCGCCGTGCCGCCCATAATTAACGCGGAGCCAATTCCCCATGCCTGCATGAGCTTCAGGTCGATGCGCTCGTAGTCCTGGTCGAAGCGTGGGACGCTCTCGCGGCCGAAGACGTTCTCGATGTTCAGACCCATGTGGTGGCAGATCAGCTTGAAGTCGGCCATCAACGCGTTCTGCATGTCGTCACGCAGGTCGTCCAGGTCGGTCTGGCTGGGGATCCAGGGCAGTCCGTCGCCCATGTTTTCCAGGCCCAAGGTGGCCACGATCATCGGGGAGTACAAACGATCGGCCACCGCGTCCTGGGCGGCGTTGAGGGACTCCTCCATCATCAGGGTGCGGAAGCTGCGCAGCAGCGGTGGTGTGCCGTAGTCATGCCACGGGGCGCTGCGGTTGACGATGCGGCTCCATTTGGCCGGGCTGATGTCCAGCCCGTCCTCCTGCTGGGCGGCGCGGATGATCTCGGGGTAGTAGTGCACCAGCTGGCGGTACTCGTAGAGCCGCTCCTCGCGCTCCGAGCGCGTCTCCTCGTCCACGCCCATGCCCATCGGCCCGTCGCGCAGGCTCTCGACGAGATCTTTGACCATCAGCTGGACGCGCTCCTCCTGGACGAAGGGGCTCTTCGACACCCGCACGAAGTCGGGGTTGAGGATCTCCTCGGAGGACCACACCCCCAGCGACTCGTTGAAGTGCGCCAGGCTGGTGACCTCACCGGCGATGTAGTATTCGCGACCCAGGCTGTCGGGCAGGAAGTTCTCGTAGTCCAGCTCCTCCATGAACATCTGCGTGTAGAACTTCTCGATCAGCGGGTCGGTGCTGCGGAACTCCAAGCCCACCAAAGGGAACCGCGCGTAGATGTCGACCAGCAGCGGGATTAGGTCGTGGGTGATGTAGAACGCCCGAGCCCAGCGACGGCATTCGGC
>Ga0318573_10000489_pt1 | contig 12952 bp, 10 predicted proteins | sample GRESIP089b5f21_FD_202515 | JGI IMG/M metagenome (GOLD analysis project Ga0318573, IMG submission 202515) | Tropical soil microbial communities from Luquillo Experimental Forest, Puerto Rico - GRE.SIPMG.089b5f21 | ecosystem: Environmental > Terrestrial > Soil > Tropical forest > Bulk soil... | reverse complement strand
CCTTCACGTGCTTGGACGCCGCCGCCAGCGACATGGCCAGCGGTTCGGCGAGCTGGCCCACGGTCAGTTCGCCCGCTGCGAGCCGCCCGAGCATCGTGCGCCTTGTGTCGTGCGCCAGCGCATGAAACACGGCATCCATGCCTGCCAGATCCTCAACCATGTGGTTTACATTACCGAGGCCCCACAAAGACTGTCAACCTTTTGGTTGAATATGCCTGCCCCGGCTTTTGCGAACGGCGTTTCCGAACGGGTAGGCTGAGTTTGCAGACAACGTTCGCAAAGTAACTCCGGGGAGGTACCGTGACGGAACCAACGCCCGTCCGCTACGCGCGCAACGGCGCGGCCGGTATCGCCTTCGAAGAACTCGGCGGGGCGGGAGGCGAGCCCTTGCTGCTAGTGATGGGGCTGGGAGTGTCCCGGTTCTGGTGGCCACCCGGGCTCATCGCCGAACTGACCGGCCAGGGCTTCCACGTGGCCGCCTACGACCAGCGCGACGCGGGCGAGTCAACCCACTTTCCCGCCGCCGGCGCGGGGAACCCGATAGCCGCCGCGCTGCGCCGCCGCTCGGTCGCCTACACGGCCGAGGACATGACCGACGACGCCGTGGCGGTGCTCGACGCACTCGGCTGGGATTCCGCGCACCTGTTCGGGCACTCGATGGGCGGCCAGCTCGCACAGCGCACCGCGCTGCGGCACCGCCAGCGGGTGCGCAGCATTACCTCGTCCGCCTCGCTGCCGAGCGACACCGGCGGGCTGGCCGCGGCCCGCTACGTGCACCTGAGCCTGGTGGCCCGGATGGCCAGGCTGCGGTACCCCGAGGGCCGGGACGGCGACATCGAACTCGGCCTTGCGCTTGCCCGCCTGGTGGCCTCCCCCGGCTACCCGTTCGACGAGGCGGAGGCGCGGGCCCGGATCGAGCGTGACCTGGTCAGCGGCGTGCGCGACACGGCGGCGCAGAGCCGCCAGGTGGGCGCCAAGTGGCACGGCGGGCGGCTGTCGGAGCTGCAAGTACCGGCGCTGGTGCTGCACGGCGAGCGTGATCCGCTGCTGCGCCCGGCCGCCGCCAGGCGGACCGCGGCCGCGATCGGCGGCGCGCGGCTGGTGCTGCTGCCCGGCGTGGGACACGACCTGCCCGCCGCGGTGTGGCCGCAGGTGGCCGGCGAAGTCAGGGCCCTGGCCGACCGGGCCACTGTCCGCACCGGAGGGTAATGTCGCCGACAGGTACTCATCGCCTGGATGAGGGGATCGCGATGACGACGCACTCAGAGGGATGGGACTCCGCGTACGAGGGCAGCCCATCGCCCTGGGACATCGGCCGGCCGCAGCCCGCCTTCGTACGCCTGGCCGACGATGGGCTGCTGTCCGGGCGGCTGCTCGACGCCGGCTGCGGCACCGGGGAGCACGTGCTGCTTGCCGTGGCGCACGGCGCGGACGCGATGGGCGTGGACGTGTCCGGGCTCGCCATCGAGAAGGCCAGGGCCAAGGCGGCCGAGCGCGGCCTGACCGCCCGGTTCGAGGTCGCCGACGCGCTGCATCTGGAACTGCTGGGTGAGCGGTTCGGCACCGTGATCGACAGCGGTCTCTTCCACGTGTTCGACGACGCCGACCGGCCCCGGTACCTGACCAGCCTGGCAAGCGTCGTCGAGCCCGGCGGCACCTACTACATGATGTGCTTCAGCGACCAGCAGCCGGGAATCTGGGGGCCGCGCCGGGTGCGTGAGGAGGAGATCCGCGCCGCGTTCGCCGACGGCTGGGAGATCATGAGCCTCACCCGGGACCAGTTCTCGGTCAACCCGATCCACGGCAACACCGTGGCCCAGGCCTGGCTGGCGGTCATCCGCCGCCGCTGACTCGGTGCGGCCATACCCCAGGCCCCGCTTTCCGTCACCAGCGGTCGTGGACCTGGGCGCGGATGCGGCGGTCGTAGATGTCTTCGATGCCGCGCAGTTGCCCGGCGGTCAGCGGTGGCAGGCCCGCGGCGGCGGCGTTCTGCCGCGCCTGCTCCGGGTTCCGTGCGCCCGGGATCACGGTGGTGACTCCCGGCTGCTGGATGATCCAGCGCAGCGCGGCCTGTGCCGGGGCGAGGCCGGCCGGCAGCAGGGCGGCGAACTCCCGCGCCGCGTCGACCCCGGTGTCGAAGTCCACCCCGGAGAAGGTCTCCCCCACGTCGAACGCCTCGCCGTGCCTGTTGTAGGTGCGATGGTCGCTGGCATCGAACGTGGTGCCGTGGGTGTACCGGCCGGACAGCAGCCCCGAGGCCAGCGGCACCCGCGCGATGATCCCCACCCCGGCGGCCTGCGCGGCGGGCAGCACCTCCTCCAGCGGCTTGCGGCGGAATGCGTTGAAGATGATCTGCACGCTGGCGGTGCCGGGCCGCGCGATCGCGGCCAGCGCCTCGGCGCAGGTCTCCACGCTCACCCCGTACGCGGCAATGCGCTTCTCGGCCACCAGGGTGTCCAGCGCGTCGTAGACCGCGCCGGTGGAGAAGACCGGCGTCGGCGGGCAGTGCAACTGGACCAGGTCCAGCGTGTCTGTGCCCAGGTTGGCCCGCGACCGGTCGGTCCACGCGCGGAAGTTGGCGAGCGTGTACTGCGCCGGGTCCTGCGGCACGCGGCGGCCCATCTTGGTGGCCACCGTCATCGGCAGCCCGGGGTTGGCGGCGAGGAACTGCCCGATCAGGCGCTCGCTGCGGCCGTCGCCGTACACGTCGGCGGTGTCCAGGAACGTGACGCCCGCCTGCACGGCCGCGTCGAGCACGGCCAGCGCGTCGGCCTCGGCGACCTCGCCCCAGTCCGCGCCCAGCTGCCAGGTGCCAAGACCGGCCACGGAGACGACACGGCCGGTCCGGCCCAGAATGCGTTCTTCCACGGGGAACGATCTTACGGCGGCCACCGGCCGTCCGCCGCTCGCCCGGATCCGGGCCCCGGCTGTGGACCGCCAGCCCTTCCGGGTGCAAACTCGCACAACAGGGAGGGAACGGAGGACTTGATGGGCGACTACGCGAAGGCATACCAGCGGAGCCTGACCGACCCCGAGGGCTTCTGGGGTGCGGCGGCACAGGGAATCGACTGGTACCAGGCACCGAACCTTGTTCTGGATGCCTCGAACCCGCCGTTCTACCGGTGGCTCAGCGACGGGGTCATGAATACGTGCTTCAACGCGCTGGACCGGCACGTGGCCGGCGGGCGCGGTGACCAGGCCGCGCTGATCTACGACAGCCCGGTGACCGGCGGCACGCGCCGGTACAGCTACGCCGAACTGCTGGACGAGGTCGCCAGGTTCGCCGGGGTGCTGACCGGTCTGGGCGTCAGCCGCGGTGACCGTGTGGTGATCTACCTGCCGATGATCCCGCAGGCGCTCGTGGCGATGCTGGCGTGTGCCCGGATCGGGGCGGTCCATTCGGTGGTGTTCGGCGGGTTCGCCGCGCCCGAACTCGCGGTTCGCATCGATGACGCACAGCCCACGGTGGTGGTCTCGGCGTCGTGCGGCATCGAGGTCAGCCGCGTCATCGAGTACAAGCCGATCCTGGACCGGGCCCTGGCCCTGGCCAGCCACCAGCCTGCCCACTGCGTGATCCTGCAGCGCCCGCAGGCCCGGGCGGCCATGACAGCGGGGCGGGATCTGGACTGGGACGAGGCCATGGCCACCGCGCGCCCGGCCGACTGCGTCCCGCTCGCGGCGACCGACCCGCTGTACATCCTGTACACCTCCGGCACCACGGCGCGGCCAAAGGGGGTCGTTCGCGACAACGGCGGCCACGCAGTGGCGCTGCGCTGGAGCATGGAAGCGATCTACGACACCGGCCCCGGGGAGGTCTTCTGGGCCGCCTCCGACGTCGGGTGGGTGGTAGGTCACTCCTACATCGTCTACGCGCCGCTGCTCGCCGGGTGCACCACCGTGCTGTACGAAGGCAAGCCCGTCGGCACCCCCGACGCCGGGGCGTTCTGGCGGGTGGTCGCCGACCACAAGGTCAAGGCGCTATTCACCGCACCCACCGCGTTCCGGGCGATCAAGAAGGAAGACCCGGCCGGCGCGCTGGCCCGCCGCTATGACCTGTCCGGCCTGAAATACCTGTTCCTGGCCGGAGAGCGGCTGGACCCGGAAACCTACCGGTGGGCCGGCGACCTGCTGGGTATACCGGTCATCGACCACTGGTGGCAGACCGAGACCGGCTGGCCGATCGCCGCCAACCTGCGGGGCCTGGAGCCCATGCCCACCAAGCCCGGCTCCCCCAGCGTGCCGGTGCCCGGATATGACGTGCGCATCGTCGGCCCCGACGGCGCCGACGCCCCGGCCGGGGAGACCGGCGAGATCGTGATCCGGCTCCCGCTGCCGCCCGGCTGCCTGCCCACCCTGTGGCAGGACGACAAGCGGTTCATCGACTCCTACATGTCCCGGTTCGGCGACGCATATGTCACCGGCGACGGCGGCTACCGCGACACCGACGGCTACCTCTATGTGATGGGCCGCACCGACGACGTCATCAACGTCGCCGGGCACCGGCTGTCCACGGGCGAGATGGAAGAGATACTGGCCGGCCACCCCGCCGTCGCCGAATGCGCGGTGATCGGCGTGCACGACGAGCTCAAGGGCCAGGTCCCGCGCGGTTTCGCCGTCCTGAAGGCCGGCGTCGCCACCGATCCGGACACCGTCGCCGCGGAACTCGTCCAGCTGGTCCGGGATCAGATCGGCGCGGTCGCCGCGCTGCGCCGGGTGGACGTGGTGGCCGCCTTGCCGAAGACCCGCTCCGGCAAGATCCTGCGCCGGACGATGCGCGGCATCGCCGACGGGCACGATGAGGCCCCGCCCTCCACCATCGAGGACCCGGCGGTGCTCGACGCACTGCGCCCGGTCCTGACCAGCAACGACTGACCCGGCCACCGCGGATCAGGGCTGGCGGCGGACCGTAATGCCGATGTCGCGTGTGCGGTACGTTGGCAGTGGCGCGGGAGGGCGCCGCCGGGTCCGCGGGAAGGACTGAGTCCACCTCCGTTAGCGCAGGTGCTTCGCTGCTGGACAGCCACGACGACCGTCTTCAGGCGAGCCGGAACGCGGGCCCCGGACTCGGTGAGGAGACGCGTCATGTCCCGGCTTCCCGATCGTCCCGATACCGATCAGCTTCGCCGTCAGGCCCGCGAACTGCACCGCGCCGCCGCCGACGGCGACGCGAGCGCGCTGGGCCGGCTCCGCCAGGTCTCAGACAACGTCACGCTGTCGGCCGCCCAGCTCGCGATCGCCAGGGACTACGGCTTCCCCAGCTGGCCGCGGCTCAAAGCCGAGGCGGAGCGGCGCCGCGCCGAGGCGGCCCGCCCGGCACCCGCCGACCCAGCCGACGGCCCCGCGCCGCCGGTGAAGTCGTGGGAAGAGATGCGCGACTGGGCGGCCCGGCTGCTGCAGTCCCGCACCGGGGAGGACGTCCAGGCGTGGAACCGCCGCATCGCCGAAGCGGGCCTGGCCGACGAGCAGGCGCTGCGGTCGTGGCTGGCCGAGCGGGACGTCACCGGGTACTCCCAGGCGCTGCTGGTGTGGGAGCGCTTCGGCTATCCGGACTTCATGACCACCGGCGCGGACGAGCTGATCGACGCGCAGTACGCCGACCGCCCGCACCTGCGCCCGGTGCTCGACGCCGTGCTTGCGGCGCTGCCCGCGCTGGGCCAGGTGACCGTCCAGGCCCGTAAGACGATCGTCAGCCTGGTCGGCCCGCGCCGCACGTTCGCCGTGGTGCAGGCGACCACGAAGAACCGGGTGGACCTCGGCCTGCGGCTCGACAACGAGAAGCCGGGCGGGCGCCTGCTCGCGGCCAGGGACATCGGCGCGGCCAACCTGCGCATCCCGCTGACCGGGCCCGGGGACTTCGACGGGGAGGCGCTCGGCTGGCTGCGGCGCGCCTACGACGAGAACGCCGCGCCGCCGCCGCCACGCCGGCCGGCCCGGCGCCCGGCGACGGTCCTGGGAGAGCTCGCCGTGGTGATCGAGGGCTACGACCTGCCTGGGCTCACCTGCCGTCCCGAGCCAGACGGGTCCGGCCATCGCAACGTTCACGTCGCGCTGTCCGGCAAGAGCAAGGACCGGCCTGCCCTGGTCGTGCCGGACCGGCCCGGACTGGCCATCGAGCCGGTGCCCGGCGATGCCGAGTCGGCACGCTGGGAACTCACCGTCACCGTGCGGCGCGACGCGGACGGCTTCGACTTCACCGGGCCGTTCGTCGGGGGCACCCGCGACGACCGCAGCCTCGGCCTGGCCTGGGGTGATGTGCCCGGCGACGGGACGCTGCGGCTGTTCCGCGGCGCCAAGCTCCGGCTCGTGGACGTGGACCCTGCCGTGATCGAGGAGGCCATCCGGCCCGGCCACCGGCTCGTCGCCCGGATCCGCCTCACCGATCCCAGGGGGAACCCGGTCTGCGCCCGGGTCCACCCCCCGGCGCTCACCTGGTCCGCGCAGCCCGCCTGAAAGACGCGCAGTTGCGGCACCGGGTTGACCACGGGACGGGCCCACCGCACCCGACTCGCGGCGGAGCGGAATCCGGTTACTCGTCGAACCCCGGGCCGCGGTTGCCGCGCAGGCGCTTGCGTTCGGAAGTGCGCCGCTTGGCCGCCAGCCTGCGTTCCTTGGCCGCACGGCTGGGCTTGGTGGGGCGCCGCGGCCGGGGCGGCGCGGCGGTCGCCTCGGTGAGCAGCGCGGACATCCGTTCCGCCGCGGCCTCACGGTTGCGCAACTGCGACCTGGTCTCGGACGCGGTCACGGTCAGCACGCCGTCGGCCAGCCGGCCCGCCAGCGCGTGCAGCGCCCGCTCCCGGTAGAGCGCTGGCAGCGCGGCGGAACCCTCCAGGTCGAAGGAAAGCTCGACCCGGCTGTCGGTGGTGTTCACCGACTGGCCGCCGGGCCCGGTTGACCGGGAGAACCGCCAGGTCAGCTCCTCGGGCGGCACCGTGATCCCCCGGACGATCACATCGAGGCCGCTCATCTCATGGGCTCCCCTGCCCGTGCTTCGGGAGGCGCCGGTTGCCTCATCAGGCCACAGGCCCGGCGGTCAGCGCGGCGAGCACGTCGGGGAACACCGCGTCGGCGCGGGCGGCCAGTTCACCGGCGGACAGCAACTGGACCGGGTGCGGGATGTAGAGCACGCGGGCGCCGGGCATGCCGAGCAGGCGTGCCTGGGCCACGGCTTCGTCGGCGAACGGCGCCGTGGCGATGCCGACGGCGGGGATTCCCCGGCGTTCCAGGTGAACGAGGTCGCACAAACTGCACGACGTACACGAGCCTCAATCGGCGAGGGCCTCCACGACCAGCCCGCCACCGCTGGCGATCTCGTCGATCAGGCTCAGCGCCGCGGGCTTGGAGAAGATCTCCTTGGTCACCCGCGCGGTCGCCGCACCGGCCGCGGTCAGCAGCGTCTCGACCCGGTCGAGGAACTCCGCCCCCCGGTTCTTCCTGATGTCGAGCAGCAGCACGCGGCGCCCGGCCACGCTGGCCGGGCGCGGCGCGAGCGGCTCCGCCGCCCTGACCCGCTCGTCGAACGGGCTCACGTAGTCAGCGGCCACGCGATTCCACCTCCCGGGAGACGATCTGGGACCCCATGCCGGTACACGGGCCGAGGACAGCAGAGTAACGCCCGGCCTCACCACCGGCCACGAGCAGCACGATGGCGTCGGCCGACGCCCACTTGGGCACCAGCGCCCCTGGGTCGGCGGCATGGACCACGGGAGTCGTCTCGCCCCGGCGCAACAGGCTGGCTGGCTTGCGTACCGCCTCGAACATGAATTGCCGCAGCCGCTGCTTGGTCCAGCCGGCGTCGCGGAACATCTGCGCGTGCTCCGGGCAGATCACGAACACCGACGGCTCCGCTAGCGGCCACCAGTTCGTGCTCCATGCGCTGGCCGCCGCCCAGGCGAGTATGTAAGCCAGGTCCTCGGGGGTGCGGCTGCGGTGGTCGGAGATGGACAGCGGCGCATCGCTGCCGATGACCGTGACCACGGACTGGTCCGCCGCGAAACCGCGCTCCACGTGCAGCGGCTCCCACGGGCTCGTCTCCTCGTCCTCGGCGATGCAGAAGCTGAGCTTGCCCATGTGGCCGAGGGTGGACTGGTCCATCGCCCCGGGCATCGCCCCGCCGGTCAGGCAGACGAGCAGCCGCAGCGCCCGGCCGATGGTGAGGTTGGCCCGGAAGCCGGGGCCGAGCGCGCCCATGCCGCTGTTCAGGCCGATGGCCTCGCGCACCGGGCCGTTGACCACCACGAGCTGCCCGGCGGGCTGGGTGGTCACCGCCTGGCCGTGCAGGTTGAACGCCGGGTCGAGCGCGGCCCGCGCGGCCGCCACCACCACGGGGAAGTACTCCGGGCGGCAGCCGGCCAGGACCGCGCACGCGGCCACCCGCGCCAGCGTGGCCTCCCCCATCGCGGGCGGGACCGGGCCGAGGGAGGCGTCCGGGTCCCACCCGCCGAGCATCGCCTCGACCCGTTCCGCGGTAGGCGGGATCACCGGCAGGCCGTCGGTCCAGCCGCGCTCGAACATCTCCTCCAGTTCGTCGGCGCCGTCCTGGCCGGACATAGCCGCCGCCAGGTCCGGGTCGATGGCGGCCTTGGACGAGCAGCCCGGCTTGGTCAGCGGTGCGCTGCCCGGCGGTGCCGCGAGTTCCGTGCCCAGCCGCTCCCCCGCCGTGCGCAGCAGCGCGGCCAGCGAAGGCTGATCCCAGCCGGTCACGGTGCCCGCGACCACCCCGTCCCGGCCGACGAGGACGGCCGTCGGGACGGTGGCCAGCCCGAAATCGCGGGACGCCTGGTAGGGCGGCTCCTGAGCGGCCACCTGGCCGGTCCAGCCAAGCCCGCGGGCCGTCCGGATCGCCAGGTCGAGGGGATCCTCGAAGATGGCAACCGCGGTCAGCCCGGCCCGCGCCCAGCCCTGGCACAGCGGGCCGAGCCGGCGCAGCGCCAGCGCCGAGGTGGGGCAGTGCTCGGACACGAAGACCAGCAGGGCGCAGCCGCCCGCGGTGAGGCTTGCGATCGTGACCGGGGCCAGGCCTGTCCCGTGCACGGCCAACCCGGGTGCCAGGCTGCCGGCCTGGGCTCCATTCACTTGCGGTGCCTGCTCCATCGATCAGGGTCAACCGCGCGCGGTCCCGCGCCGATTCCCGGCCCCGTCCCGGCGGCGCGTTCGAGGTGCGGACAGGCGCGGGGCCGGACCGTGAGGTCCGGCCCCGGTATCTGCTGCGCCTCTAGCTCTGCTGGCTCCCTTCGGGGCACGGGTTCGAGATGATCTGGCGGAAATCGTTGTAGCGCACCGTGGTGGCACCACCTCCGCCGACGGCGAGGTAGTTCTGGGCCAGCAGCGACCCGTACTGCGGGACGCCTCCGAAGTTGGTGGTCGCACCCGGAAGGTTGTTGCCGAACCCCCACATGCAGCCGTTATCACCCTGCTCGTCCGGGACACCGTTCTGGAACGCGCTGAAGAACGGGTAGAAGGCGGCCGGCGTGCCCTTGTCGGTGTTCGGGATCAGCGTGCACCCTACGCCGGTGAACCTGCAATTCCCGGGCTCGATTCTCGGAGTATTGGACTCGAACGCGACGCGGGAGTACTGGACGCTGTCACCGGGCCCGGTCAGCGGGCTGGAGAACAGCGTCGGCTCCGGATGCAGCGCCGTGTTGCCGTCCGGCCAGACCGGCTGGTAGCCGAGGCTGTCGAACCCGGTGTTGGTTTCTGTGCAGCCGTTGATATGGATCCGCAGGGCCTCGCTGGCGGGGAAGCAGAAGTCATCGTCCCCGTCGGTCGGCGAGACGTGATCCCCGAATCCCTCGGTGTTACCCGCCGGGCAGGTGACCGGGTTGCCGCTGGCGTCAAGGCCGAACGGCGTGGCCGGGATGGGGTTCGGGCCCTCGCAGTTCTCGAAGTGCCCGATCTCGCTGGTAAAGGAGATGTTGTAGGAGTGGGCCGCCCAGATGACCCGGGTCTGCTCCGACGAGGTGGAGTACATCGGGTGGAAGTCGTAAGGAAGGTTGACGCAGCTGGTGCCGGTCGGGTCGTACTGGACCTGGCCGAACCCGTTGGCCGCGCTGGCGGTCATCGATCCCGTCTGCCCGCTGGTCTGATCGTTGAGGACCGCCCGCAGCCCGTTCGGCGTGTCCTTCAGGGACACGCTGACGTGGTCGCCGGAGTTCATGAACAGGTCGCTCCGGCTTGGCGTGAACGTCGCGGTGGTGGAATCCACCGGGTTCGGCGGGGCGGTGGGCCGGCCGTTCTTGGTGACGAACGCGTAGTTGACGTACTCGGGGCTGCCGATCCTTGCCAGGCAGGTCGAGTTTTGGATCGTGCCGGCGACCGGGTCCTGGGCGAGGCTGAAGATGTTCATCGCGGCGCACCACCTGGTCGGGTCGCAGGCGCTGGCACCGATCGCGACCTGCCAGGTCGGCCAGGGCACCCACCCCGGCGGGTAGAACTGCAGTTCCATGAACGCGGTGCCGGCGTGGTTGGGCGAGGTAGCCGGGTCCAGGATGTTGCTGTCGCTGTCCGGGGTGCAGGTGGACACCTGCTCCGGGTAGGACTGCGTGGCGCACAGCGCCATGCCCAGCCAGATCGACCCGTTCAACTCGAACGAGTAGGACTTGCCTGGCGTGTTCGGGTTGGCTGGCGAGGGGTCGTGCGGCAGGACCAGCGAGTAGGTCATGTGGTTCCCGGCCCCCGGGGTATTGGAGTAGAAGACCGCGGACGGCTCGTCGTGCCCGACATACTCCGACCCGAAGGCCTCCTCGGGGTTGGCCACTTCGGCGCACATGCCGTACTCGCAGTTGATCGCCGCGTGCTGGCTTGTGCTCGCAGCGCCGCCGGCGTGCAGAGCCTGTGCTGGGGCCGCGGCCACCAGGCTCGCGCCTGCGATCAGCAAGATTCCGGGAATCGCCACCAGCCGTAGAGGTCTCATTTGCACCCTCCCGCGGTGAGCCCGGTCGCGCTGGGTGGGTCCCAGGGCTTCGCTGCACCGAGCTCCCGGGGCGGAGCGTAACACCGGACCGGGTGCCCGAACAGGACCCAAACCCCTGCTCCACGGCCCTGAACTCGACAACAAGGTCAACCGGGGCAGCACCGGACACCCGCGCCGGCGGCTCACCACTCCGCGACCCGCCGCACCGGCGCCTCACCGGTCCGCCACCCGCCGCACCACATGCAGCAGGTACTCCTCGCGGTTGAGCGGGTTGTTGTCGGTCCGCGGCCGCTCCGGTACCTCACCGCGGACCGGCTGGTAGTGGCCGAAGACGGCCTCCAGCACGCCCTCGCCGCGGGTCAGCGCCGGAAGCTGCTCCTCCAGCGCACGCACCTGGGCTGCGGGGATCTCCCCGTCGAGCAGGCACAGCGAACCGCGCATGGCCGGGGCTCCGGGTATCGCGCGCAGCCGGGCCAGCGCCGGCAGCGCCGGCCCGTAGGCGTCGGCCGGGATCTCCAGATGGAAGCGTTGCACCGGCTCGTATACCTGCGTGCCGGCCCGGCTGAGCGCGCTCATCAGGATCAGCCGCGTCAGGTTGCGGAAGTCGCCCGCCGTGCTCGACATGCTCTTGTCGAAGTGGGCGTGGGCGTGGCTCTGCCGCGGCCAGTAACCGGAGTGCGTCATGGTGACCACGCAGTCGCTCACCTGCCAGCCGTGGATCCCCTGCTGCAGCGTTTCCGTTACGGTCTCCTCGACCGCCTTGAAGAATGCGAACGGCATCGAGCCAAGCTCGACCTCCAGCCGGAACCGCACCCCGGAGTCCACCGGCGCCGGATCGACCCGCAGCCCGACCGTGGCCAGGAACGGGTTGCCCGGCGTGCCGATGAGTTCGAACGCCGCACCGGACCCGGCCGGCCGCTCGATGCAGATCGTCGTGGAGGCGCTGAAGCCGGCCTCGACGCCGTACTCGCTGGCCAGCGTGGCCTGGATGACCTCCTTCTGCACCTCGCCGTAAAGCGAGAGCAGCAGTTCACCGCGGACGTCGTCACGGCGCAGGCCGATCAGCGGGTCCTGCTCGGCAAGCTGGGTGAGCGCGACGTGCAGCGCGCCCTTGTCCGCCGGCCGGCCGGGCGTCACCACGGTTTCCAGCGTGGGCGGGGCGAACCTGTGCCGGGGCCGCCCCGCGGGCGGCACGCCGAGCGTGTCGCCGATCTGGATATCGCGCAGCCCCCAGAGCTTGCCGATCTGCCCGGCGCGGACCTGCTCGCGCCGGACCGCCGGGCCGCGCTCGAACACGCTGATCGCGGTGATCCGGTGGTCGTCGCGAGCCGGCTGGCCGGCGCGGGACGGCAGCCGGTCCCGCACGTGCAGCGCACCGGAGAACATCCGGACGTACGCGATCTTCTCCCCCGCCGGGCCCCGCTCCACCTTGAACACCGTGCCGGAGACCGGGCCCGCCGCGTCGCCGCGGGTGGCAGGCAGGAACCGGGTGAGCCCGGCCGTCAGCTCCGCGACCCCGGCCCCGGTGATCGCCGAGCCGAAGAACACCGGGTGCACCAGAGCGCGCCTGGCCTGGCCGCCCAGCGCCCGGCTCAGCCGCCGGTAGGACAGCACATGTTCGTCGCGCAGGTAGTCGGCGAGCAGGTCCTCGTCGTGCTCGGCGAGCACCTCGGCCAGCCGGGCGGTGAACGCGGCGTCGCCGGGCCCGTACGCGCGGAACGCGCATCCCGCGGTGCCCAGCCGCGTCACCGAGCCCATCGCCACGATCGACGGGGTCAGCCGCTCGGCGATGCCCGCAAGCACCCGCCCGGTGTGCGCGCCCGCCCGGTCGGTCTTGTTCACGAAGATGATCGTGGGGATCCGCAGCCGCCGCAGCGCCCGCATCAGCACCCGGGTCTGCGCCTGGACGCCCTCGACCGCGGAGATGACAAGCACGGTGCCGTCCAGGACGCCGAGCACCCGCTCCACCTCGGCGATGAAGTCCGGGTGACCGGGCGTGTCGATCAGGTTGACCGTGACGTCGCCGACGGTGAACGACACCAC
>Ga0318573_10000484_pt1 | contig 13052 bp, 10 predicted proteins | sample GRESIP089b5f21_FD_202515 | JGI IMG/M metagenome (GOLD analysis project Ga0318573, IMG submission 202515) | Tropical soil microbial communities from Luquillo Experimental Forest, Puerto Rico - GRE.SIPMG.089b5f21 | ecosystem: Environmental > Terrestrial > Soil > Tropical forest > Bulk soil... | reverse complement strand
TCGAGGGCAGTCCCGGCGACGCCGACCCGTGAGGCGCCTGGAGGCATCGGGCTTTCCTCCCGGAGGGCTGGCCGCGGCATGATGTCCGGTGAAAGCTCATTGTCCAACGGACTGCGGCGGAAGGATTGCTGGTGCCAGATCACAATGTCCTGTTCGGTGCCTCCCTTGGCCAGTGGAACGGCGCGGATGCCGCCGACGCGGCCGGACGCATCCGGCTCGCCACCCAGGCCGACCGAGACGGCCTGGACCTGTTCACCGTGGCCGACCATCCATACTTCGGCGACAAGCTGGATGCGTACGCGCTGACCGGATTCCTGCTCGGCCAGACCGAGCGCATCACCGGCATGGTGACCGTCACCAACCTGCCCAGCCGTCCCGCGCCCATGCTGGCGCGCACGCTCACCTCACTGTCCGCACTGTCCGGCGGGCGGGTCATCCTCGGCATCGGGGCCGGCGCGATCTGGGACATGATCGTGAAACTCGGTATACCCCGGCTCGACGGCGGGTCCGCGGTGCGCGCCATGGCCGAGGCGATCACACTGGTCCGCGCACTGTCCGGCGGGGGAGACCCGGTCACCTTTGACGGCAAGTTCTACCACGTATCCGGCCTGGACCCGGCCGCGGCGCCAGCCCCGCGGGTCTTCACCGGCTCGATCGGCCCGAAGTCGCTGGCCGTCACCGGAGAGCTGGCCGACGGCTGGATCCCGTCCGGAGGCTCCGACTGGCTGAGCCAGCTCTACCGCGAGTCCCGCCCCCGTGTCGATGCCGCCGCGACCGCGGCTGGACGGGATCCGGCGGAGATCGTCAGCGTCTACAACTTCGGCGGTCGCATCACCCTCGAACCGCTCGCCACCACCCGGGGCGAGGACGGCCGCTGGATCGGCGGCTCCGTTCAGCAGTGGGTCGATGAGCTCACCACCGCTGTCCTCGAGCACCACGCGGCCGGCTTCATCTACCGCAGCACCGACGACACCCCCGCCGACGAGGCCCTGGCCCGCTGGGCCACCGAGATAGTCCCCGCCGTCCGCGAAGCGATCACGCGTTAGCTGGTTCGGCCGGCTTATTCCGGCCCCGTCACCTGCGAGCTGAGCACTTCTAGCGGCGGTGTCGCGCTGGCGAGCACCTGAGGCAGCAGTAGGTCCGCCGCCTCGGGAGACAGGAGTTCCCTACCTCCAGGACGCGCCCGGTGATGTTGCGAGCCGCCGGTCCCAGCAGCCAGGCGATCGCGGGCGCAACGTGGTCGGCAGCCAGCGGATCGTCGCCGGGGTTGGGGGGAGCTTCGCCCAGCCATTCGGTGAGGCGCGTGCGAGCCACGGGGGCCACAGCGTTGACCGTGGCTCCGTACCGTCCAAGCTCGTCGGCGCCGACCCGGGCGAGCATGGCCACCGCGGCTTTGGCGGCGCTGTAGGCGGCTTCGGCGCGGAATCCGTACAGCCCGGCGGCGGAGGTCGTGAGCACCACCGAGGCCTCGACGGCCCGGCCTGCCTTCGACTCGGCGCGCCAGTAGCCGCCGATGGCCCGCAGCAGCCGGAACGGCGCGGTCACGTGCACCTCGAGCAGCAGGTGTAGGTCGCTGTCGTCGAGCCGCAGGATCGGCCCGGAACGCAGCAGGCCGGCGTTGGACACCAGGCCATGCAGCTGGCCGTAGCGCCGCAGGGCGGCATCGAGCATGGTACGCGGGGCATCAGAACCAGTCACGTCACAGACGACGGCGTGCACGCTGCCAGGCAGGTCCGCGGCGGCGTCGGTGACCTCCTTGAGGGCCGCCTCGTCGATGTCGTCGGCCACCACGGCGGCGCCCTGCCGGCACAGTTCCAGGGCGTAGGCGCGGCCGAGCCCGTGCGCCGCGCCGGTGACGATGACCACCTGGCCGGCCAGCTGGTCACCGCCCCGGACACGACGGACGACAGCGTCGATCTGCCGCAGCATCGTGGCTTCGGACGCATAGGGGCCGAACACCGCGTCAGCCCCCCGGCCCAGCAGCTCGGCTTGATCCCGCTCGGTCAGCACGCTTCCGCCGAAAACCAGGCCGATGCCGAGCTCCTGGCATCGGGCCAGGAGCTCATCGGCGTAGGCGGTGTATTCCCAAGAGTGGATCGACACCCCGACCAGGTCGGCGTCCTCCTGTTCGGCCGCGCCGGTCAGCCGCTCCGGCGTGTTGAAGCGCCCCAGGTAGATGACCTCGTAGCCGTGCCGGATGAGGATCCGGCTGATCGCCATCGCCCCGACCTCGTGCTGGTCGAGGCCGAGGGTGCCGATGACGACGCGTCCGGGCCTGCCGCTCCCGGCGGAGGGAGCGGAGGGACCAGCCGGCGGGCCGGTCATGTCCGGATCCCGGGCGCCTGGCGCCGAGCGGCGAACTCGAACGGGTCGCCGGGCAGCCCCAGGCCCTCACGGAGGCAGCCGGTGATCTCGCCTATTGTGGCGTCCGCGTCGAGGGCGGCGACGATCGGGCCCATGAGGTCGGCTTCCGGGTCGGCCGATGCCTCGCGTACGTGCTCGAGGCCGGCTCGCAGCGCCACGTCGTCGCGGGTCGGGCGCCAGGCGCGGATGGACTCGACATGCGCGTAGTCCGGCTCGAACCGCTGTTCGGCGATGTCGCGCAGGAACCAGTCGTCCTCGGGGGCGATGACATGCTCATTGACGCCGACCATCCGCAGTTCCCCGCTCTGCACCGCACGAGAGTGCCGGTCCATGCCGTGCAGGAAAATGTTCCGGAAGTAGCCGGTCTCGACCAGGGTGCCGACGTCACCGAGAGCCTCTATCTGCCGCACCGCGGCATCGATTCGGCCCTCCAGTTCATCGGTGAGCGATTCCAGGTACCAAGACCCGCCCAGCGGGTCCTCGACCGCGGTGACGTTGGTCTCGGTCTGGATGACCTGCTGAGTGCGGATGGCGACCTGGTGCGCGATCGCGGACGGGGTGCGGAAAGGCTCGTCGAAGGCGGATATCTCCAGCCCCTGGACCCCCGCCATGGCCATCGCCAGAGCCTGTACGGCACCGCGGACGATGTTGTTCGCCGGCTGGGCTGCGGTGAGCGTGAGGCCGGAGGTGTGCACCGCGATGTTCACCGACCACGACCGCGGATCGGTGGCCCCGAACTCCTCGCGCATCATCCGGGCGAACATCCGCCGGGTGGCGCGGATCTTAGCGATCTCCTCGAACAGGTCCATCCGGCAGTTGACCAGGATGGCGATGCGCGGGGCGAAGGAGTCGACCGGCAGGCCCCGGGCGAGCAGCCGACGGCATACCTCCCTGATCTCCAGCAATCCCAGGCTCATCTCCTCCACCACGTCCAGCCCGCCGTCGGAGATGTAATAGGTGTCCTCGAGGAACGCATGGAACCGCGGCATCTCGCGTAGCGCAAAGACGATCGAGTCCAGGGTCAGCCGCATCCTGGTGCCGAACGGCAGGAATGTCGAGTACGAGCAGTCCTCGGAGTACAGGGGCGGCTGGATCGCGGACCCGCGCAGGACGCGGGGATCGATCCCATGGCACGGGCTGGCCAGGTACTGTCCGGCCAGCGCGAAGGCGGGGGGCAGCGAATGGCTCAGCGTGATCTCATCCAGCGGGATCCCAGCGACCAGCTCAATGAAGTCCTGCTTGCGACACAGCGAAACGCCCGTGGTCCCCACGGCCGGCGTGCACATCGGATGGTCGGGATCGAGCGCGGACATCGTCGGGTTGTCCCCGATCACGTCGATGCCCAGCGCGCCGCGGGCCAGCAGCGCCCGGAGCTGCTCGTTCGACCGTCGGGGCGAGCCCTCTCCCGACAGCTCCCGGTGGATCCACCCGCGGCGTCTGCGGGTCCGCGCCGCCGGCGGCCCTATCCTGCCCCTGGTGTACGGGTACGCTCCGGGGTCGCCGATCTCGGCGTAGTCGCGACCGCCTGCCCCCGGCGCATAGAAGGGGCGCAGCGGAATCCCCGCCGCGGAGGAGGCGGCCTCGTTCCCGGTCACTGATCACCTGCTTGGCACAGCGATAGCGCGAACGCCCGGTAGCGGGCGGCCAGCTCGGTGAGGGACAGGGCGCCGTCCTCGTGGTACCAGGCGCGGATCCCGTCGAGCATGTCGAGCATGGCCATCGCGACCAGCAGCGGATCGGCGACGTGAAATTGGCCCGCGGCCGCGCCTTCGGCGATCACATCCCGGACCGCGTCTCGGTACGAGCGCCGCAGCGCGGCGATGCCCGCCTGCTGTTCGGGAGTCAACGCGTTGAGCACCGGGTTGCCGACCAGGAGTTCCTCACGGCGAGTCACGGTCAGGACCACGTGGTCGGTCACGGCCCGCTCGAGCCTGGCCCGCGGGGGCACCGACGTATCGCGCAAGCCGGCCACCAGCTTGTCCACGAACTCGCGCAGGAACCGGCCGATGACTGCGTAGAGAATGTCCTGCTTGGTGGCGTAGTAGTGGTAAAGCGTGGACGTGGACAGCCCTACCGAGTCCGCGAGCTCGCGGATCCCGATGGCGTGGTAACCGCGGCGCGAGAACAACGTGGCGGCCGAATCGAGGATGACCTCGGACATGGGCCGGCTGGCCGGCCACGATCGGGAGACCCGATCCGGTGCGGACGTCTCTTCCTGGTGTGGCATCCAGCCAGTGTGCATCAGGTGCTCGCCGGTGCGCTCGGCGACCGGGTTCCGGCCAGCTGCCCGGCTACCTGCGCGGCCAGTTGTTTCTTGATGACCTTGCCGCTGGCGTTGCGGGGCAGCGCGCTGACCATGACCAGCTCGGCGGGCAGCTTGTAGTCGGCGAGTTGGGTGCCGGCCCACTCGCGCACGGTGGCGAGAGCCAGGGACTCGCCCTCACGCGGCACCGCGACGGCGCAGACCCGCTCGCCCATGACCGGGTCGGGCACCCCGACCACGGCCACCTCCGCGATGGCCGGGTACCGGGCCAGCACGCTTTCCACTTCCAGGCTGTAGATGTTCTCGCCGCCTCTGATGATCATGTCCTTCATCCGATCCAGCACCTGGACGTATCCGTCGGCGTCGGCGCGCCCCACGTCGCCGGTCCGCAGCCAGCCGTCCACGCCGAAAACGTCCGCGGTCGTCTCCAGGCGGTTCCAGTAGCCGGCGGTCACCACCGGTCCCCGGACCCACAGCTCGCCGACCGCGTCCGGCGCGTCCGCGACCTGGCCGTTGACGGCCACAGCCACCTCGACTCCCGGCACCGGCCGCCCCACCGACCACGGCCGCTTCAGCCACCGCGAGCCGACGGCGCAGGTGACGATCGACGTGGCTTCGGTCAGCCCCCACACGTTCATGAAGGTCACGTCCGGCAGCCGCCGGACCGTCTCGTCGAGGAACGCCTCGGCCACCGGCGCGCCGCCAAAGCATGCGGCCCGCAGGGCGGGCAGGTCCGCTGGGTCAAAGGCGGGGTCGGCCAGCATCAGCTGGATCATTGTGGTCACGCCCGCGAAGAACGTGATCCGGTACTCGATGAGCGCCCTGAGCATCTCGGCCGGGCGGAAGCGGGGCTGGAAGACGCAGGCCGCACCGTGCGCGCCGAACCCGATGAGCTGCGACGCGATGCCGGTGGCATGGAACATCGGCGCCACCACCAAAGTGCGGTCCGATGCCGTGACCCGCATCACCGAGCCGACGGTGCCGGCGTTGAACACCAGGTTGCCGTGCGTCTGCATGGCGCCCTTGGGACGGCCGGTGGTGCCCGAGGTGTACAGGATATTGGCGACATCGGTGCTCGCCGCGGCCAGGCCGGGCAACTCGTCGGCTTCGCCGCCCGGGCCGGTCAGCTCGTCGACGTTCCAGTGCGGGCACAGTCTCGGCACCCGTGCTGCCGTCTCGGCATCCACGACGGCGGCGCAGGCGCCAGAATCCCCCAGCACGTGCTCGATCTCAGGGGGTGCGAACCTGGTGTTGACCAGGACCGCGGTAGCCCCAGCGAGCTGGATCCCGCCGTAGACGACGGCGTACCGCCAGCCGTTCGGCAGCGCCAGCGCGACCCGGTCACCCGGCCGGACGCCCCGCGCCGCGAGCTGTCCGGCCACCACGCGCGCTCTCGCTGCGGCCTGCCGGTGCGTTAGCACCGTCTGCTCCTCCACCAGGGCCAGCGAGTCCGGCCAGCGGCGTGCCGACCGCAGCAGCAGCCCGCCGACGGTCGAGACGTCGCCCAAAGCGCTCATCCGCTCAGCACCATGTCGGCGGCCGGGTCGTCACCGGACCGGATGAGCTCGGTGGCCAGCCGCAGGCCGGTGAGCGGGCACAGGTACTCCCGCAGCAGCATCGCCGCGCCAGGCCGGCCCGGGCGGGCGGCGAATTCCGGTGCCACGGCGTTGGCCGGCGTGTTCAGGACGGAACATGCCTCTCGGTAGTCGCCGGTGACCGGGCCCAGCAGGACCCGGCCCGACAGCGATACCCACTCCACCGGATGACCGTCGGCCAGCAGCACGCCGAGGTTCCCGCCGATCGGGCGCAACTCCGCGTCGGGGTCGGCCAGCCGGGAGGCAGCACCGGCGATCGGAGGCTGGGCCGCCGCCAGCCGCGCCTCCAGGCGTTCCGCGCGCAGCCGCCGCGTTTCCGCCTCGTCCACCGCTCCTCCGGTATCCCAAGCCACCCCGTACACCCGGGTGGCCTCCGCTGGACCGAACCATCCGCGGCCGACGTCACCGGCGACCGCCTGCGGCGCGCGGGCCAGTGGATCGCCGTAGCCGGGGGTGTTCGCGCCCGTCCAGGCCACCACCGAATCGGGCCCCATCATCAGCATCGGTCCCTTGTGCTCCACCGGCTGCTCCTCGCCCGGGAGGGCATCGAGGTCCTGGGGAACGATGCCGGTCGCGAACTGCTCGGCCAGGCCGACTCCGTGCTTGATGCGGACCCGTCCCATGCTGCTCGGGTTGGCCCCGAACGGGCCGACCGCTTTGGGGAAGGAATCATCGACGTACAGCGCCACCGCCATGCCCGGCGTGTCCCACGGGATGTACGCCTCGGTGACGCTGCGGCCGCCGCGGTGCGTGCCCGCGCCGTCCGCGCCGCAGGGCAGGGCGCGGCGGTACAGGCACAGCATCGGGTACAGCTGCTCGGTTTCCTCGATGTTGCTGGCGATGCCCTCGGGGATCCAGAAGTGCCCGCCGAAGTCAGCGCCATCGGCGTCGCTGCTGGCAGGCAGCGCCCCGATCATGTTGTTGGCGTTGACCGCGATGTAAGGCGCTCCGGACGGCTGCTGGCCGGCGATGATCGTGCCGTACCAGTGCGGCTGGGAGGGCCCGAGGGCCCGATCCCGCAGCTCGGGTGGCCCGCAGGCCACCATCTTGGCGATGACCGACCCGGACAGGCTGATCAGCAGTTCCATAGTGAACACCCCCGCCGGGCTGACCGCCGCGGGGAAGTCCGCGCACGACAAGGTGCCCGGGACCGGGTTGAAACGCACGCGCCGGTAGACCCCGCCGTACGCGCCGGCCAGGTCCGGGGTCAGCGACCCGGTCAGCGCCGCAAGGAAGGCGCCCACCAGCCCGGCGTAGGTGACGTTGATCGAGCCTGCCTGCGGGTCGGTGCCCGCGTTGTCGACGAGCAGTTCGTCGCCGCGCTTGCGCACCGTGAGCTGGTACCGGTAGAGACCGGCGTCGCCGGTGTGCGACGCTTCCGCGTACACGCGGTGCGACCAGGTCCCGTCCGGGATCTGCCGCAGCCGCTGCAGGAAGAGCTCCTCACCCGCGTCGATGACCTTGCTCATCACGGTCTTGACCGCGTCGGCGCCGTATCGCTGGACCAGGGCCTCGATCTTGCGCACGGTCACTGTGTTGGCCGATATGGCCGCCCGCAGATCCATCTGCACCACCCCCGGCAGTCGCGACTGCCGCAGGAACACCTGTTCCAGGTCGGTCCGCACCCGGCCGCCCTCGACGATCCGCATCGGTGGGAGCGCCGATGGGTCGGTGAAGATGTCAGCCGCGTCGACGCAGAAGCTGCCCACCACCGAACCGCCGACATCCGAGTGGTGCAGCACGTTCGCGACCCAGCAGAACAACTGATTGTCGGCGAAGACGGGCGCCGCGACGATAGTGTCCGGCTGGTGCGGGGTGCCCACGTAGGGGTCGTTGGACAGGAACATGTCGCCGGGCCCGATGCCAGGTGAGGCGCTACGGTTCTCCAGGATCCACTTGATGGTCAGCGACTGCGCGTTGGAGAAGTACTGCAGGTACGGCCCGAGGAACACCAGCTCGCCGTCCTGGGTGAGGATGGACGGCTGGAAGTCGCGGGTCAGCATCGTGATCGGCGAGACGCACAGCCGCTGCAGAGTCTGGCCGTGCTCGACATTGGCGTTGAGCAAGGCGTACCGGATCACCTCGAACGTCACCGGGTCGACGTCGGCCGAGCGTGCCTCGTGCCGAGCCAGGCTTGGGTCGATCGTGAGTGGTTCGGCCGGGATGTAGCCTCGCGCCACCCCGTCCCAGGTCACCGTGGTCATCGGGCTGCTCCATTCACGATCGTGTCGCCAGCTGGCAGCAGAAGGCGGAAATGCCCGCGGTCGGCGGTGAGGGTCGCGGCGCGGGGCACCGCGATCGTCGTATGCGACAACTCGACCAGGGCGGGTCCGGTGATCGTGTCGCCGTGGCCGAGCCGCCCGCCGTCATGCACCGCCGTGGCCAGCCGCGTCCCGGCGTCCGGCCAGTACACCTCGGTCGTCCGGCTGGCCTGGCCGGTCGGTGACCCAGCACCGTCCGCCGCCCAGCGGGCCACGGCGGGCACCCGGGCGCGGGCCCGCAGCGTGAAGACCTCGGCCGCCTGGAACGCCGACGCCGCAGACTCGCCGTAGCGCCGGGCGTATTCCCGGGTGAACCGCCCAGCCAGGTCCGCGCCGTTCCCTTCTACCGGGTCGACCGGCACCTCCAGGGCATGCATGAGCTGTTCCTGGTAGCGCATCAGCGCCCACACGTCGATGTGCGGCTCGTCGCTCACCCCTGCGTCGGCCATCGCCTGCCGGGCCAGCTTGACTAGGCCGGCGACTGCGGCTGACAGTGCCGCGTCGTCGAACGGCGCCCGCAGGCTGGTTTCTATCTCCACGAACCGGGCCACGTCGCCGGCCGCGATCCCGTAGGCCGACAGCGTCGACGCGCCGTTGCCGAGCGGGATGACCACCTCCCGCATGCCCATCTCGCCGGCGTAGCCGAACGCGTGCACTGGTCCTGCGCCGCCGTAGGAGTACAGCACGAAGTCGCGCGGGTCTAGGCCGCGTTCCAGGGTCTGCTGCCGGATCAAGGTCGCGGCGTGCAGGTTGTTGACGTTGACGATCCCGGCCGCGGTTTCCTCGAGCCCGAGGCCGAGCGAGCCGGCCAGCCGTTCGACCGCCGCCCGGGCCGCGCTCACGTCCAGCGGCATCCGGCCGGCCAGGAAGCTCTCCGGGCGCAGCAGTCCGAGCACCACGTCGGCGTCGGTCACGGTGGCCTCGGTACCACCGCGGCCGTAGCAGGCGGGGCCGGGCTCGGCCCCCGCGCTGTCCGGGCCCGCCCGCAGCGCCCCAGTCTGCGGGTCGCGCCGGGCGATCGTGCCGCCGCCGCAGGCCGTGGCCCGGATGTCCAGGTGCGGGATCCGGTAGGTGTACTGGTCGATGACCGACTCGTTCTCCACGATCGGCTGCCCGTCGACGACCAGGCCGATGTCGAACGAGGTGCCGCCCATGTCGGTGGCCACCACGTTGCGGTGCCCGTTGGCCGGGGCCAGCGCCGCCACCCCGGTCAGCCCCGCCGTGGGCCCGGAGTCGAGCGTGCCCAGCGCGATCTCCGAGGCGACCGAGATCGGGACCACCCCGCCGCTCGACTGCATCACCAGCAGCGGCGCAGTAAGGCCATCGGCCGCCAGCCGGCCACCCATCGAGGTGAGATAACGGGTGCAGGCCGGCCCGATATACCCGTTGAGCACGGTCGCGACCGTGCGCTCGAACTCGCCGAGACGCGGCGAAACCCTGCAGGACACGGACACGAACACCCCTGGCGCCACGCTGCGGACCAGCTTCTCCACGGCCAGTTCATGGGCCGGGTTCGCGAACGACCACAAGAACGTCACCGCCACGCTGTCCAGCCGGTACCCCTCGATCAGGGCGGCGATCGCGTCTCTGGCCCGGGACTCGTCCAGGGCCACCACGACCTTCCCGGTCGCGTCCACCCGCTCGTGCAGTTCCAGGACGGCCCCAGGCACGATCAGGGGCGAGGGCAGCGATGTGCCGCGGACCGCGAACACGTCCTCCACGCTGCGTCCGGCCACACGCCCGTGCCCGCGCATAATGGCCAGGGTGTCGCCGTGCCCGGCGGTCGTGATAACTCCGACCCGGGCGCCGGTGCGTTCCAGCACGGCGTTCGTACCGATCGTCGTCCCGTGTCCGAACCGCCCCGTCCGGGCCAGCAGTTCCGACCGCGCCAGCCCGACGCTTCCGGCCAGCTCGGTGAGTCCGGCCAGCACCCCCTCCGCCGGATCCGCCCTCGTAGACAGCGTCTTCGCCGTGCTGTAGGCAGCGGTCCCGTCGGCGCTCTCACCCACTAGCACGCAGTCCGTGAACGTTCCGCCGATGTCAATGCCGATGTGGAACACCACGGACCTCCCGCCAGACCACACCCGATCGATCGATCGATCGGTAGGTTGACTTTAAACCCGGGCGCAGTCGACCGTCAATGGTCTCGTTCGCCCACAATGCAAACACTGACCTCGCCCGGCGCCACCCAACCTTGACCGCCGAGCCGCAATATTCTGACTCTCAGCACGGCGATCCCGGCGAACATCCGTTCGAGCCGATAACCCAGGGATGAAGCCTGAGGAGCAGGCCGCCCTGGTGGCCTGGCTGCGACGACCTGGAACCGTCTGGTCGGCGGTGACCGAGCAGCTAGAGGAATGCGGCAGCGTGCTGAGGGCCGCTGCCGAGCAGGCGCCTGCCCAGGGCTCGCTGTTCGAGTGGGCACCGGCAGATGGCCTCGACGAGGCTGCCCGCGACCTTGAGCGGTGGGAGTTGGCCGGCATCCGGATGGTCTGCTTGCTCGATGCCGAATACCCGTCCAACCTCCGCATGATCCACCAGCACCCGCCGGTCCTGTTCATGCGAGGAACCGCCGACGAGCGTGACGTCACATCGGTCGCCGTCGTCGGCACCTGTCAGCCGACCCCGCGAGGTATCGACCAGACCCGCCAGCTAGCCGCCGGGTTCACGGCGCACGAAATCCCGGTCATTAGCGGCCTCGCCGCTGGTATCGACACTGCCGCGCACACCGCTGCCCTCACGGCAGGCGGGCGCACCGTTGCCATCATCGGCACGGGTATCGACCGGTCGTACCCGCCGCAGAACGCCGACCTGCAGGAAAGACTCGCGACGCAGGGCCTGGTGATTTCTCAGTTCCTGCCCGGCTCGCCCCCGACCAAGGCGTCATTTCCCATGCGCAACGCCGTGATGAGCGGCTACGCGCTAGCGACGGTCGTTGTCGAGGTCGGCGACCGCAGCGGCTCCCGCGTGCAGGCCAGGCTCGCCCTTCAGCATGGCCGCCACGTATTCCTCATGCGCAGCCTGCTCGAGCACGCCTGGGCCCGGGACTACGCGGAGCGTCCCGGTGTCACCGTGGTGGAGACCGCCGACGACGTGTTCGCTGGCCTGCAGCGGCTGGCGTCGGAGTCGATTGATCTCGTCTGGGCATGACAGCTTCGTGGCCGGACGCCCAACGCCCTGCGCAACACCTCATGGTGCCGCTGCAGTTCGGCGTCGTAGTCCATCACGCATCCCAGCTGACCAGGGCTCACCAGGCGAGCGTAGCTTCGGATAACCCGCTAGCGCATTGCCTTACCGGAGGCTCGCAGAAGGCCCGTTCGGCCCGAAAATCGCGGGTCGGACCAGGGGCCTTGAACCCTTCCCCGGTCACTTACCGGCCGACACCCCCAAGAATAGGCCGTCCCGGGTTGGCCGAGGGCGCCGGAGAGCCCCGCCGCACGATTGAGCCCGCGGATCGGCGAGTGCCTTAGGCGCTGGGTAAGCCGAACGGACGGCAAAAATAGGCCATTTGCCCGATGTCACAGCAGTGGCTTACCGCGAGTCTAGTAATTGATGGCGATCGCTGTCCGGATGAGCCCGGGCCGTTCGTCGTACAAACGGGACCTCGCCGGCAAACGGCGGCGATGTCCCGGAGCGATCCGCTTCGGCACGGGGTGAACGACGCGGAAGCGGACCGCTACCAGTAACCGTCTACGAGGGATCGCCTGGAGGCGATGATGGTCAACTCCTACTACGGCATCTACCAGGCCGAACGCGGCAAGACCGCGACCGAGATCCGGGCGGCCGACGCCCAGCACGGTGCGCTGGCCGCCGAGCTCGGTCAGCTCGGCTCGGTGCTCGCCGCCAGAGTCCGCACGGTACGCCGGTCACTGCGCAGACAACAGTCGGCCGGGTGCGCGGCCGCACCGGACGCCGGATGAGGGCCGGCACGTCACCGTTGACCACGGTGCCGCGATCGCCAGAGAACGAGGAACGAGAGGTGGTGGCACCGATGCAGCTGCTCGGTGCCACCGTCAACGGAAAGGACACCGCGGGGCTCAGCCTAGATCTGCCGTGCACGGAGAACCCGGAGCTGTTCTTCGCCGAGTCTCCGCAAGACGTGGAGCAGGCGAAGGCCATGTGCCGGGAATGCCGGGCCCGGCTGGCCTGCCTGGCCGGCGCGCTGGAGCGCAAGGAGCCATGGGGTGTCTGGGGCGGCGAGCTGCTGCTGCGCGGCGAGATCGTGCCGCGTAAGCGCCCCCGCGGCCGTCCTCGCAAGGACGTGGTGGCGATCGGGCTCCCCGTAGTCTTACGCGAACCGGGCGCGCATTGACGGCGCGCTGACGGGGAGATTTCCTGCCCGGTCTGGGTGAGCGCACCCACGACACCGGGAACTGGCTCGGTCATCGTGCTGGCATGGCAGATCAATCCCGTCCGCGCAGCCGGGGGATCCGCGTGCTGGTCATCTGCCTGCTCGCGGTGGCGATGGCCGAACTCGCCACCGCGATCGCCGCCGCGCTCCTGGGCGACATCTCGTTCGCCGACGCGGTTGGCAGCTTCACGGTGACCAACGGGGCGATAGGCCTGGGT
>Ga0318573_10000478_pt1:0-10000 | contig 13111 bp, 13 predicted proteins | sample GRESIP089b5f21_FD_202515 | JGI IMG/M metagenome (GOLD analysis project Ga0318573, IMG submission 202515) | Tropical soil microbial communities from Luquillo Experimental Forest, Puerto Rico - GRE.SIPMG.089b5f21 | ecosystem: Environmental > Terrestrial > Soil > Tropical forest > Bulk... | reverse complement strand
CGCTTCGTAAGTTCGACGGCCGCAATGCCCGAGGCCTGGATGCCTCGGAGGTGGCGCAGATCGCCGGACGCGCCGGGCGTCATATGAATGACGGCACCTTTGGCACCACCGGCGATATCGGCGGCATCGAGGAAGAGATCGTCGAGGCGGTGGAGAGCCATAGCTTCCAGCCCCTGAAGCGGCTGCAATGGCGCAATGCCGATCTGCGCTTCACCTCGGTCGAGATGCTGCTGGCTTCGCTGAACAAGCTGCCCGACCATCCCGGCCTGATGCGATCGCGGGAAGCCGACGACCAACTGGTGCTGCAAGCCCTGGCTCGCGATGCCGATCTGATGAAGCGGGCCGGCCATCCCGACCGGGTGCGGCTGCTGTGGGATGTCTGCCAGGTTCCCGACTTCCGCAAGAGCCTGGCCGAGCAGCACAGCCGCCTGCTGGCCGCCATTTTCCGTCACCTGACCGATAAGGATGAACGCATCCCCGCCGACTGGCTGGATGCCCAGGTCAAGCGACTGGACCGCACCGACGGCGATATGGACACTCTGATCACCCGCATCGCCAATGTCCGCACCTGGACCTATGTCAGCCATCGCGGCGATTGGATCGAAGACCCCGCCGGCTGGCAGGAACGCACCCGTGCCTTGGAAGACCGCCTGTCCGACGCCCTGCATGAACGCCTCACCCAGCGCTTCGTCGATCGCCGCACCGCCGTGCTGGTGCGGCGGCTGAAGGACAATGACGAACTGTCTTCCGCCGTCCGCCAGGATGGCGAGGTGATGGTGGAAGGCCATTTCGTCGGACGGCTGGAGGGTTTCCGCTTCCAGGCCGACGCCGCCGAAAGCGGTCAGGCCGCCCGCGCCGTCGCCTCCGCCGCGCAAAAGGCCTTGCGCGGAGAAATCGCCTCGCGCGTTGCCCAGGTCGCCGCCGAACCGGACGAGGCCTTCGCCCTGGATGAGCAGGGCCAACTCCTTTGGCGCGACGCCGCCGTCGCCAAGCTGGTGGCCGGGCCGGAACCCTTGCGCCCCGCTGTGACCCTGCTGCCCTCCGACCTGATCGAGACCGCCGCCCGCGATGCCTTGCAAAAGCGGCTGACCGGCTGGCTGGCCGGCTTCGTCGCCCGCGCCGCCCGCCCGCTGATCAAGGCCGGCGAGGCGGACCTGTCGGGAGCGGCACGCGGACTGGTCTATCAGCTGACCGAGCATCTGGGATCGATGCCGCGTGAGGGGGCTCTGTCGCTGGTCCAGGCCTTGAGCGATCAGGACCGCAAGGCTCTGGCCCGGCTGGGTATCCGGCTGGGTGTGGAAAGCCTGTTCCTGCCCGACATGCTGAAGCCGCAGGCCCAGTCCTTGCGGGCTCTGCTCTGGTGCATCCACCGTGACCGCCCGGTGATCGCTCCACCGCCGCCGGGCCGGGCCGCCGTTCCCATCAGCACCGACATTCCCCATGCCTTCTATGAAGCCGTGGGTTTCCGTCTGCTGGGCAAGCTGGCGGTGCGGGCCGACATGCTGGAGCGCTTCGCCGCCGAATGCCGCAAGCTGGCGCATCAGCCGCCCTTTGCCCTGCCGCCCGATGCTCTTTCCTTGCTGGGACTGCCGCCCGAGCCGCTGGAGGAGCTGATGGCCCAGCTGGGCTATCGCCGTGACGAGCAGGGTCACTATACACCTGACCGCAAGAGCAAGCCGCCGCGCCGCGCCCCCCATGGCCGCAAGCCCAAGGCGGGAAGCGAAACCTCGCCCTTCGCCGCTCTTAAAGCTTTGGCCAAGAGATAAGCGATGGACAGCCTGCGTCTTGATAAATGGCTATGGTTCGCCCGCTTCCAGAAATCGCGGAGCATGGCGCAAGGGCTGATCGAGGAAGGCGGCGTGCAGGTCAATGGCCGCACCGTCACCAAGACCGCCGCCAGCATCAAGGTGGGAGACGAAGTGCTGTTCCCCATCGCCAAACGCTGGCGGCTGGTCCGCGTGCTGGGTTTGGGCGAACGGCGCGGCCCGGCACCCGAGGCGCAAGCACTTTATGAAGAGTTGCCGCCCCCTCTCCTTCCGCCCTTCGAGTGACCATATCCCTTCTCGGCAAGGGGTTGTCCGCGCATCAGAGCTGTGCTAGGCAAAGCGCGAGAGATTAGGGCGGCCTTTTGGGCCAAGCCGTCATTTGGGAGAGCGTCATGGCTTACGTCGTCACCGAAAACTGCATCAAGTGCAAATTCACCGATTGCGTCGAGGTTTGCCCCGTCGACTGCTTCTATGAAGGTGAGAATTTCCTGGTGATCAACCCGGACGAATGCATTGACTGCGGCGTCTGCGAACCGGAATGCCCCGCCGAAGCGATCTTCCCGGACACCGAAGCCAAGGCCGCCGATTGGGCCGAGATCAACCGCAAGTATGCCGGCGAATGGCCCAATATCACCAAGAAGATTGACGCCTTCCCCGGCGCCGATGAGAACAAGGGCAAGCCCGGCAAGGCCGGCGATCTGAGCCCCAATCCGGCAAAGCGCTGATTCCAAAAGCCTTCCTGCGAAAAGGCCCGTTCCCAGCCGGGGGCGGGCCTTTTCCATTCCTAAATTGTGGGCTTTTGATTCCGATTTGTTCTGTTCGTCACATGGCCACTATGCTATAAGAAGCACTCCGCCGACTTAGGTCTGCGGATGCAGGGCCGCCTTCGCGGCTGGCCGTCGGGCCTTACGAGGCCCCAAAAGGCAATTGGTATGAAATAGGTTCCCATTCGACCACCTCAGGTGGCCGGTGCGCAGCTTTTTTGCTGTTCGCGCCGCGGGACTTCTGTTCGTGAGGGATAAGGATATCATGGCTAGCAACTCGTTCAATGAAGGCGATTACGTGGTCTATCCCACCCATGGCGTGGGCAAGGTCGCTGCGATCGAAAAGCAGAAGATCGCCGGACATGAATTGGAGCTGTTCGTCATCACCTTCGACCGTGACCGCATGACCTTGCGCGTTCCGGTGCCGAAGGCCCGCAATTCCGGCCTGCGCAAGCTGTCCACCCCGACCATGATGGACGCCGCCCTGACCACGCTCAGCACCCGCGCCAAGATCAAGCGCGCCATGTGGAGCCGCCGCGCCCAGGAATATGAGGCCAAGATCAATTCCGGCGATCCGATGGCCATTGCCGAAGTGGTGCGCGACCTGCATCGCAACGCCAACCAGCCCGACCAGTCCTATTCCGAGCGCCAGATTTACGAGGCTGCCCTGGAACGTCTGGCCAGCGAACTGGCCGCCGTCGAGCGCATCGAGCCCGAACAGGCCACGCAAAAGCTGGAAAAGCTGCTCGAAGCCGCCTAAGCCCTTCGTTCCGACGAGAGAAAATATACGGCGCAGAGCCGCGCCCGGCGACTGAGGGACTCTTGCTGATCGCCGGCGATCAGCTTAAGGTAAAGCGCTGGCAGGGACGGATCGCTGGGGAGCATCCGTCCCGCCGCACCTGATCCTTAGGGGGAGACGCTCGGGCGCATGTCGGACCAGGACCTTTTCGCGACGTTGCGAGCCGATGCGCGCATCTGGGCCGTTCCCGCCATCCATGGCGATGTCGAACGGCTGCATGAATTGCATCGCCAGCTTTATCCCCAATTCCAGCCGGGTGCTGACCAGATCGTTTATCTGGGCAATTACTCCGGCCATGGCGCCACTGTGCGCGAAACCATCGATGAACTGCTGCTGTTCCGCCGCGCCATCCTGGCTCAGCCGGGTGTGGAGTGCGACGATATCGCTTATCTGCGCGGCGGTCAGGAAGAGATGTGGCAGAAGCTGCAGCAGCTGCAATTCGCCCCCAGCCCGCCCCAGGTTCTGCAATGGATGGTCGGCCAGGGCGTCGAACCCACGGTCCGCGCTTATAATATGCGGGTCGAGGACGCCATGCTGGCGGCCCGCGACGGCATTCTGTCCCTGACCAAATGGACCAGCCAGCTGCGCCAGCATCTGCGTAATTACGATGGTCATATCGCGTTGATGAGCGTGCTGCGCCATGCCGCCTTCACCGAAGACCAGTCCTTGCTGTTCGTCCATTCCGGACTGGACCCGCAGCGCCCGCTGCTGGCGCAGAGCGACAGCTTCTGGTGGGGCGGAGCCAATTTTGCCGCCATGGAAGAGCCCTACGAGACCTATCGCCGCATCGTGCGCGGCTATGACCGCCGGCATGGCGGTCTGCATGAAGGGCCGGTGACCATGACCATCGATGCCGGCTGCGGCTTTGGCGGCCCCTTGATGGCCGCCTGCTTCGCTCCCGGCGGCGATCTGATCCAGACCATCAACGCCTGAGACCCAACGGCTACCGCCGTTCAAAAGATTGCCTCGCCCCAATTCCACTTGCTGGAACTGGCAATCAGCTATAATTTGCACATCCAGTTAGGCGTAATTAGTGGAGATTTCCCGTGACGCTCTCCGGCCGCCGCATCCTCCTGGTCATTTCCGGAGGCATCGCCGCCTACAAATCCCTTGAGCTGATTCGCCGCCTGAAAGACAAAGGCGCGGCGGTCTCCTGCGTTCTGACCAAAGGCGGAGCCCAGTTCGTCACTCCGCTGGCGGTCTCGGCCCTGTCGGGCGAGCCGGTGCATGACGACCTGTTCTCCCTGACCGACGACAATGGCATGGGCCATATTCAGTTGAGCCGCACCGCCGATCTGGTGGTCGTCGCCCCCGCCAGCGCCGATCTGATGGCCAAGATGGCGGCGGGTCTGGCCGACGATCTTGCCTCGACCCTGCTGCTGGCCTCGGACAAGCCGATCCTGGTGGCGCCCACGATGAATCTGTTCATGTGGCAGCATCCCGCCACCCAGGCCAACATCGCCACCCTGCGCTCGCGCGGCGTTCGCCAAGTCGGCCCCGGCGCCGGCGATCTGGCCTGTGGCGAAGTCGGCGATGGCCGCATGGCCGAGGTGCCCGAGATCATTGCCGCCATCGAGGCGATTTTCTCCCCCGCCGCCGGAACCCATCGACCCGGTGCGCTTCATCGCCAACCGTTCCTCGGGCAAGCAGGGCCATGCCATCGCCGCCGCTCTGGCCGCCTTGGGGGCCGAGGTCACGCTGATCAGCGGCCCGGTGGTGATCCCCGATCCCGCCGGAGTGCGCGTGGTCAAGATCGAAACCGCCCGCCAGATGCTCGACGCCGCCCAGGCCGCCCTGCCCGCCGACATCGCCGTCTGTGCCGCCGCCGTGGCCGACTGGCATGTCGCCAACCCCGCCACGGAAAAGCGCAAGAAACAGGCCGGAGCCCCGCCGCCTTCCATCGAGCTTTCTCCCAACCCCGACATCCTGGCGACACTCTCCGCCCCCGGCCCGCAGCGCCCGGCCCTGGTGGTGGGCTTCGCCGCCGAGACCGAGAAGCTGATCGAACATGCCACCGCCAAGCTGGAGCGGAAGGGCTGCGACCTGATCCTGGCCAATGACGTTTCCCCGGCCATCGGCACCTTTGGCGGCGACGACAATGCGGTGCATCTGATCAGCAAGACCGGCGTCGAGCCCTGGCCGCGCCAGGGCAAGGACGCGGTCGCCCGATCTCTGGCCGCCCATATCGCGGGCCTGCTCGAAACAAAGGACAAGGCATGAGCAAAACCATTCCCGTTTCCGTCAAGCGCCTGCCCCATGGGGCGGACCTGCCGCTGCCGGCCTATGAAACCGCCCATGCCGCCGGTCTCGACCTGCCCGCCGCCATCGAAGCCGATCTGGTGCTGGCTCCGAACGCCAAGGCGCTGGTCCCCACCGGCCTTGCCATCGCTTTGCCCGAGGATTACGAGGCGCAGGTGCGTCCGCGCTCAGGACTGGCCGCCAAGCATGCGGTCACCGTGCTCAACAGCCCCGGCACCATCGATGCCGACTATCGCGGCGAGATCAAGGTGATCCTGATCAATCACGGGGCCGAGCCCTTCACCATCACGCGGGGCATGCGCATCGCCCAGATGGTGGTGGCGCCCGTGGCTCGCGCCCAATGGGTCGAGACCGACGACCTTTCCCAGACCGCCCGTGGTGAGGGCGGCTTCGGCTCCACCGGACTTTCCAAGCAGGAAGGATAGAGATGCTCCGTCCCTCAAAAAAGATGCTGTTCGCCATCGAGGCGGTTCTCGACATCGCCTATCATGCCGGCGGCGAGCCGGTGCAAAGCCGTGAAATCACCCGCCGCCAGGGCATTCCCCGGCGCTATCTGGAACAGACCCTGCAACAGCTGGTGCGATCCGGTATTCTGACGGGTGTTCGCGGCCCCAAGGGCGGCTATCGTCTGGCCCGCGAACGCCGCCGCATCTCGGTCGGCGAGATCGTGCGGGTGGTGCAAAGCTTGGAAATCACCGAGGAAGCGCCGGATGACGTCCCCACCTCGGACCTCGGCCTGAAGGTGATCCGCCCCATGTGGCTGGACATGCAGGAAGAGCTGATGAAGAAGCTGGACGCCATCTCGATCGACGATCTGTGCATGCGGTCCTATCAGGGTGGCATCGTCAGCGAAGTCACCCAGAAAATGGATTTTACGATTTGAATTTTCCACCCGATGCGTATTAAATACACATCAGGTGTGAAATTCACCAATCTACACCTTTGGCGAGGTAAATTATGAGCAGCACTCCGTTCCGCGGTCGCATCTACGACAGCATCATCGACACCGTCGGCGCTACTCCTCTGGTGCGCCTGAAAAAGCTGGCCGCCGAAGCCGGCGTCAAAGCCGACATCGTCGGCAAGCTGGAGTTCTTCAACCCGCTGGCCTCGGTCAAGGACCGCATCGGTCTGGCGATGGTCGAAGCCGCCGAGGCTGCCGGCAAGTTGAAGCCCGGTTCCGTGATCATCGAGCCGACCTCGGGCAACACCGGTATCGCGCTGGCCTTCGTCGCCGCTGCCAAGGGCTATCGCCTGATCCTGACCATGCCGGAAAGCATGTCGATCGAGCGCCGCAAGATGCTGGCCCTGCTGGGCGCCGAGCTGGAGCTGACCCCGGCGGCCAAGGGCATGACCGGCGCTGTTCGCCGCGCTGAAGAGCTGCAGAAGGAAATCCCCAACGCGATCGTCCTGCAGCAGTTCGAGAATCCGGCCAACCCGGCCGTGCATGTGCGCACCACCGCCGAGGAAATCTGGGCCGACACCGCCGGCAAGATCGACATCTTCGTCTCGGGCGTGGGCACCGGCGGCACCATTTCCGGCGTCGGCAAGGTGCTGAAGGAACGCAACCCCAACGTCAAGATCGTCGCCGTCGAGCCCGAGGACAGCCCGGTTCTGTCGGGCGGCGCCCCCGGCCCGCATAAGATTCAGGGCATCGGCCCCGGCTTCGTTCCCGGCACCCTGGATCGCGGCGTGATCGACGAGATCCTGCAGATCAGCAACGAGACCGCCTTCGCTACCGCCCGCAAGGCCGCCCGTCTGGACGGCGTGCCGGTCGGCATCTCGTCGGGCGCCGCCCTGGCCGCCGCCCTGGAGCTGGGCGCTCGCCCGGAAAACGCCGGCAAGCTGATCGTTGCCATCATCCCGTCTTTCGCCGAGCGTTATCTTTCGACTGCGCTTTTCGAAGGGATCGCGTAAACAAGAGGGCATGGACTTCTCGGACGACCAAATCCGGCGCTATGCCCGCCACATCATCCTGCCCGAAGTGGGCGGCGCCGGTCAGGCCCGCCTGCTGGAGGCCAAAGTTCTCGTGATCGGCGCTGGGGGCCTTGGCTCCCCGCTGATCCAATATCTCGCCGCCGCAGGGGTGGGGTGCATCGGCGTCGTCGATGACGACGTGGTGGACCTCACCAACCTGCAACGGCAGGTGATTCACGACTCCTCATCGCTGGGCAAGACCAAGGTCGACAGCGCCGCCGCCGCGGTGGCGCGCATCAACCCCGATGTGCGGCTGGTGCCCCATGCCCTGCGCCTGGATGCCAGCAATGCCGCAGAGCTGATCGGGCAATATGATCTGGTCGCCGACGGCTCGGACAATTTTCCCACCCGCATGCTGGTGAACGATGCCGCCCGACTGGCCGGCAAGACCCTGATTTCGGCGGCGGTGCTGCGCTTCGACGGGCAGTTGACCACCTTCAAGCCCGGCGGGCCTTGCTATCGCTGCCTTTATCCCAGCCTGCCGGAGGGCGAGGACCTGCCGACTTGCGCCCAGGCCGGCGTGCTGGGCGCCATGGCCGGCGTCATGGGATCGCTGCAGGCGGTCGAGGTCTGCAAGGAAATCCTGGGCATCGGCGAGAGTCTGGCGGGATCGCTGCTGATCGTTGATACCTTGTCGTCGATCTATCGCAAGGTCCGCCTGCCCCGCGATCCGGAATGCGCGCTCTGCGGCGACCATCCCACTCTTCACGATCTGAGCCATCATGCCGGCCACACCGAACGAACCTGCGGCTGACCCCGCCCGGCTGGGAAAACTGTCGCTGGTGCTGTTCTCGGGCACCTTCGACAAGGTTCACTATGCCCTGGCGATGGCCGCCGCCGCCTTGGCGGTGAACCGCCCGGTCACGCTGTTCTTCACCATGGCTGCCTGCAAGGCGCTGCTGACGGAGGATGGCTGGCATCAGCTGCTGCCGGGCGAGAACGGCCTGCCCCCCGCCGAAGCCGACGCCCAACTGACCGCCAAGGGCATCGGCGGATTCGAGGAACTTCTCTTGGCCTGCATCGCCCTGGGGGCGCAGGTGATGATTTGCGAGATGGGGCTGCGGGCCGTGGGGCTGGAGGGCGCAACGCTCCGCGCGGATGTTCCCGTGCAGCCGGGCGGGCTGGTGACCTTCCTGGAAGATGCCCGGGGGGATGGAGCGGCGCTGTTCATTTAAGAGAACAGCCCCTCTTTGCCTTGCAGCCATGCTTTCGCCTCGGCGTCGCATCCCCTTTGCAAGGGATGATAGCCGGGCCGAAGATAGTCGAACCAAGCTGGCGCCAAACGCCACAGAACGCCCTGGCGGCCAAGAAGCAGGTGAAAAGCCTCCGCCCAGGTGCCGCCCCGCCACATCAAGCCGGTTCTGATCAGGTTTAACAGCTGCTGCATGAACAGATCGGTCAGGAAGACCAGGCTGACATACAGGAACCAGGACAGCCGCCGGACCGTTCCGCCGCCAATCGCCTGATAGACATCGAAAGCGACCGCTCGATGCTCCATTTCTTCGGCCGCATGCCACATCCATAGATCGCTCATTTCCTGCTCGGCATTTTCCAGCCATTCGGGATGGCCGAACATCATCTCGCCGAACAAAGCGGTAAAATGTTCATAGGCCATGGTGATGGCCAGTTTGCTGGTGACCGCCAGCCCTTGGCTGTGCCGGATGCGCCAACGCGCCAGCGGCTCCACCAGATTGAACAGCCCGCAATCCTTCAGCCGTTGATTCAGCAGCAGATGCAGCCGACTGTGAACTGCCTCTTGTCCGATGAACAAGCCAACCGTCTCGACCAGCTCTGGATCCTCGACCTGCGGCAGCGCGGACTGCACCGCGTGAATGAAAAAGCCCTCTCCAGCCGGAAAGAGCATCGACAGGCTGTTCAGAAACTGGCTGAGAAAGCCGTTTCCCCCCAACCAGTCGGGTCGTAACGATATGGCTTTGATCTGGATGGCCGGCTTACGCACTTTCAGATTGGTCATGTCCGTCGTTTCTTGCAGTGAGGGGGCGAAATCGAGAATAGTGAGCAATCCTCAGTTTTCTCAACTCGCTTTCCCAGCAGGCCGGACGATGGACGACGACAGCGGCTATCCGATTGATTCAATGCGGAAAATTCCACGGCAACAACGCGCCTGGGATACAATCCGGACCATCTTCGAGGCCACCGCTCAGATTATTGACCGAGACGGAGAGGAACAGCTGACGACCAATCGGATCGCTGATAAGGCCGGCTTTTCCATCGGCACCCTCTATCAGTATTTTCCCAGCATGGACGCCATCTTGCTGGCCATGATCGATCTGCATCGCCAAAAGGTGCTGAAGGAGTTGGACCGGCTTTTGGCGGAAGCGGAGGCGTCGCATCTGTCGCCCGAACTCTTCGTTCGCCGGTTCCTGCGGATTCTGATCCAGAATTTTGGCATCGGCAGCCCAACCCTCGTCCGGCAG
>Ga0318573_10000473_pt1 | contig 13244 bp, 14 predicted proteins | sample GRESIP089b5f21_FD_202515 | JGI IMG/M metagenome (GOLD analysis project Ga0318573, IMG submission 202515) | Tropical soil microbial communities from Luquillo Experimental Forest, Puerto Rico - GRE.SIPMG.089b5f21 | ecosystem: Environmental > Terrestrial > Soil > Tropical forest > Bulk soil... | reverse complement strand
AAAATAATTGCGAATACTTGTTGACGTCGGGAATCGGAGTGTGATTCCATGCGGCCATGTTCATCACCAAGGAAATCCGCCGTCGCGCCAGCCATGTCATCGGTCCCTTTTTGGGGCTGACGCTGGTGGTGTATTTCGCCTATCACACGGTACAGGGTGATCGCGGCTTGATGGCTTGGTGGCAGTTGAACCAGCAGGTGAAGCAGGCCGAAGACACCCTGGCCAAGCTGGAAGACACCCGCAACACTCTGGATCGCCGCGCCAGCCTTTTGCGTCCGGATCATCTTGATCCCGACATGCTGGAAGAACGCGCCCGCCTGATGCTCAATATGGGTCACGACGACGAGGTCGTGGTCCTGCGCGGCGCCAAGAAGTAGCTGCTTCTAATCCCCTAATGGCTTCGCCTTTGCTCGCGCCAGCATGCTGGCGACGATGGCGTGGTGGAATGGCGTCACCGCCGTCAGATAAAGCCTGCCCAGCAGCGAATTCAGCTTCACCAGCGTAGCCACCGCCAGATAGGTCTCTGTGGCGCTCTGTTCCTGTACCCGAATGCGGATGCGGAAATCCAGATGCCGGTCGTCGAAGCCCAGAACGATTTCCCGATCATCTTCCGATACGACGGGAAAGTCGCCGATCCCCACTTCGATCAGCCCCAGCCGCCTGACGATGGCGTTGCGCAGGTCCATCAGCCGGTTCGCCCAATCAGGCGTACAGGAGAACAGATGGTCGCTGGCTTGGCGGGCTGTGAGTTGGCCGGGCAGGGTGACGAGCTTCTCGTCCATCCAATCTTGGTCGGGAAGAGTGCCGGTCATGAGAAAATTTTCTTTTCCACGATGATATGGCGAAAGGAGCGTTCCATCGCCTCTGGAAATTTGAACTTCGGCTCCTATGTCCATGAAGTCAAACAGAATCCCCGTGTCCCAGCGGCGCGGGGGTTGTCTTTATGCAATCTCTGCAATTAACCAAAATACAGTTAACTGTCATTTGTGCGTTGCAATATAAGGATTTTTTGCGTCCATCAATGCTTGCGCATGACGCGAAATTTCGTTATCAGCGCTACAGAAAGACACTCTGGGAGGACTAAGGATGGCTACCACCAGGCGCCGGACCAAGGCCGAAGAACCGGCCGTAAGCGATGCCGAACTGATCGGCTATTACCGTGACATGCTGATGATCCGCCGTTTTGAGGAAAAGGCAGGTCAGCTGTATGGCATGGGCCTGATCAACGGCTTCTGCCACCTTTATATCGGCCAGGAAGCCGTGGTGGTGGGTATGCAGGCGGTGATCAGCAACCAGCGCGACTCGGTGATTACCAGCTATCGCGACCACGGCCATATGTTGGCTTGCGGCATGGACGCCAACGGCGTGATGGCCGAGCTGACCGGCCGCGCCGGCGGTTACTCCAAGGGTAAGGGCGGCTCGATGCATATGTTCAGCCGCGAGAAGAAGTTCTATGGCGGCCATGGCATCGTCGGCGCCCAGGTGCCGTTGGGCACCGGTCTGGCCTTCGCGCATAAGTACAATCAGGACGGCGGCGTTTGCCTCTGCTACCTGGGTGACGGAGCGATTAACCAAGGTCAGGTTTACGAGAGCTTCAATATGGCCGGGTTGTGGAACCTGCCGGTCATTTATGTGATCGAAAACAATAAATACGCCATGGGCACCTCGATCGAGCGCGCCTCTGCCGGCACCGATCTCTGCCGCCGCGGCACCGCCTACAACATTCCCGGTTTCGCCGTCGATGGTATGGACGTGCTGGCGGTCAAGGCGGCCGGCGAAGAAGCCGTCGCCCGCGCCCGCGCCGGCAAGGGCCCGACCATCCTGGAAATGAAGACCTACCGCTATCGCGGCCACTCCATGTCCGACCCGGCCAAGTACCGCACCAAGGAAGAGGTCACCAAGATGCGCGAACAGCACGACCCCATCGACCAGCTGAAGAAGAAGCTGATCGACGAGGGCAAGGTGACTGAAGAGGCGCTGAAGGAAATCGACCGCGAGGTTAAGGCCATCGTCACCGAATCCGCCGACTTCGCCACCACCAGCCCGGAGCCGGATCCGTCCGAGCTGTGGACTGATGTGCTGATCGACGCCTGAGCCGGAGACTAACGAAATGCCGATTCAAATTCTGATGCCCGCCCTGTCGCCGACCATGACCGAGGGCAAGCTGGCTCGTTGGCTGAAGGCCGAGGGCGATACCGTCAAGTCCGGCGACGTGCTCGCCGAGATCGAAACCGACAAGGCCACCATGGAGATGGAAGCCGTTGACGAAGGCGTCATCGGTAAGATCCTGATCCAGGGCGGCGCCGAGGGTGTGGCCGTCAACACGCCCATCGCCATTCTGCTGCTGGAGGGCGAAAGCTCTGACGCGCTGACTTCGGCGATGGATCATCCGACCCCGAAGACGGTGCCGGTCAATCACGACCATTCCGCTCCGTCGCCGCAAAGCCTCTGCGCGCCTGAGCCGGTGATCATCCCGGACGAGAAGATCTATACCAAGACCATCCGCCAGACCGTGCGCGAAGCCTTGCGCGACGCCATGGCCGAGGAAATGCGCCGCGACGCCAAGGTTCTGCTGATGGGCGAGGAAGTCGGTCAGTATCAGGGCGCCTATAAGGTCAGCCAGGGTCTGCTGGACGAGTTCGGCCCTGAGCGCATCATCGACACCCCAATCACCGAAATCGGTTTTACCGGCCTGGCCGCCGGTGCCGCTTATGCCGGTTTGAAGCCGATCGTCGAGTTCATGACCTTCAATTTCTCGATGCAGGCCATCGACCACATCATCAATTCCTCGGCCAAGACGCTGTATATGGGCGGCGGTCAGCTGCCCAGCAGCATCGTCTTCCGTGGCCCGAACGGTGCGGCTTCCCGCGTCGGTGCTCAGCACAGCCAGTGCTATGCCTCGTGGTACGCCCATTGCCCGGGTCTGAAGGTGGTCTCGCCCTATTCGGCGGCGGATGCCAAGGGGCTGCTAAAGGCCGCCATCCGCGACCCGAACCCCGTCATCGTGCTGGAAAACGAGCTGATGTACGGCCAGAGCTTCGATGTGCCCGATGATCCGGAATTCATCATCCCGATCGGCAAGGCCAAGATCGAGCGCGCCGGCAGCTCGGTCACCCTGACCGCCTTCTCGCGCATGGTCGGCGTGGCTTTGGAAGCCGCCGAGGTGCTGGCCAAGGACGGCATCGATGTTGAGGTGATCAACCTGCGCTCGATCCGCCCGCTGGACGTCGCCACCATCGTCGGCTCGGTCAAGAAGACCAACCGTCTGGTGAGCCTGGAGGAGGGCTGGCCCTTCGCCGGCATCGGCGCCGAGATCGCTTCGGTGATCAACGAGAATGCCTGGGATTGGCTGGACGCCCCCGTGACTCGTGTCTGCGGCAAGGACGTGCCCATGCCCTACGCCGCCAATCTGGAGCGCCTGGCGCTGCCCCAGATCGACGATGTGGTCGCCGCCGTCAAAGCCGTCTGCTACCGCTAAAGGGGAGGGTTCACGATATGCCTATCAACATTCTGATGCCCGCCCTGTCGCCGACCATGACCGAGGGGACTTTGGCCCGTTGGTTGAAGAACGAAGGCGACGCCATCAAGTCCGGTGACGTGATCGCCGAGATCGAAACCGACAAGGCCACCATGGAATTCGAAGCCGTGGATGAAGGCGTGCTGGCCAAGATCCTGGTGCCCGGCGGCACCTCGGGCGTGGCCGTCAACACCCTGATCGGCGTGATCCTGGAAGAGGGCGAGGACGCTTCGGCGCTCTCGTCCGCTGCCGCTCCGGCTGCGCCCAAGGCTGCTCCGGTCGCTGCGGCTCCTGCCGCCGCCGCTCCGGCTCCGGTGGCTGTTGCTGCTGCTCCGGCTGTGTCCCACGGTGATCGCGTGTTCGCCACGCCGCTGGCCCGTCGCATCGCCAAGGATGCCGGTCTGGAGCTGAAGGGCGTGGCTGGCTCGGGCCCCCATGGCCGCATCGTCAAGCATGACGTGGAAGTCGCCCTGGCCGCCGGCCCGGTTGCCGCCAAGCCCGCCGCCGCCGCTCCGGCTGCTGCGGCTCCGGCCCCGGTGGCGGCTGCTCCGGCTTTCGGCCCGGCCTATACCGAGGTTCCGTTGACCAGCATGCGCAAGGTGATTGCCCAGCGCCTGACCGAGGCCAAGCAGACCGTTCCGCACTTCTATCTCAGCATCGATATCGCGCTGGACAAGCTGCTGTCGCTGCGCACCGACCTGAACGGTCGTGGCGACGATTATAAGCTGTCAGTCAACGACTTCATCATCCGCGCTGTGGCGCTGGCGCTGAAGAAGGTTCCGGCGGCCAATGCCAGCTTCACCGAAACCGCCATCCGCATGTATTCGGATGTCGATGTTTCGGTGGCGGTGGCGACCCCGTCCGGCCTGATCACCCCCATCGTCAAACATGCCGATCAGAAGGGTCTGGCCGCCATCTCGAACGAGATGAAGGCTCTGGCCGCCAAGGCCAAGGATGGCAAGCTGAAGCCCGAGGAATTCCAGGGCGGCACCTTCACCATCTCGAATCTGGGCATGTTCGGCATCAAGGACTTCGCCGCCATCATCAATCCGCCCCAGGGCTGCATCCTGGCGGTCGGCGCCGGCGAGCAGCGTCCGGTGGTGAAGGATGGGGCTCTGTCCATCGCCACCGTGATGACCTGCACCCTGTCGGTCGATCATCGTGTGGTGGATGGCGCCGTCGGTGCCGAGTTCCTCGCAGCTTTCAAGAAGCTGATCGAGGAACCCTTGACCATGCTGCTGTAAGGCGCATTGAGGAACGAGGCCATCTTTTCCTGATCGTCATGGCCGGGCTTGACCCGGCCATCCACGAACGAAACCCGGACTGTGGATCCCCGGGTCAAGCCCGGGGATGACGAACAAGAATTGGAAAGAGCCTCCAAATCTCTGTGGTTTATCTTCTGAATTTCCTTGTTGGAGTGTCCTATGTCCGACACCTCTTTCGACATCCTGGTCATCGGCGGCGGTCCCGGCGGCTATGTGGCGGCCATCCGCGCCGCCCAGCTGGGCCTGAAGACCGCTCTGGTCGAGCGCGAACATCTGGGCGGCATCTGCCTGAACTGGGGCTGCATCCCCACCAAGGCGCTGCTGCGTTCCGCCGACATCTACCGCAACTTCAAGCATGCCGCCGATTACGGTCTGGGCGTGCAGGGCGCTTCGTTCGATCTGGCCAAGATCGTGGCGCGTTCGCGCGACGTCTCGGCTCAGCTGCAGTCGGGTGTGAAGCATCTGCTGAAGAAGAACAAAGTCACCGTCTTCGACGGCCAGGGCAAGCTGGCCGGCAAGGGCAAGGTTTCGGTGACCTCGAAGGATGGCAAGCCGGTGGCCGAGCTGGCCGCCAAGCATATCATCCTGGCCACTGGTGCCCGCGCCCGCGTGATCCCCGGCATGGAGCCGGATCAGAAGCTGATCTGGTCCTATAAGGAAGCCCTGGTTCCCGACACCATGCCGAAGCGTCTGCTGGTGGTCGGCTCGGGCGCCATCGGCATCGAATTCGCCAGCTTCTTCAATGCGCTGGGTTCGCAAGTGACGGTGGCCGAGGCCTTGGACCGGGTGATGCCGGTCGAAGACGCCGAAATCTCGGCCCTGGCCCAGAAGCAGTTCGAAAAGCAGGGCATGAAGATCATCACCAGCGCTGTGGTGAAAAGCCTGCAAAAGAGTGCGACCGAGGTGACCGCCACCATCGAAGCCAAGGGCAAGACCATCACCGAAGTCTTCGACCGGGTGATCATGGCCGTGGGCATCGTCGGCAATGTCGAGAATCTGGGCCTGGAAGGCACCAAGATTCAGGTGGACCGCACCCATGTGATCGTCAACGAATGGCTGGAAACCGGCGAGCCCGGCGTCTATGCCATCGGCGATCTGGCCGGCGCTCCCTGGCTTGCCCATAAGGCCAGCCACGAAGCGGTGATCTGCGTCGAGAAGATCGCCGGGCTGAAGGATGTTCACCCGCTGAACACCCGCAACATTCCCGGCTGCACCTATTGCCATCCCCAGGTCGCCAGCGTCGGCCTGACCGAGGCCAAGGCCAAGGAAAAGGGCTATGCCGTCAAGGTCGGCCGCTTCCCCTTCGTCGGCAACGGCAAGGCGATCGCCCTGGGCGAAACCGACGGCATGGTCAAGACCGTGTTCGACGCCAAGACCGGCGAATTGCTGGGCGCTCATATGATCGGCGCCGAGGTCACCGAGATGATCCAGGGCTATATGGTCGCCAAGACCCTGGAAACCACCGAGGCCGACCTGATGCACGCCGTCTTCCCGCATCCGACCCTGTCGGAAATGATGCATGAAGCGGTGCTGGACGCCTATGGCCGGGCGATCCATTTCTAGGGCTGCTTCTCTTTAATCGTCATGGTCGGGCTCGACCTGGCCATCCACGAAAACATAACACCCCGAGGGATTGCTTCTTCGGGGTGTTTTTTTTATGGGCTCCGCCCAAACCCGCCAGGGCCAGCGGCCCTGGACTGCTTTAGGGATACTCGCAAAATCCTACTTCTCGCTTTTGTGGCGATAGTGATAAGGATTTGAAATAGCGTTATGCTTATTTCGATTAGGCTTTTGCCCCAATCATGGGATGGTAAAAATGAGCGTACATGAATTAATTGGAAATATTTTTTCAAAAGACGATTTTATGGAGTTTATTGCGGAGATGTGCCGGGAGGAATCTAACGGCATTGGTGATTGGAATAATTATTCGATTGAGAGTTATCTTAAAGCGATCTGCGCATGGGTGGAAGACATGGATGGATATTATAAAAATAATAATATCGATATGGATGGTCTTTCAAAGTGGCGTATTCTTGCAGATATACTTTATGCGGCCAGAATCTATGAGTAGATTGGGCTGCTGCTGAGGTGCTGCAGCCCAGTTTCAATAGCTCCCCCAAGGGATCCAAAGGGCCAATGGCCCTTTGCGGGTGCAGGGCGGCGCCCTGCGGAACTGTCATCGACTTCGCCCCGATTTTCTCCGACACTGGCGGCCTCGTTTTCCCCAACTGACAAGGCCCCGCCATGACCTCCTTCAAATCCATCCGCGAGAGGGCCGAGCGTCGCAAGGGCGGGGCGGCGGGGCTGGCCAAGCTGTTGGAGCCGGTGCCGCCCAAGGAACGGCTGCGCGGGCTTCCCGACGACCGCTTCCTCTCCGAGATGGCGCGCCGCGTGTTTTCCGCCGGTTTCGTCTGGAGCGTCATCGACGCCAAATGGCTGGGCTTCGAGGAGGCTTTCCTGGGCTTCTCGCCGCAGGCCTTGCTGTTCCAGCCGATGGAGTTCTGGGAAGCCCTGACCAGTGATCGGCGGATCGTCCGCAACGGCCAGAAGATCATGTCGGTCAAGGCCAATGCCCAGTTCATTCTGGATATCTCGCGCGAGCATGGCAGCTTCGGGGCGTTTCTGGCCGATTGGCCGTCGGATGATCAGTTGGGCCTGACCACCTTGCTGGCCAAGCGCGGCAGCCGCATGGGCGGCAATAGCGGCCAGATGTTCCTGCGCTTCGTCGGCTGGGATGGCTATGTGCTGTCGACCGACGTGGTGAGCTGCCTGAAGGATGCCGGGCTGGAGATTGCGGCTCCGCCAACCTCGAAGGGCGATTTGTCCAAGGTGCAGGCACAATTCAACGCCTGGGCCAAGGAAAGCGGCTTGCCCTATCGCCATCTGTCGAGGATCGCCGCCTTTTCGATCGGCGAGAATTACAGCGCTGAGCAGACGGGCGAAGAGGGCTAGTTTTCCGGCTGGTTGCTGGGCTTACCGTCGAAGGAGGGCTGCATCGAGCGGCCAGACCCGCCACCCCACAAATTGCCGAAATAGATTTTCAGATCGGCCTTGGGGTGGAAATTCTTGATGTGGCTTTCCAGGGTAGTGCCGTTCTTCTTGGCCAGCTTACCCTCGAAGCAGGTCGCCACCAGGGTATAGGGGGCGATCTTGTCGATGGTCAGGGTGAAGTCGCGGATGCCGTCCTTCCAGCTGTTGCCGGTGGTCAGCGCATAGTCCACGGAGTTTCCGGGAACTAAGCCATAACTATCGTGATAGTCGGGATTGGCATACAGCTCTCGCAGCTTATTGGTCATGCCGCTATCGACGCAATAAGTCCGTTTGAACTCCTGATCATCGGCCTTGTCGCTGTAGGGGGCATAGTCGTCCCAGCTGCCCTGCGAGGCAAAGGGTTGATAGCTGTGATAGACTTTGACCGGCTTATGCGCCGGAAAGGTCTGGCGCCATTCATAGGCCACCTTGTTGATCCAGCGCGGAGTCTTGTCGGCATCGATCAGCCCGGCGGTTTGCAGCTTTTCCAGCAGCTCCGGCGGGCGCTCCAGGACATGGCTGTTCTGAACGCTTTTCTCGTAGGGCACCAGAGCGATGTCCTTTTCGCTGAAGCCCAAGGCCTTCAGATCATCGGTGACGTCGCGGCCATCTTCGGTGACCGCCCGCACATGGGTGGTGAAGCTGACGGGCGCATCGTCCACCGTGATCGAGAACTGGTCCGGCTGGCCGTTGGCGATCACGCCGCTTTCATTGGGGGTGGCAGGATAGGGCGGCAGTGGGAACGAGATGGTCTCGGTGATATCCTGATCGCTCTCATTCTCGAAGATATACGAGACTTGGATGGCGAAAGGGCTGATCCGCAACTTTTCTTCGATCATCGCCACCTTGTCGGTATGGCCCAGAACCACGCCGCCGACGCCAAGCGGCCCGAAGCCGTCATTGCCCCAAGCCGCCGTTCCCGCCATCAGCAGAGCCGGCAGAATGCGCCAAGCCTTTACCGCCATCTTTTCCCCATCAAGCCGTTATATGCATTTGCGAATGTAAGGCTTATTGATCTCCCACAATTCGTCCAGCAGTTTTACCGCCGCGTCGGTGGAATTGATCACCGGATCGGTCAGCAGGGCTTGCAGGGCGATTTCTTTCGAGGCATGCACCGCCGCCTCGACCGCCAATTGCTGCACCGATGCCTGCATATGCAGAAGCTTGGCGCAGCCGTCGGGCAGGGGGCCTTGGCTGACCGGATGCACGCCGGCGGCATCGGCCACCACCGGCACCTCGACCGCCAGATCGGGCGGCAGGTTGGGGATCACGCCCTGGTTATAGACGATGCCGGATTCGATCCAACGATGCTGGTTATGCAGAATGCCGGCCATGGTCTGCACCGCCCGCTCGCCCCAACTGGGCGTCAGCCAGTCTTCCGGGATCGGCTTCGAGCCGTCGATGATGCCGTCGAAAATGCCGTTCAGAATGCCGCGTCCGCGCTCGTCTTCGTCATAATTGAAGCCATGCTCGCCGCCCTCCCAGCCATAGGCGAGATATTCGCCGGTATGGTCGTCGGAACAGCTCGGCCATAGCCCAAACGTGCGGAACAGCTTGCGGGCCAGCGGCGTGAAGGCCGGGTCGTGGGTCTTTTCCTTTTCGCGCAGTTCGGGATACAGATCGCGGCCCGTCGCCTTGTCGCGCACTCCGGTCAGCCATTGGAAATGGTTGAGCCCGGCACCCCAGACCTCGACCTCTTTCTCGGGCCGGCCCAAAATCTGGCAGATGAACCAGCGGGCCAGGAAAATACCGTGGCACAGCCCCAGCACCTTGACCTTGCTATATTTGCCCAGGCCCAGGATCACCCGGCTTTCCGGGTTCGACAGATTGATGAACTGCGCATTGGGGCACAGCTCTTCCATATCCCGCGCGAAGTCGAAGATCAGCGGCAGAGTGCGCAGCGTGAAGAACAAGCCGCCCGGCCCGCCGTTTTCGCCCAGGGTATGGCGGATGCCGTACTTTTTCGGAACCTCGAAATCCTGCCGCCACAGCCGGTTGCGGTCGATCGCCACCGAATTGATGACGAAGCTGGCATCTTTGAATGCCGCCCGCCGGTCGGTGGTCTTCTCGAATTTCACCTTGGTGCCCAGCTTGCCGCCCCAAGCCAGCGCCAGATCATACATGCGGTCCAGCGCCGCCGGATTGATGTCCACCAAAGTTACCGTGCAGCCATCCAGCTCGTCGGTGGTGAACAGGTCGCGATAAAGACTGAGACCAAAAGCCGCACTGCCGGCCCCCAGCATGACGATCTTGGCGGTGTTGGACATGGCGTCCTCTCCCATCGGTTATGGCAGAGGATTATACGCCTGTTTCAAGGAGTTGTCGCGAAGGGGAGGTGTTGCGGTGCGGTGGTGGCGGGGTGTTGTCCTTAACGATATCGCTATCTGTTCCCCTTCGTCCATACGGGCTATTTAAAAATACTGAAAAACGAAACGACAATTTGGGTGATTGCCGCGGCAAGAGCCGTACGAACAACCATACCAGCTATCCCCTCTCGTCGATCTCGATTATCAATATTTAATTGTTGATATATTTTATTGTTATCCTCAATGAGGCCAAGTCTGTGCTTTAGTGCGGTTGGATTTTTCATATATTCATTAAATAATATTTCACGCTCTTCATCGATTGCAGAAAGAAAAAACTTAGATTCAGTTCCTGTCATTAGCCCTGCCATATCGTTGATGCGTTTTTCAAAGCTATAAATAGATTGTTTAGCTAGCGCAGGGTTGCTTCGTCCAATCGCCAGAAATGAGCGCCAAAACTCTTCGACCATTTCGCGAATTTGAACTCTATCAATAGCCATTTGGCGACTCACAATAAGTACTTAATCTATGCGGAATTTAGTATCAGCCAACAAGAAGCAGAAAGCACCATTAACCCAACAACAAGAGGAATAACGCATCCGGATGACATTTTCTCATTAATCCGATTTGAGGCTAAGCGATTGTATTCATCATTAAATATTTTTTGGAAAACAGCAGCTTCATCAAAGGTCATATCTGAAATATGAGCATTCATACGACTCTCCATCTCGGTATCAATCTTCGCCCCAACTTCTAATATAGGCCCTGGCTCACGAGCAATTTTCTGCATATCCAAGTAATCAATTTTGGCTAAAGCCATAATCGCCTCTGGATCGAGAGATAAAATTAATTTCTCATACGAGGTCATTTTTGCATTAACAGTTAACTGGTGAAGATGTTGTGCAGAATACATGTTAATGGCCATTAAAACAATGAACACTCATTCCCGGCGATCCAAGGCCCCTGGCCTTGGCGGGTGTGGGCAGCGCCCACGAGATCAATGCACAGTTCCCCCACGCACTCCTCCCATCTTCCCCTAACCCCGGCAATCGGCCAGAATGGTTTTGCGGCGTGATCTGGCGGGTACGCCGCATCAGAGGGGGAGTTGAAGTGATGTTGAAGGAAGTCACTGTCTCGCTGGCATTGCCTGACGACTCCATGCCGCGCACCTTGTTTTGGGAGCGGTTTCTGGCGGCGCTGAAATCCAGCCCGCGCTATGTCGAGGACCCGGATCAGGCCGACTTTCTGTTTCCCGCCGAAGATGTGTCGTTCGAGACCAACTGGCCCCGGTTCGGCCAGAATGCCTCGGCCTTCGTGCGGGGCGGCATCGATGTGGAATGCTGGAGCGCCTATATCGCCGAGTTCGTGAAGCTGCCCCAACGGTTGTGCGTGGTGAACATGCACCCGGATTTCCGGCTGGTGACTCTGATGGAGGGGTTGCGCAACATGGTGGTGGCGGATGTGTCGCTGGCGGGGTGGGAGAGGGCGGTCAATCCGCGCACCATCAGCATGCCGGCGCTGCCGATCTCGGTGGGGACGCCCGGCTTCGACCGGCGGGTGGTTAAGGGATCGTTCCGCGGCGCGCTGTCGCATCCCTGTCGGCGCGAGCTGGCGAAGCTGCATGGCAAAGAGGGCATCTATTGCGAAACGGCCGAGGGCCGCGCCTATGTCGGGCAGATCGACGCCGAGGCCGGGCGGCAGGACGAGGCCTTCGCCATGCTGATGCGGGCCAGCGAGTTCGCCTTCGTGCCGCGTGGGGATTCGCTGTTTTCCTATCGCTTTCTCGAAGCGGCGTCGTTTGGGGCAATCCCGGTGGTGATGTCGGACGGCTGGGTGCTGCCCTTCGACCGCATCGTCAACTGGGCCGACGCGGCGTTGCATCTGCCGGAAAACCAAGTGCCGGCGGTGTCGGGCATTCTCGACAAATTCTCGGAAGCGCGCTGCCACGAGATGCGCATCGCCCTGACCGAGGCCTGGTACAGCCGCTTTTCCTCGATGGAGAAGATCGTCGAGGGGCTGTGCCAGGAGCTGGACCTGCTTTATCCCCTGACGGAATGTTACTGAGCCTTATGCTCCGCCCAGTATTTCGCCAGCACAGCGCAGGCCATCAGCTGGAACTGGTGGAACAGCATGACCGGCAGCACGACCATGCCGACCATGGGGCCGGCGAACAGGACGTTGGCGATGGGCACGCCGCTGGCGAGGCTTTTCTTCGAGCCGCAGAAAACGATGGTGGCGCGGTCCTCGAACGAGAAGCCCAGGCGCTTGGCGGCGATGTTGGTGCCGATCATGGCGCAGGCCAGCACGCCCAGATTGACCACGACCATCAGGGCCAGGGTGGCGGCGGGAAGCTGGCTCCACAAGCCGCCCTGCACGGCTTCTGAGAAGGCGCCATAGACCACCATCAGGATCGAGCCGCGATCGACATAGGACAGCAGCTTCTTGTGCCGCCCAGCCCAGGCTCCGATCCAGGGGCGGAGCAATTGGCCGGTGGCGAAGGGCAGCAGCAATTGCAGGATGATGGCCTTGATCGCGCCCATATCCACGGCTGCGCCACCGCTGGTTCCCATCAAAAGGCCGACCAGCAGCGGGGTCAGGAAGATGCCGATCATGTTCGAGGCCGAGGCCGAGCAGATGGCGGCGGGCACATTGCCTCCGGCCATCGAGGTAAAGGCGATCGAGGATTGGATGGTCGAGGGCAGGCAGCACAGGAACAGCACCCCGGCGGCCAAGGCCGGGGGCAGCAGATGGTCAAGGCCCAGCCCCAGCAGCGGGAAGGCGACGAAGGTGGAGGCGAACACCGCCAGATGCAGCCGCCAATGGGTCATGCCGGCCAGCACCGCTTCACGCGACAGGCGGGCGCCATGCAGGAAGAACAGCAAGGCGATGGCAAGATTGGTGGCGCTGTGGAAGTGCTCGGCGAAGGTTCCCTTGGCCGGCAGGACAGAGGCCAGCACCACCATGCCAACGATGGCCATGGAATAACCGTCGGGCTTCAGGCGGGAAAGCCATTGGTTCATTTCAAATCTCGCAAAAGCAATGTATTCCTCGCTGTAATAACGTCATCCCCGGGCTTGACCCGGGTTGGGATCGCTCCGGCAGAGGTGAGTGCCGTGGATGGCCGGATCA
>Ga0318573_10000440_pt1 | contig 13718 bp, 14 predicted proteins | sample GRESIP089b5f21_FD_202515 | JGI IMG/M metagenome (GOLD analysis project Ga0318573, IMG submission 202515) | Tropical soil microbial communities from Luquillo Experimental Forest, Puerto Rico - GRE.SIPMG.089b5f21 | ecosystem: Environmental > Terrestrial > Soil > Tropical forest > Bulk soil... | reverse complement strand
TGGTTCGGCATCGCCGCGCCGAAGGATACGCCCGCCGCGATCGTGGACGCGCTCAACAGGGAAACCAACGCGGGCCTCGCCGATCCCAAGATCATGGAGCGGCTCGCCGACATGGGCGGGATGGTGCTCGCAGGCTCGCCCGCCGATTTCGGCAAGCTCATCGCCGACGAAACCGCAAAGTGGGCCAAGGTGATCAAGGTTGCGGGCATCAAGCCGCAGTAACCTGCAGCCTCGCCCCATCCTTGACGTGCGCGGCGCGAATCCCGCTAGCCAGCGCCATCTATGATGAGGGAGATGCTGGCCATAAGGAGTTAGCCATGGCTCAGCCGGATTATAGGTACGCAACCACTGAAATCGGCGTCCAGTTTGATCCGCACGGAATCCGCGCATGGCTTTCCTGCGTCCTGGACGACGGCAAGACGCTGCTGCTCGCAACCGACCGCGTGACGCTTCGCGAAATGTGCCGAGAGATACAGGAGAAACTGAATCGGTAGCGCTACGGTCGATCGCAGGCGCCTTGTTATTTGGCCGATCGTAACCATATCTAATCCGATCTACTCACACGACTCTTGCCGTTTCCCGGCCGCGAGTTTTGTCAGCCCAATATGGGGGGGTCTTATTTTGGGCCTTAGCGAGGAGTTGCGATATTGATCATGAATGCCGATGACGCGGATCGTCGCGCCGGAGCGCTGTTCAAGAAGGAGCAGCAATTGCGCGAGGCCCAACAAGCAATGGCCGAGTACCAGGCCGAATTGCAAGCGATGCGGGAAAAGACTGCGCGGTTGCGGGCGCTCCGGTTGGCGCGCGACGCCGCCAATCAGAGCACGCCGTCCGCCAATCAGAAGGGCGCGGCGCGACCGGGCGGCGCCGTGCAAGGACCGCGGGCATCGCGCGCGTCGATGGCGCACGCTCGGCCCACGCGGCGTCCGGCGCGAGTTCGAGCGGCGGCGACGCAACGAACGGGGTCTTTGAACGCGAGACGGGTCAAGGGCGCTTAGTTATTGGGGGCGCCATCTCAGTTGCCCATGACATCTCAGTTGCCCATGACGAGGCCGCCGTCGACGTTGACCGCCTGGCCCGTCATGTAGTCGGCGTCGCGGCTTGCGAGAAAGCTCACGACGCCAGCCACGTCCTCGGCGGTTTCGGGTCGGCCGAGGGGGATCACCGAGGTTCGCCGCTTCCAGGCCTCACCGGTTTGCCAGCCCTCGAGCTTACTCCATTCGGCGTCGATCTTCCTCCACATGGGCGTGTCGACCGCACCAGGGCAGATGCAATTCGACGTGATCCTGTGCGGCGCCAGCACCTGCGCGGCGCTGCGCGTGATGCTCACAACGCCGGCTTTGCTGGCCGCGTAGTGGGCCATCAACGCTAGGCCGCCGCGGTAGGCGGCGATCGACGCGGTCTGGATCAACTTTCCCCGCAGCTCGGAGCCCGCAATCGGCGTCTGCTGACTCATGCGTTTGGCGGCGGCTTGCAACACGAAAAAGACGGCGCGCAGGTTGACCGCCAGCATGCGGTCCCACTCGTCCTCGGTGAGCTCGAGCAGCGGCCGGATTTCGGCAACGCCGGCGTTGTTGAACAGCACGTCGAGCCGCCCCCAGCGCTGGTAGGCGAGATCGAGCATGCGCTCGATGTCCGCCGCGCGGGTCACGTCGATCTGGATGGAGGCCTGTCCGAGCTCGTCGGCAAGGGTCTTGACGCCGTCGCCATTGACATCCGCCAACAACAGTTGCGCGCCGTCGCGCGTCATGCGCCGCCCGCAGGCGGCGCCGATGCCACTCGCAGCGCCCGTGATGAGCGCATGAATACCGTCGAGCCGATCGGTCATCTGGTCCCGTGGGAAGATAGCGGAGTTGGAACGCCGTCGTCGATAGACAAGAAATCGTTCGGCGAATGGGCATTGCCGGGCTGCGGCGTCCACGCGCTCGCGCTATCCGCTCGCGACCTCCTTGAACCGCCGTAAGGTCTCGATGTGATCGTCGAAGTTTAAGATGCGGTACATGGGATACAACATCACCATGCCGGCGCCGAGTCGACGCCAGCCGTCGGCGGCGGCCGCCCAGCCTTGCGGGTCCGCGCTATGCATGCGCAGCCAGCCTTCGATGCCGAACTTGGCGGGATCGCGCCCGAACGACTTGATCTGCTCTTTCAACGCCGCGAGCTTCTGCTCGGCCTGCGCGTCGGCGGCCATGATCGGCATCCAGCCATCGCCGAGCCGAGCCGCGCGCGTTATCGCGGCGTCCGACGAACCTCCGAACCAGATCGGGATCGGTCGTTGCACCGGCGGCGGCACGATGCTCACTTCCTTGAGATTGTGGAAGCGCCCCTTGAAGCTCACGAGGCTCTCCGTCCACAGCCGACGCAGGACCCTGACTTGTTCGGCTTGGCGCGCGCCGCGCGTCTTCCACTCCACGCCGAGCGCTTCATACTCGACGTGGTTCCATCCCAGACCAATGCCGAGCCGCAAGCGTCCACCGCTCAGGAGATCGGCCTCCGCCGCCTGCTTTGCGATGACCCCAGTCTGGCGCTGCGGCGCGATCAGAATGCCGGTCGAGAGCCGGATGGTCTTGGTGACCGCCGCCAAAAAGCCGAGCGTCACGAAGGTCTCGTGGAAGGACGCCCTCTCGTCGTAGAGCGGAACCCAGCCGTCCCGCGCCGTCGCGCCAAAGACGTGATCGGGGACCTCGATATAGGCGTAGCCGAGATCTTGTGCCGCCTGGGCCCAGTCGCGGATCTTCGCGGGATCGTTGCCGATATCGAGCGACGGGAAGAAGGCGTTGAGCTGCATGGGGGGCCTCGGTACGTCCGTTCCGTTCCAATAGGCGACCGCAGTGCGACTCGTATTCGCCAATTTGTTGGAAAGAAAGAGGTTAGCGACGCCGGAGTCCGGCGGTCGCGGAAACGGCTACGTGGCGCCAAACAGCATCATTGCAGCTGGGCCAGCACGGCCTTCGCCTCCTTAACATCCCGCGTGTCGAAGCCTTCGGTGAAACGGCTGTGGATGGATGCAAGCCCGTCGCGCGCCTCGACATGCTTGCCTTGCCGCATCCAAAGCCTGGCCAGGTCGGTTGCCGCCCGAAGCTCGAGCGATCTTGCCTGCTGGCTGCGTGCTATTCGCAAAGCCTGGTCGAGCAGGGACTCTGCCTCGGCGTCCGACGCGCCACGCATGAGCAGCGCGCGGGCCTTTAGTCGATACAGTTCGGCCTCAAAGCACCGTTCGCTGTTACGGCTGACGATCGAGAACCCCTGATCGATCAGCTCCAGTGCTGCCTCGGCTTCGTTGCGAAACAGCAAGGCCGCACACACCAGCACGAACTGGGCGGTGATGCCGAGCTGATAACCGGCGCGTTGATACTCATCCAACGCCACCTTCACCTCGTCGAATCGGCTGCCCGATGGGTCCAGCATGGCCGCGCAGATGCCCCGGATCGCGCGCGACAGTCCGAGCCACTGGCGGAATCCGTGTTGCTCCGATATGGCGAGACAGCGCTCCGCGTACGCCTGAGCAATTGTCGCTTCACCGCGCAGAGTATGCAGGACGGACGCGTAGTACCAGGCGTAAGCGTGCGTGTGCGCATGTTGGACCGTGTCGGCGCGTTTAAGCGCGGCACCCATTCGCGCAACCGCCTCGTCGACTTGGCCGAGAGCCCAGAGCACCCACGACATGAGGGCCAGCATGGCCACTCCGGCATCCTGGCCGGCTGCCCGAGCAGCCATCTTGTCGGTCTCCTCACTTGCGTTGAACAACTCGATAGCGCGTTCGATCGCCTCACGGGCCTCGACGATGCGTCCCAAGAAAAAGAGAATCATCGCCCGTCCGCGTGTCGCGTTGATTAACGCGGGCCGATCACCGCGCGCTTCGGCGGCATTGAGTAAGGCCGCGACCGCTTCGAGGGCCTGCGGCAACTCGCCCCGCACCACGCTCACGGTCGCCAGCCAGAACATCACCTGAAGATACTCGGGCGGCTCTCCGAGCCGCTCGCACAACTCGCGAGCACGGGCGAAGGTCGCCACTGCCGTGCTCGCGGCCGGCCCATGCGTGGCGATGAGGCACGGCCCCAAGACCAGCTGAAAATCAAGCTCGGACCTATCCCTCCCCTTGTCGGCCGGTAACCGGCTTGTCAGCTCGATCCCGCGCTGCAAGTGTGCGTTGGCCTCGAGATTGGCCGAGCGCAAGGCCGCGTTCTTGCCGGCCTGGAGCCAGTGTTCGACCCCCTTTTCGATCAGTCCGGCTTCGGTCAGATGGTGCGCCAGCGTTTCGGGCTGAGTTTGCAAGATTTCAGGGAACCGTTGCTCGAGCGCGTTCGCAATGGCGGCGTGTAGATGCACGCGGCGGCTTCTCACGAGGCTGGCATATGCCGCGTCCCGTACCAGCGTGTGCTTGAAGGTGTAAACCGCGTGCGGAACTTCGCCCCGGCGGAAAATCAATTCCGACCGCACCAACTGGTCAAGCGCCTCTTCCAGTTTCTCCCTCGGCAATCCCGCGACGGCGTTCAGCAATTCGTAATGGAACTCGCGACCTGCGACGGCGCCGATCTGCGCCACCTCCCGGACCGGTGCCAACCGATCAAGACGCGCCATCAGCGACGCGTGCAACGTTGTCGGGATCGCCAAAGACGGCAGCGGACGTTCGAGAACATACTGGCCATCCTGTTCCTGCAACAGTCCGCTTTCCAGCACCGTCTTGGTCAGTTCCTCAATGAACAGCGGCACGCCATCGGTGCGAGCGAGAATCTCGTCCATGACCTCCTTCGGCAATTTCTTGCCGCCCGTCACCCGCTCGACCAATGCCGCGCCCTCGCGTCGGCCAAGGCGCGTGAGCGGGACCGTCGTCATGTGCGGGTAACTCGGCCAGGGCAACGTGAATTCGGGCCTCGCAGTGGCAAGCAGCATTACCCGAAGCTGCGGCACGTGCTCCACCATGGCCGTGAGCAGCTCCAACGAGGTTGGGTCGATCCAGTGGATATCTTCGAAAATCATGAAAACCGGCTGCCGTGCCGCCAACCCATCGAGCTGAGCCAATAAGGCCGCCAACGTCTTCTCCTTGCGTTTTTGTGGACTCAGCTCCTGCAGTTGGTAGCGATCGCTGGCCGGCAATGCGAACAGGCTGGCCAGAACCGCCACGTGTTCCGGGTCCGCGGTGGATCGCGCAACGAGAGCGTCAAGTTTTGACAGCTTCTCCGTGACCGAGTCGCTGCGCTCAAACCTGGCGGCACGTTCGAGCTGGCCGATGAATGGGAACAGAGCACTGTTGGTATGATGCGCCGAGCAGAAATAGCGCAACGCGATGTGCGGTTCACTCTGGAGCCGCTCCTCGAGCGCGAGCGCAATGTGCGACTTGCCGATCCCCGGCTCCCCCGTAAGCACCACCACTCGGCCTTCCTCTTGCGTCGCGTGTCGCCACCGGCGCAGCAGCAGCTCGATCTCCTCTTCACGCCCGAACAGCGGCGGCAGTTTGGTCTTGTGCATCGCCTCGAAGCGGCTCTCCACGCCGCTCGCCCCCAGCACCTGCCAAACCGGCACCGGCTCCGCCCAGCCCTTTAGCGGGACAGGGCCGAGATCGCGGTAATCGAAGTGCCCGCCAGTGAGCCGGCGCGTGTTCGGGCAAATCAGCACTGTCCCTGGCTCCGCCAGCGTTTGCAGTCGCGCCGCGAGGTTCGGCGTCTCACCAACGACGGCCTGCTCCGCCGGGGTCTCATCAATGAGAAGCTCGCTCACGATGACAGTGCCGGTTGCGATGCCAATGCGAACCTGCAGTGCGGCGTCGACATTTGTCCGCAGATTCGCCACCGCATCGACAAGTGCGAGCGCGGCGCGCACTGCCTGTTCGGCGTCATCCTCTTGCGCGCGCGGATACCCGAAATAGGCGAGCACGCCATCGCCCATGTATCGCGCGATCATGCCCTGGTAGCGACCGATGACCTCGCCGATGCAGGCCTGATAGGACGCGATCACGGCCCACATCTCTTCCGGGTCCAACCGCGCCGAAAGGGCAGTCGAGCCGACCAGGTCGCAAAACATCAGCGTCAGTTGGCGTCGCTCGGCCTCGTCCCGCGGCACCGGTTCGGTCGCTGTCTCGGCCGGCGCAGGAGCGGCTGGAAGCTCCGCGATCGCGCGCAGAATCTTGCGGCGATGCCCGAGTAGAACGCCGAGATCCTTGAGGTCTTCCTCCGTCAGATCGCGGATGACCGAGAGGTCAATGCCGTTGTCGGCGAACCGTTGGGCGTACTCACTCAGGCCGATCGATGCTAGCCACTCGGCAATGCCTTTCATGGCACTTCCCGTGGATGGCGTGCTGCATCATACGCGCTTGGTGTTCCGGCGTCATCGCGCAATGCTTGAATCTGGAGCAGGAGTTCCAGCGCGCTGCGTCGAAGCCGTGCATTCTCGGCTTCGAGCCGTTCAAGGACTCTCCGCTCATCAAGCCCCGTGATTTCAGACTTCCATGATGGCAGACCTAGCCTTTTGAAGGCATGTCCATTCGAACCGCCGCTCGGTTGCCAAGCGCGCTCACGTGCAAGCTGCAGGCTCAGTACATTGTTCATGAACCATCCCCTTATCCCCACCCATTCCCCCAACCATTGGTTGGATGGTACCCAGGTCCTCCGGAATGCTCTCGATCGCCGGCGTAAGCACGCAAAGAAAGCCCCGCGTTGGCGGGGCTGAGTTCGGGAGGAACCATCGAAGGTGAGCACCGCACACGCGGGTACCACTCGACTAGGCCCGCTGTTGCGCTCGCGATGTGATGGCGATCACAAAAATGCGCTTTTTTGCCGCGTGTTGCGGAGATGTCCGCCCGACCATGAGGTGCGGGATCACGGGCGATGTCGCCAGAAGTAAAGGTCGACCTTGCCCGCCTCGCGCCATGCGGTGTCACTTACCATGAGATAACACGCGACCGTAACATCGTACGTCGAGCAAAAGAGACCGTAACCCAATGGAATTTCTGTTAACGACAGGCCCGCGAGTGAAGCGCCGGACAGACAATGGGATAAATCCCAGAGCCCATGCATGACATAGCCAACCGCGATAGCAGATCGGGAAAAGAGCCCACCCACGGCACAAACAAGGAAAACGGCAACGCCGACGACTTCAGTTTGCCAGGCGTGCGTTGAGGCCCCGAAATAGGCGGCGAAGCTCAGGTAAAAGGCGGCAATTACGACGAGGAACGAGGCCCAGAATATCTGCTCCCATCGTCCTTGGAAGATTCGTCGAAAGACAAGAATGCTGCCGATCGCGCTGAGCAGACCGATAACGACATACAACACAGCTACGACGAGCCCACCGATGAACTGGCTGCTCGATCCAGCTCCGGTGATCAGATTTTGTAGTAGCGCTGAGTTCATTGTTGTTGCTCCGACTCTACCGTCCCCAGAACCACCGATTTCTCGTAGAGATTATTCAGAGCTTTGGGGGCAAGGCAGATGCATAAGCCCGCCCCGCCGGGCGTTCACAATCGTACGCCGCGCGAGCGTCGGTCGTCAGGTTTTCGGAGGTCGATCACCACATGGGACCGCGCGATGCTCGAAACCGTCGCCGCTGGCTTTCCGCGAACGCTTCCGGTGATGTCAGCTCGGCAATCCACCAGTCTTTGAGGCTATGGTCTTCGGCGTAGGATTCGGCATCACCGCTATCGGCGAACAAGCCGACAATTTGGAAGCCATCCGCAGGACTGCCGCATATCAAGATTGTCCCAGGCATGGTTCCCTTTTCTATTTTTAAGATGCGTCAGAGGCAGATGCGCGCACCGCGTTGGCTGTTGGATGCTACCTATTCCGGTGATCGGAAAAGCCCGGCGGCATTCCAATCGTCACCATCAACCCGGATGCATGGTGCCGGCGGGCAGACGTCGGGCGCGGCAAGCGACGTCACAGGGGGTCGGCGCAGACGCAAACAAACGGGGCTGAAAGATCCCTCCGGGGCCGGCAAGAATATTCGCGGACCGCACCTCAGGCCGGAACGTATATGGACGACAGCACGAGAAGCGTCCCGAGCATGGTGTAAAGCAGGATGCCGGTGCGGTCCGAGGTCCAAGTCATGGCGTATCCCTTCATGGCGTTTTCCCCTTGTTCCACGCGGGTTTATCTCGCCGTTTGGGATATACGAGGCCGCACCCGTCGTCTGTGATCGCCGTCACTTTTTTGCGCTTTTGGCCCCGATTCTGAGGGCGAAAAGGCCTCGCCGGCACGGCCAGCGGTCCGTGCCATTGCCCCAGCCGGAGGCTTTTTGGGCCCCCTGCGCTATCCGGCGTTGAGCCCGCACGCCGTGCAACCCTGCCGCCATATAAGCGTGCTAGTCTCGCTCAATCCCCAGTCGACGTGCGCTCACGAGCGCGTCTTGCGCCGGTATTTCGGTTCGTTTGGCGGATTGGTTTCGGGCTTCTCTTTTTCGGCCGGCGCGGCGCGGCGTCCTGCGCGGCCGTGGCGGCTGTCTCGGCTTGCTTGAGGGCGATTGCGGCGCGCCATTTCGCGGGATGGACTCTGCGGAGCGCCCGGAACTGTCGTTTCTCCGCTTCGCTCAACGTCGCCTCGTACGCCCGCCGCGCGCGCGCATCATATCGCCAAGCGACGAGCGCCAAGACGGCAAACGCGATCGGAACGACGAGAGGAATCATGCGCCAGGCTATCACGATGCTCGGGCCGTGGCGAACCGCATATGGGCGGCGCCGCGCCGTGAAATCGACGCCAGCCGGGCCAGCGGCTCGGCGCTCTAACGCGTGTCCATCTGCAACCCGATCCGATGGAGGGATGCCATGACTGCGTTGTTTCACGGAGCCGTCACGCGACGCAAATTCCTCGGCACCAGCGCTGCCGCGCTGGCGGCAAGCGCGCTGCCGTCCGCCGCGCCGGCGCAGGGCGCGCGGTTTCGCAGGTTCGAGATCTCCGATCCGGGCATGCCGCCGCGCGTCCTCGACAGCTACAAGAAGGGCATACGTGAAATGCTCAACCGGCCGCCGACGGATCCGCGCAACTGGTACCGCAACGCCTTCATCCATGTGTTCGACTGCCCGCACCAGAACTGGTGGTTTCTGGCCTGGCACCGCGCCTATATCGGCTGGTTGGAGGCGACCATCCGCGAGTTCAGCGGCGACGCGCAGTTCACGCTGCCCTACTGGGATTGGACCAAGACGCCGCGCGTCCCCGCCGCCATGTTCGACGACGTGCTCGATCCCAACAACGCCGCCTTCATCCCGACCTTCGATGCGTTCAAGGCGCAGTTCGACGCGCCGGTCACCGCGCTTTTTGCGGCGTTCTCGCAGGCGCAACAGGACGTGCTGGCGCAGCGGGGCTTGAGCAGCACGGCGGATTTTTGGAGTGCGGTCGCCGCTGCTCCGGCGGGCATGTTCTTCGAGCAGCCGGGTGCCCGCGGCCTCACCCCGGTGAGCCCCGATCTCGATCGAACCACCAAGGCGACGGTTGCGGCGGCCACCATCAGGAGCGCGTTGCGGACGGCAAACTTCGCCGGAAGCGCGAGTGGAACGGACGCCGCCGGGTTCGCCAGCGCGCAGGCAGCGAGCCACAACGATCAAAGCCGGGAAGGCATTCTGGAAAGCCAGCCCCATGACAACGTGCACGGCGCCATGGGAGGCGCGGCGGGAACAGCCTTCATGGTGTCCTTCCTGTCGCCGGTCGACCCCATCTTCTTCCTGCACCACGGCAACCTCGACCGGTTGTGGGACGTGTGGACCCGCAGGCAAACCGCGCTCGGACGCCCGACGCTGCCGCAAGGCGCGGATCTCACGGCCTGGTCGAACGAGCAGTTCCTGTTCTTCAGCGATCCGAGCGGCCAGCCGGTGTCGAAGACCAACGCGGGCGACTACGCCGCGATGAGCGTCTTCGACTACGACTATTCGCCGGGCTCGGGCGAGGATCAGGTCCCGGCGCCCGGGACGCCCGTCGCGGCATTGCCGGCGACGCGGGCTTTCAGCGCGCAGATCACGTCGGCGACCATCGGCGCCGGCGTCGCGGCGGGCGGCGTGGCGCAGGTGCCCGCGGCCGCGCTCGCCCCTGCCGCCCCGCAGGCGCCGCCACGCGTTGCCGAGGTCACCTTGAACCTCGGGCCCGCCGACCAGGGCCGCCGCTTCCGCGTCCTGGTCTCACCACAGGGCGGGGGCAATCCGATCGAAGCGGGCGGCATCACCATCTTCAGCCATCACGTCCATGGTCCCACCACGTTCACCGTTCCGCTTCCGGAAAATCTCCCCGTGGCCGCGGCCGCCCCAGATGCGAGCGTTCCCCTCGACGTTCGCGTCGTCCCGCTTGAGGCGGCGCCCGGCGTGGCGCCGAGTCCACGCGTGCGTGCGACGGCGACGTCGCCCCAGGTCGCCAAAATCACCGTGCGCACGAGCTGACGACAAGAATGCGGCGGCATCTGTCGATCGCGGCGCTGGCGGTGGGCCTGCTCGGGCTCGCGACGAGCACGCTCGCCGCCGAGGAGTTTTCGATGATCGAACTTGTCGCCCCGCGCGCGGCCGCGCGCGGCGAAGCCCTTGAGCTTGCGGTCACGGCCGGGCCGCTGCCGCCGGGCGCGCGGCTCGCGCTCTCCACCGAAAGCGGCGAAGTTCTCGGCGCGGTGGCGCCTTACTCGCCGGAGCGACGCTCCACGACGGCGACCGTGCCGGTCCCGCGCTCCGCTATCGTCGACGGACGGCTGCGGCTGCGCCTGCAGGTGCTGGAGCCGCGCGTGGCGCCGCGCGCGCCCAAGCCCGGCGAGGTTCAACGTCTCGACCTTGTCGTGGCGCCGCGCAGCGAATGAGTCGACATGCAGGAACAGGGACGGTTCCGTCTTCGAGCAATCGAAACCGTAGCGCGCGCTTGTGTCGGCAAATAAGATTCTAGACACCATAAAGTAGAGAGCCGTCCGCCACGGCGGGGCTTTGGGCTATAAGGTCTTCCCCGTGGGGGAGACCATCATGGTCAAGCACGGCGCGCTGTCGAAATCACACGTGTACAAACTGTTGCGTTCAAAGGACGCGCGCGTTCGCCGCGCCGCCTTCACACTCCTTGAGACCAGCAATCCCAGGCTCAGACGAAATAGCGAGCTGTTCATAGCAATCACGCGATTCATTTGGGACGCCAATCCGAGCTACGAGGTTTATCGGGAGTTCACCAAGCGCCACTTTCAGGCTCGCTACAAGGTCCATGAGCTCATTGGCGCCCGTCTCAAAATGGAAAATCAAAAGAAGCGGCGCGCCGCGGAGGATCATCTTACCGACGACGCGCGCCATCGCGAGGGTGGATTTTTCAAGCGATTGTTTGGGTGCCGATCTCGCAGCGGCCAACGTTGTGAAGCGTCCTGGTCCCAAGCGCGCCGAGGCGCGTGACGCCGCGGCGTCGTCGAGGCGCTTGCGGATCGTCACGCAACGCCCGCGGCATCCGCCTACCACGCGAGTAATCTCCGCGCCAGCGTAGCCATGCGCGGGCTTGACCCGCGCATCCATCCTCTTTGTACAAAAGTCTTTACGAAGATAGCGCGAGCGAGGTTGCGAGGTGTCCAGGTATGCTTCTGCCTCTTCAGTGTGATTGTCGTGCAACAGCTTGCCGGGATTTCATTGCTGGATGGACCTCGGCCACGCCGAATGAATTGGCCTTTCCGAGACAGCGTGTGCGCTGTGAAGAGGAGGGCTGGGGCATGTCGTCTTATGCAAGTTACTGCCAGGATCAGGCTACCGACTGCGCGCGACGCGCACGATTGGCGCGTTCACCGGAAATCGTCGCCCACTGCCGAAGTTTGGAATTCCGCTGGCTGAGGCTTGCGCAGCAGGCGCAAGCGACGGGTGGCGCACTGGGCCACGCGAGCGGCCTCGCAGCGGCTACATTGGTTCCGCTGGGCGACACGATCGCGACCTGCCCGGCGGACTACGCGAAACGAGCCGGAGAGCTGATCGCACGCGGCGCGCGTTCGTTGCGCTCGACTTTGCGGCAAAAGAGGTCAGCGCCGCCTCGCCAGCCGAACGGTGCGTGAGATGAAGCGCGCGGGTGCCACGTCGTTGCGAGCCATCAGCTCTCGCTTGAGCATGCTGCCTCCCTGCTCGAGCAGAACACTGACGTCCACCGGCAGGTCGGAGCATAGGAGCATGGGTCTCACGCTTCGCCCGACCGGCCTTGGCTCTCCCGCGGACAAAGACCGCAGCGATTACACCGTCTTCAGCGGCGAATTTGCCGTGGGCCGCATCCATGAAGTGCGCGGCGCGCCCGCGGATTTTCAGTGGTTCTGGGCGATCACCGGCATTTTTGGCACGCCCGCGGACATGCGCATGGATGGCCACGCGCCGACGCGCGAATCGGCCGAGGCCCAGCTCGGCGAGAACTGGCGCACGTGGCTGGCGTGGGCAAAGCTGACCGAGATCGAGGGCTAGGGACGCGCCGTGCCATCGACGCGCCGCGCCCGGCGGGCATAGGTCTTCCGCCGGGCGAGCCTCACAGGTGTTTCATTGGTGATGAGCCAAGGCCGGGCGCCCTGTCTCATGTCACGAGTTGCTCACGCGCTGCGCGGATTTTCTGCTCGGCGCGCGAACAGCGACGTCGTTCTGGAAAAGAACCAGAAGGCGCATGCCGCAGCGAGCGCCGCGCCCAAGATCAACAAGAGATAGGTGATCCAGGACGACTCGTCCGGTACGGCGGCGGCAGCAGCACGATCGAGGTCATTGACCTCGTTCGCGTCGACCACTTGCACCGCATTTGTATTTGTCTTGGCAGCTTCCGTGGCGTCTACGCTTGCCGCCGCTGGCGCGGTCCCTGGCGCACTGGCGCCAGCGCCCTCGGTACTTGGGAGAGCCGGCCAAGCGGTCGCCGCGGTCGCCACCGGACTTTCGTCGCGGCTTTGGTCATTGCGAGGTTGGTCCGCAGGCGACGGCACCATCGCGGCAGGAGCTTCTGCCGCTTTCTGCGAGATGGAATCGGCCGCGTGCTCCTGCGCGGCGGGTTTGCTCGCCTTCGCGCGGGCGGTGGCGCGTGGCGCCTCCCGTTCGCGCTTCGCCTGCGCCTTCTCATTCGGGCGCGTTGCTTGGCTCGCTTTCTTTTGCGGCTGCGCCGACGGCGCGGCCTGAGCCGGCGCATCGGCGGTCTCTTGTGGCACCCTTATCGGGCACGGGTACCGATCGTCATCGCACGCCTGCGCACTCGTCAATGGCAGACCCGCGAACACACCAGCCCCCGCTATCACGATTGCCAAAGTGCGTAGAGTGAGCATGCATCCTCCTAATCCCCTAGAGGTGGATGGGCCTACATTCCGCGCCGCCACAATGGCGCCGCATTGGCGCAAATGGGGCATTGTTCGCGCAATCCGGGGGCGCAAATGTTAACGGTTCCAAGGATCAAAGCATTGCCAACAGCGGACTTATGCATGCGCCGATGACGGCGATCGAATTGTTATGGGGCGCCGGCCGATGCGGTACGAGAGGCTCCCTGCTTCGGTCCCAGCACCACCACAAGCGCGCCCGTCTTCACCCGACTGTAGAGATCGATCACATCCTCATTGGTCAACCGGATGCAACCCGACGAGATCGCATGTCCGATCCATCCGGGCTGGTTCGTGCCGTGGATGCGATAGAGCGTGTCCTGCCCGTTGGTATAAAGGTAGAGGGCGCGGGCGCCCATTGGATTGGCTGCACCGCCTTCGACATAGTCCGGAAGAGGTCCTAGCCGCCGCTTCTCATTCGCGGTTGGCGTCCACCCTGGCCATTCTTCCTTGCGGCCGACGGTGGCCACGCCGGACCA
>Ga0318573_10000435_pt1 | contig 13788 bp, 11 predicted proteins | sample GRESIP089b5f21_FD_202515 | JGI IMG/M metagenome (GOLD analysis project Ga0318573, IMG submission 202515) | Tropical soil microbial communities from Luquillo Experimental Forest, Puerto Rico - GRE.SIPMG.089b5f21 | ecosystem: Environmental > Terrestrial > Soil > Tropical forest > Bulk soil... | reverse complement strand
GCGTCACACCGCATCGTCACAGCGAAAATTTAAATAGGGCTTTGTGAAGGGACCTATCCGTGAATAGAGTAATAATTAGTGAGTGTCCTCAGTGTGGTGCGCATATGATCGCGCCGAAATGGTCCGAGCATGTCTCCGCTCATTGCGTTCGAAACGTGTGGGCTTGCGAGGCCTGCGGATATCAGTTTGAAGACCTTGTACACTTGTCCTCGCGTAAGTTGGCAGATATCAACTAGGACTTCCGCACCAACTCCGGCAGCTTCGCAATGTTCGCCGCGAATTCGTCGCGCCTATCACAGATTAATCGTCTGGAAAATGGAGACCCGAAAACTACAAACAAAAAACACCGAGGGAGCTCGTTCGCAAAGTGTTCATTATGATCTTGTTGTCGGGCAAATGTTCGTCAAGAACTCCAAACAAAAATTGTGGCTTTTTGTTCTTTATTTGTTTGACCCTAAATTCCTAAAAATGGCACCCGGTACGCACAATGCGGCCACAAACCAAATAAATAGGTCGCATTGTGTTGACCGCACCCGATGGTGGGGGAACGCAGGGGGAATTCACATGCGCAAGATCAGCTATATCGCCGGGGTTGTTGCTGTGTTGGTCCTAGTTGGCGTAGGCACTTGGATTGGCGTGGGAAAAGGGACTTCCACCAGCGCGTTTGCTAGTTCCGCCGTCAACCCAATAAGTATGATGACGAGTGCAACGGATCTGCGTACTTCGCACTATGATGACTACTCGGTGGTGTTCGTTGAGCTACAAACTAAGCGGTAGTCCCTTAAGGCAAGCACTCTAAAAAGCCCCGAGCGACGTGCTTGGGGCTCTGTTTTTGTTCGTCCATTAGCACCGGCAGCTTGGCGCTGTTCGTCGCGATCCTTCGGGCCTCATCCTTCGTCAGCAACTTCGCTGCTGATCGCCGCCCCGGCTCATTCTCATAATACACGTAAGCGAGTTGCTGTCTGTTAGCGTCTGGCACCGTAGCTGCTATTGGGCATTCGTTCATATCTGTAACTCAATATCGACGCGGTGGCCGGTGATATAGGTCGTAGCTCGTCTAGGATTTCTAAACTCGCTTCATTAAGGTAACGAATTTCACTCACCAGGCGATGCGCTTGGCTCCTTAGTTTGGGCGGAGTAGAACCATCGTCGCTATCTTGCCAGCACTTCATAATTCTTAGGACCTCTTCGACGGAGGCGGCAGGCGAGATTGATAGCAGTTCTCTGATTTCTTCTACTTTCATTAAGCGAAGGTTGGCCACTGCCAGAAATTCTTTTCTAAGGTCTTCGCGTTTCGTCATGGTTTGCACTGGCTCCGTTACTGAAAAACCTTAGGAGAGAAGACGCGAACTCTGCAAACAAATGTGTGGTGAAAATTAGCGATCCTAATTCGTTTAAAAAATTCGCCGGCCTTGTTTCTGCTGTTGCTGCTGAGACTTGTGGAAAATTGTCCACGTTGTCCACACGAAGGTGTAGTTTGATAGGTTGGTAAGCGGACACTGACCAAGGCGGCAGGAAGCGACGTTCAGGTGACACGGAGGCGGACCTCTGTGATGACTATCACAGACCCCTTATGACCCAACAGCTAGCGTTCCACCGTAAACTGGAGTGCGCCCATTGTTGGGGCAAACGTCATGGTGAGTATCACAACGATCATTCTCATTATGCTTACGGCGGCTCTTGTTGTTGCCGGTATCGTTTACGCCGAGTGGGGACACTGACCTCGACGGAGCATGGCGGGAAGCGACGTTCTGTCACGGCGCTCTGTCACACTGATATGCCCACGACATGCTACCGGGGCACAGTGGTGGGGGACGACGCTATGCACGTTGCCGATTACATCGTCTTTGGCGGTTTAATCGCGTGTATGCTTTGGGCGGGCGCAATGGCTTTGCACAAAGCTCGATAACTTAGGCCGTACACGCTGGACACAGCACAAGCCCACACCGGATGATGCTTGTGAGTGCTGAGGTCCCGTTACCGGCAATCCGCCCACGCTTTATCGGTAACACCGACAGGCCCAGGCCCAGCCATAAGCGTGGGCACATTCGCGCCGCCGATTATTGTGAGCGCGCCCGCGCCTGCCAGCCAAACTGCGATAAAAGAATTCCAACCTGCGATAAAAGAATTATTGAGGACCCTTTACCGGCAATCTGCCAACCTTTTTGTTGGGGGCACCATGTCGGCAATGATCTCCAACTTCCCGACACCAGCCACACCACGCCAGGACCAGCCGGGACCAAAAGGGCCAATTCATCAGACAAATCAACACAGGGAGGGATAGAACAAAACGAAGCCGGACGGCGCGAAGAGAATTTCAAGACCGGTGCCTTAAACCACTCGGCCACCCTTCCGTCGCAACAGCATCATCCACTTAGAGATATATAAGCCGTGAACACCTTGGCAACTTCGCCGAGAAAGGACCCAAGTTGGACCCAACGACCTTGGCTGATCTCTCACCGCGCCCTGGCTGTTCTTCGAAATGGCCTTACTTGGTGCATCTCTTATCAAGTTCTGAAAGTATAGACATGAATTCCTTGGCTTCACTGGATTTCGGATCGACTTCCTCCAATCCGTCCATCAATTTGAAGTATTCGGGACCAAGTTTGTCGATCAGCGCTTCGGCTTGTTTGGTGAGCGTCTCGACCGTCTTAGGATCGGTGTTTTGCTGAACCGCTTTGACCTGACCCTCGAGCTTGGTTAGATCGCAATAGGCCTGCGTTTTCACCTTATCGCTGGTGATTATCTGGACGACCTTTTGAGCATCCGCCTTTGTTGGCTTCAGTACGGTTGACTGCGGACCACTCTGTTGTGCATGAGCAAGCGCCGGTATTGCAAGAGCGGAAATGGCGGCAACGAGCTTTAGTTTCATATTTAGTTTCATAAATGGCTCTCCAAATGGTGACTACAAAGCAGGCTCCCTAGCCTTCAAAAGACCATTGCGATGATGCGGATGCCCTCCGAGATCATATTCCGTAAACGCGGCTGCGGAGCTTCGTTGTTCAGGATTGGCACATTGGAATTAGCAACACAGAAGCCTTGGTCATTTACGGCCGCTTCGCATTGCTCGCGCGTCATGTAATAGCAGTGCAGGATATTATCTCCTTGGGCGCACCAAGGATATGACTGTTCCGCTGTCACGGACGTGGGTTGGCCGACAACGAACGCGTCGCCGCTCTGCGAGAAGCGCACCACTTGCTTCGTAGGAACGAATTTTGGGTTTCTGGTGCCGGGCGTGGTGGTGACACCAACCGGCGCACTTTCCTGCCCCGCTCCTATGGCTGCGCGCATCCGGGCACAGAACGCCTCATCCATATCGAAATGATTGGCGTACGTTCCGTTCGTGGCCCATTGGTGCGCCCCCGATGTTACGCACCCAGCATCTGAAAGTGTCCATTCTATTTGCGACGGTTTTGTGGGAAATCAGCGGAAGCTTTTTACGCTGTGTGCGTCGGGAACCCACACTTAATCATCTGGGATCATCTGCGTTTAAGGTTTGGCTCCGTGGCCCACACCCCATGCCCCCACACCCCCAGGGGTCACGGCAGCCCTTAATTTTGTTCGCTGGCCATGAAGCTCGAGCGGTTTGCTGGTCACCACGATGCGAGGGAAGCCTTAGCGCCTTCCATCGCGGGGGTAACGGCAATCATGCTGATTGAAAGTTTGATTTTGCTGATCTTGTATCGACCACGTGCTCAAACAGCCAATCGGCGTGCGCCAGACGATGCATGTCGGGGCAAGGTGCTGCTAATCAGTAGCAGACGCGAGCCGCAGGGCTACGGTTGCTTCGTCCAGCCAAGCTGCTGCATCCAACCGGTAATCATCTGCCTCGTCTCCGGTTCCGGACGGCAAGTGCTATCCGGCGAAAGTAGCTTGGAGGTCATGCGATCAGATCGGTGTAACGTTTCTCGACTTTCCTCGATGACAATTCTTACTATTGCCGCCTCCAATCCTCCTCCGCCTCACGCATCGTTAGCGCATCCCGAAAAGGACTAAGGCGAACATCGCGGCGACCAATATGGAAAAAATCACGATGAAAATAAGTGTGTCGCGCAAGCTAGGCTTGGTCATTGCGGCAAACGCGGCGCGATTATTCCCAGCCGAGGGCCAGCACGCCGCAACGACATGCGCGAGTAAATAAAAATTCCAGCTCAAAGAGCCGAGTCGGTTGGGCCTTTCGTGGCGACCCTTGCCAAGCCTAGTGCCACCCGTATCCGCCCCAATACCCGGCGCGCCCGTAGCCGCCGCCCCAATAGCCGGGTGCGTAGTTATAGTACCCGGACACTGCAGGTGCCGCTGGGTAGGCCGAACCAGGCGTCACGATAACAATGGTCGTTCCCGCCGTCGCCGGTGCCGCATAAGCTGGAGCAGCGTAAGTCGGGGCTGCGTATCCATAGGCAGGCGGCGCCAAGTCGGCGACTGGAGCCGCATAATTGTAGAGCGGAGCGGTAGCCGCGTAGCCGTATGCTGGAGCCGCGTAACCGTAGAGCGGAACCGTAGCTCCGTTGTAATCGCGATTTCCTAGCGAACTACTCAGTACAGGGAACGACGAAGCCGAACGAGGGTAATTGCTGAGAAACCAAAAGGCTTCCCGCCCGACCATTTGGCACAAGCGTGGTACTACCGGTTCAAACTGCTCATTTCCGCCACAATCTGAACACCGTCGAATTCGATAGTTGCCGCCACGGGATGGGGATGATGCGGGGTCGGGCAGACTCGGCTTTAGAATGGTTTGTGCTTGCGCCGGTTTGGGCGCTTTTGTGCATTTTTCTGGCCAATTGCGCCAATAACAGCGACGTCGTTCCCCGCTACGGGGTCGAACCAGGAGCGTCGGTGCCCAAGGGTGGCGGGGTGTATCGGGTTGGCTCGCCTTACGTGGTGGCGGGCCGCGTCTATGTTCCGCAGGAGAGTCCTCATTATCGCGCCGACGGTGTCGCATCCTGGTATGGCGCCGATTTCCATGGCCGCAGCACCGCAAATGGCGAGATTTTCAATGCGGAGGCGATTACGGCGGCGCATCCGACCCTGCCGCTGCCGAGCTATTTGCGGGTGAGCAATTTGAGCAACGGCCGCTCGCTCATTGTTCGCGTCAACGATCGCGGACCCTATGCCGGCAACCGCATCATCGACGTATCCAAACGGGCGGCGTTTCTGCTGGGCTTTACCACGAGTGGCACGGCCTGGGTCCGTGTCGAATATGTTGGGCCCGCCCCGATGGAAGGCTCCGATGATCAGGTATTGGAGGCGAGCTTGCGCCAGGATGAACCCGCTCCGGCGCCAGGCACCGTGAAGCTCGCCGCCATGCGCATTGTACCGGTGGCGATGACGAGCCCGCCACGGACCCGGCTGGCGAGCGCCTCCACAACCGCTTCCTTGCCGCCTAATGCCACGCACTATGCAGCAGCGACCTCGAGCGAAACCGACTCCGGCGAATTCCTCACCGGCCGCGGCCTTTATTGAGCCAGTTTCCTCTCGTTTCGAATGACCCGCGGCTTATTCGTCGCGGGCACAAAGGCCTGTTTTGCAACCGGCCTTTGCGCGAGAATGATATTGGTCGATTTGGAGGTGGACGTGAGGATAATCTGGCCCGGAGCGAAGGAGGGGAGGGGCCTCTTCGCCGTTATGGTGCGGACCCCGAGCGCCGCTTTGCTGCCAGCGCTGGCGCTTGTTGTCGTCCTCGCTGCGGTGGCAGCCGTTGTGGCCGCGCCTGCGACTTCCGGGACGAAAAACGAAGGCTTTCAGACCAGCGTCCCAGCGGCCATCCTCCTCGACGCCGATAGCGACAGTATCCTGTTCGACAAGAACGGCGACCAGCTTGTCGCGCCGGCAAGCCTGGCGAAGCTGATGACGCTGGAATTTCTTTTCAATGAAATCAAACAAGGCCGCGTCAAGCTCGATGACGAATACATCATCAGCGAGAATGCATGGCGCAAAGGCGGTGCGCCGTCGCATGGCTCGACGATGTTTGCGGCGATTCACAGCCGGGTCAAAGTTTCAGATCTGATCCAGGGCATCGTCGTCGATTCAGCGAATGATGCCTGTATGGCGGTGGCCGAGGCGCTAGCCGGAAACGAAGCAACATTCGGCCGAATGCTCACGCTGCGGGCCCGCGAGATTGGACTCGAACATTCCACATTCACGAATTCCACCGGCTATTCGGAACCGAATTTGCGCGTAACCGCACGGGAGATGGCGGAGCTGGCACGGCACATCATCCGCACTTATCCCGAGTTTTATCCGAATTTCAGCCAGCGCGACTTCGCCTGGAACAATATCCATCAAACAAATCGCAACCCGCTGTTCGGCATGGGTCTTGGCGCCGACGGCCTTAAGACCGGCGAAACAGGGGAAGCGGGTTTCAATCTGGTGGGTTCAGCGCTGCAAGAGAATTTCCGCCTGATCGTCGTCGTGACCGGTGCAAGATCGGAAAAAGAACGTGCCGATGAGGCAAAGAAGCTTCTGGATTTCGGCTTTCACGATTTTCAGGCGCGCGTGTTGTTTGCCGAAGGGCAGACCGTGGGCGAGGCCAAGGTGTTCGGTGGCGACCGGAGCTATGTACCGCTGACCGCAGCAGGCATCGTGCGAGTGATGGTGCCACGGAATAATAGCCAGCGCCTCTTGGCGCGGATCGTCTATACCGGCCCAGTGCCAGCGCCCATCAACAAGGGACAAATGATCGGGAAGCTAAAGGTCTGGCGGGGCGAAAATCTCGCCCTCGAAGTGCCGCTGCACGCCGCCGATGACGTCGGACGCGGGAGCATGTCGCAGCGTGCGATGGATGGCGCCACCGAATTGATGATCGGGGTGTTGCGGGCCGGTGTGAACAAGCTCTGAGCTTTGTGGATAGAAACCTCGCCCGGTGCGCGTTTGCTTGCAGAGCCCTATATTGCTGCAGAGGGCGCTATTCGCTTCGTTCGCCACTCTAGGATAGCCGTATAAACTATTGATCTTCCAATATATCCACCAAGGTACATCCGCGTGACAGAGGCCGGCGGCTCAAGCATCCGAGGCAAATTCATTACCTTTGAAGGCGGCGAGGGTACCGGCAAATCAACCCAGGCCGCCATGCTGGCCTCGCGCCTGGAAGCGCTCGGTCTCGTGGTCCAATTGACGCGTGAACCCGGCGGATCGCCTGGCGCGGAAATAATCCGCCACGTGCTTTTAAGCGGCGCGGCAAAGGCGCTCGGCCCTGAGGTCGAAGCCATGCTGTTTGCAGCGGCGCGCGACGACCACGTGCGATGCACGATCCTGCCCGCGCTTCAATCGGGCAAATGGGTGATCAGCGATCGCTTTGCTGATTCAACGCGGGTCTATCAGGGCGCTCTCGGTCAGGTCGATACCAAGCTTATCAACGTTCTAGAACGCGTTTCGATCGGCAGCCTTGCACCTGACCTTACTGTGATCCTCGACCTGCCGGTTCATCTTGGTCTCGAGCGCGCCAAGCTGCGGCGTGGGCAGGCCGAGGCTGACCGCTTTGAAGGGGAGGGTACTGACTTTCACGAAAAGCTCCGTGCGGCCTATCTCGGCATTGCGGCCAGCGAGCCCGGTCGCTGCGTGGTGATTGACGCAACGCGGGCCAAGGACGCGGTTGCAAAATCGGTCTGGCAGGCGGTGCTATCGCGGCTTGCGCCACCGACAGTTCAGCGCGTCGAGGAAGGCGCGGCAGCAAAAGTGTAGCCGCGCGCGGAACTGCTCGATGTCGCAAATGGACGACGATGAGGATAACGACGAGGCACCGCATCCGCGGGCCACGAGCCGTTTCTTCGGCCATGTTGCTGCGGAAGCGGCGCTGCTTGGTGCTTACCGCTCCCGCCGCATGCCGCACGGCGTGCTCATTAGCGGGCCAAAAGGCATCGGCAAGGCAACGTTGGCCTACCGTTTGGCGCGTTTCGTTCTTGCGCACCCCGACCCGGCCGCGGCGGCTGTGCTGGGCGCGGAATCACTCCAGGTCGCGCCCACCGATCCTGTCGCCCGGCGAATTGCCGCCCAGGCACAACCGGACCTCCTCGTGATCGAACGCACGGTTAACGACAAAAAAGTGCTGCGAAACCAGATCGCGGTCGAGGACATTCGGCGCGCAGTCCCATTTTTTGGCTCGACTGCGGGCGAAGGAGGTTGGCGGATCGCCATTATCGACTCGGTCGACGATCTCAACCGTTCCGGTGCCAATGCCTTGCTGAAGGTGCTCGAAGAGCCGCCTAAACGCGCATTGCTGGTGCTCGTCGCCCATTCCGCTGCGCGCGTGCCGCCGACGCTACGATCGCGTTGCCGCGTGTTTTCGCTTCGCCCGCTGGCCGAAGCCGACGTGGCGGGCGCCGCGGCAGCGGCAATCGAAGCCGAACTTGACGATCCGGAGATCGCCGCCGCGGCCGGCGCTGCGGGCGGTTCAGTCGCCCGGGCGCTCGCTTTGCTGGACGAAGGCGCATTGGAACTTCGCCGGCAGGCACTCGACTTGCTGGCCGGGTTGCCGGCCCTCGACGCCCCGGCTTTACACGCACTCGGTGAGGCGCTTGCAGGAACGGATCCGCAGCCGCTTGCAGCGTTTCTTGATACCGTCAATGGCTGGCTCGCGGAGCGGCTGGATTCCGGCCACGGTGACTTGGCAAGATTGGCTCGCCTCGCCGAGGCGTCGGAGCGGATCAATGCTGCCGCGCGGGATGCCGAAATGTACAATCTCGAGCGCAAGCCTTTGGTATTCAGCATTTTTGGCCTGCTTGCCGAGGCCACACACGGTTGATACCAACCCTCATGATTGACCGAATGACTGATCGCTCGGCCGGCAAGCCCTATTACATCACCACTGCAATTGCCTACCCGAATGGGCCGCCGCATATCGGCCACGCCTATGAGGCGATCGCCACCGACGCCATTGCGCGATTCATGCGACTCGACGGTCGGGACGTGTTCTTCCTCACCGGCACCGACGAGCACGGCATCAAGATGTTGCAGACGGCTGCCAAGGAGAATCTGACGCCACGGCAATTAGTCGAACGCAATGTGCCGCGCTTCCAAGCCATGGTGAAGAAGTTCAACTGCTCGAACGACGATTTCATTCGCACCACGGAAGCGCGCCATTACCGCTCCTCCGAAGCCATCTGGGAGCGCATGGAGGCGGCAGGGGATATTTATCTCGACAAATATTCCGGCTGGTATTCCGTTCGCGACGAGGCCTATTACGACGAGAGCGAAATCCGGTTGGATGCCAACGGCCAGCGGCTGGGCCCGAACGGCACGCCAGTCGAATGGGTGGAGGAGGAGAGCTATTTCTTCAAGCTTTCCAAATATGCGGACAAGCTGCTTGATCTTTATCGCCGCATTCCGGATTTCGTTTTGCCGAAAGAACGGCTCAACGAAGTCGCAAGCTTTGTGCGTGGCGGCCTGCAGGACCTTTCGCTTTCGCGCAGCACCTTTGACTGGGGCATAAAGGTCCCGGGCAGTCCGAAGCACATCATGTATGTGTGGGTCGACGCGCTGACGAATTACATTACGGCCGTTGGTTTTCCGGATACCGAAAGCGCGAAATTTAAGCGGTATTGGCCCGCCGACCTACATGTGATCGGCAAGGACATCGTGCGCTTTCATGCTGTGTATTGGCCGGCTTTTTTGATGTCGGCGGGCGTCGACGTGCCCCGCCGCATTTTCTCGCACGGTTTTCTATTCAACCGCGGCGAGAAAATGTCGAAGTCGGTCGGCAATGTCATCGATCCGTTTGCGTTGGCCGAGGCTTACGGCGTCGACCAGTTGCGCTATTTCTTGCTGCGCGAAGTGCCGTTCGGGCAGGATGGCAATTACAGTCACGAAGCAATCGTCGCGCGGATCAATGCCGATCTCGCCAACGACCTCGGCAATCTAGCGCAGCGTTCGCTGTCCATGATGGCGCGTGGACTGGGCGGCGTGTTGCCCAAGCCCGCAAGCTTGCAGCCTGGCGACCAGGCGATGCTCGTTGCCGCCGATGCGCTGATCGGCAAGGCGCGCGAGGCGATGGCCACACAGCAATTGCACCAAGTACTCAACACAGTCTGGGCGGTGGTGGCGGACGCCAACCGCTATTTTGCCGGCGCGGCGCCCTGGGCGCTCGCCAAGACCGATCCGGCGCGGCAGGGAACGGTGCTTTACGTGACGGCAGAAGTGTTGCGTCAGGTCGGAATTCTGGTTTTGCCGTTCATGCCGGCTTCGGCGGGAAAATTGCTCGGTCTATTGGCGATTCCGCAGCACGAACGGCGTTTTGCCTATCTCGGCGGCGACCACCGCATTGCCGTTGGCGCAAACCTTCCGACGCCGGTTGCGGTTTTCCCGCGCTATGTCGAGCCACCGGGTGCGGCGGCAAGCAGCGTACGCACTTGGGGTTAGTCTATAATCTGACTTTCACTTAGGCTTCTAAAGGTGGAGCAACCAAGGGGTGTCGGGGGATGGAGATGGCCGCCCGACCTTTGGCCTAATGGAGTAATGATGCGCTGATAGCAGCGAACTAACAACAATACGCTGCAAAAATGCGCCGATAGTGGCGAACTTATAACACTCCAAGAAATTCAACTTGCCGTATCTGATTGGCCCTTGCGTACCACAATTCTCGGTAGGATTTCCGATACCCCGCGAGGATGGGGATAAAGGGGACGGGGGACCAAATATTGGTGAGGCCGCCACACAAAGGCGGCCTCTTTTTTGTGCTCCTCAACAAACAAGCGCACGTGACTAGCCGCCGGTGCCGTGCTGGTGATTGACCCCAATCACATGAACGTTCAACAGCACTTCGCTATTGACAACAGTCAATGCGCCGGACCGCAAGGACTGGCGATTGGCCCAAATCCGCAGATTATGCTGGGCTGCACCGGCACAGGCCCTGCTCCCTACCAAATCCCCAAGGAGTCGGTAGTCATTAGCGCAATCGACGGCAGCACCATATTCGACATACCTGTGAATGGTGTTGATGAGGTCTGGTATAACCCACTGACAATAGTTACTTCCTTGCCGCCAATAACAACACTGACCCGCGTTCGGGAACATTGTGCCGATCATCGGCGTGGTCGATGCCGTCGCGGACGAAACTGTGGGGCGCCCCCACGTGGACCAAAGCGTTGCGACGGCCATACCGGGTTCTAGCCCTGCGACAGTTAACACCTCCGCTCATTCAATTGCCGTCGACCCAAGCCAAAATATCGCCTATGTCATGTCAGCCCACGTGTCAGGCGGGCCTGACGGCCTTTGCCCCTTCTCCTGTATGGGCTTTTTTCAGCCCGTCGGGACCGATGACCCGCCAGCCGTTGTTGGAAAGAAGAAATAGTTAGCTCCACGTCAAACTAAAGAGCGCGTCGCGGCTGCAGAGTTCTGCCGCGACGTGACCAAATCGGGGTTTGGAATTATCTAACGCGCACCATCTCCGGCAGCCTGGCGATATTGGCCGCGATCCGCCGCGCCTCATTGCGTGTTCGCTCCATTTTGATCTACGTCAAGCCAACCTCGTTGATTTGGATCAAGCCAGACCCGTTCAATCCATGCTCACCTTATTTTATGATCTCGTTCACATACCGTTGCCCTCGAACGGGGCAAAATGTTCACGGTCACACTGCCGATGACCTAATCGGCACAGCAACGCCTATGAGCCTGTGGTTTCTACGGCCTGCGGGGCCACTCACCTCGTCAATGCCAAGACTGGGAAACTTTTAGAGGAAGCTGAACGTGTTTGAAGTTGGAGGCGCGCCAGGACAGCAAGCGCAAGGTGGAAGTATTCAGCGCGGGATGCGCGCTCTGCGAAGAGGTAATCGACGTAGTTAGGCGTGAGGCAGGTTCTTCGTCCGAAGTCATCGTGCACAACATGAAGGACGCTCGGGCCCTCGCACGGGCTGAGGAGCTAGGCATTCGATCCGTTCCGGCAGTCGTGGTTGACGGTAGATTGGCGTCCAGGGCGGGCGGAGGCGTCGACATTCAGGCTTTGAAACGCGAATTGGGAAAAACCCCCAAAGGTCTAATCCTTTCGACCTAACAACTCCGGCAGCTTGGCGATATTGGCCGCGATCAGTTCTATTTAGCCCTTCGCAATCATGACCTGACCGGACGGTAGCCAGAACGGCTCTAGGTTCATCTTGGCGAATGCTCGGGAATATTCTCTCGTCGCGGCGGACGTAGAGCTAAAGGCGTCGAAGATGACGATGCCTCCCGGCGAAAGCAGAGGATAGATAATCGGCAATGATGCGGCCTCCACGGCTGGTTTCGAGGTATCGAAATGAGCGAAGGCAAGCGGAACATCGGGAATGCCCTCTGGCGCGAAGGCGCGATGAATGATGATCTTGGCGTCGTCCGGATATTGACGGCGAACTAAATCCGCATCGCCATTGAAGCGCCCCGAGATCGCAGGATCGAACGGGTCTAGGAGATGATAGGTCTTTCCTGTTCCGGCGAAATCCAGAAATTCGAAGGCAACCCGAGGCGCAACTCCGAATGATACCCCGGCGCAGAGGAAATCGCCGCGAACTGCCAGCGCCCATCTAGCGGCTTGGCAGATATTATAGACTCTATAGCGCGTCAGTTCGGGGTCGAAATTTGGATCGTTCAAAGCAATACGCTCGAAAATCTCCGCATAGCGGCCGACATGCAGCGGAACGGCGGAAAAATCCGTCTGCATAGGACCATAGCGCCGATTAGCGTATTGGACCTGTTCGCCGCGTCTTTTGCGGCGGACCCAATTCCAGAGGATAGGCGGAGTGAGATCGCGAAGGATTGTCGGCATTGGTTTCCGCTCAAGCGGATGTCATGAACAACCTTGTAGATAGCATTAGTAGGACTAAAGAAAACGGCCTATCTTCGCAGGCTCGCCATCACAGAGTAGAGCGAATGAATACGAACCTAATCGAGGACCCCGCTTCCTCCCATCGGCTGATCGCCTGACCACCTCATCCTCGAAATAAATATAAGCAAGCGCCTGCCCGCCGTGATCGCACACGGCAAAGCAGAAGCGCGGGCGGGCATTCCGAAATTAACCAATCATTAAGCTTCTAGATGCGCTCGCAAGTGAACATAGTAAGGTGCCGTTGCTAGCGGCGGCGGTTACACCAGGCCCCAAGCCGCTCGCGAGAACTCCCTTTGCCCCAACGAGCAGCTCGCTCGGTCGGCGAGCTGTTCGACCATTCGTCAAAAGTGGAATGACCTGTGGCCTTCATCATCAGAAATGCTCCCGAATTTCTGTTCTTAACAGTTTGCAGTATTTTTCTCGCTGGCGTCGTTTATTTGTTTCTGATCTAGTCACGCGCGATATGATCGGCCCCAATCCTCACTCGCGTGAAGGCTCGGGCGAGCATCGACCTGTCGACATCAATGCTCTCGTTGAGGAAAGTCTCAATCTCGCCTGGCACGGGGTGCGGGCAGAAAAGCAGGGCTTTGAGGTCACCCTCAAGCAATCCTTTGATTCTTCTGCTGGCGAAGTTGACGTCTTCCCGCAAGACATCACACGCGTTTTTCTCAATCTGATTTCAAACGGCTTCTATGCGACGAGCGAGCGTGGTGCGGCAACAACCGCCAGCGACTATGAGCCGACCATTGTGGCTTCGACCAAAAACCTTGGTGATCGTGTGGAAATCAGGATCCGTGACAACGGCACCGGTATGCCGCCCGACGTGAAAGAAAAGATGTTCAACCCGTTTTTCACGACCAAGCCGACCGGCGAAGGCACCGGCCTTGGGCTCTCGATGTGCCACGACATCATCGTCAAGCAACATGCGGGCTCAATCGACGTCGACACTCAGCCTGGCGAGTTTACTGAAATCATCGTTACGCTACCGCGCGCGGCTGTGTTTG
>Ga0318573_10000422_pt1 | contig 13892 bp, 18 predicted proteins | sample GRESIP089b5f21_FD_202515 | JGI IMG/M metagenome (GOLD analysis project Ga0318573, IMG submission 202515) | Tropical soil microbial communities from Luquillo Experimental Forest, Puerto Rico - GRE.SIPMG.089b5f21 | ecosystem: Environmental > Terrestrial > Soil > Tropical forest > Bulk soil... | reverse complement strand
GCCCTATACTAAGGCTTAGGCGAAAACGGCAGAGGATTGGCGGTTTCGGCCAGATAGCCGACCAGCCGGGGCTCTTCGACCCGTGCGGCTTTGGCGATCTCGGCCACAGTCTGGTCGGAAGTGGCGTCGATGCCCTCTTCGGCCAGGCGCGCCACCAGGGTGTCGGGGGAAACCCCCAGCACCGGCGCCAAGGCGCTCAGCGGCGCCCTTTCAGCCGCCATCATCAGGGCGCGGGCGGGATTGCCGGCCGGCGCCGGAGCGAAACTCAGATACAGCGCCACCGCCAGAATGCTGGCGCCCACCAGAACCTGACTGCGCGGAGCGGTCAGCAGGTTCTTGAAGGCGCGGCCGTTGCGGACCACGTGCAGCACCACCGCCGCCACCAATCCCAGGCCCAGCCATTCATGCACGCCTTTCAAGCCGCCGCCGCCGAAATGGAAAAAGATGGCGATACCGCTGCCGCCGACGATCAGCATCAGCGCCAAGGCCAGCGGCGTGGCGTAATTGCGCATCAAAGACTGGCCGGATAAAGACTGGCCGGACATGGCCGAGGAAGCTCCCCGGGCGGTCGTGTCGGCGGCAACGGAAGACGAGGACGAATACATTCTTTTCCCCTTGGGAAACGGTGAATGGAATTGTCCCGATCTTGACGACGTCATGTTTCAACACGATGGCGCAATTGGTAACACTTGATTTCGCGACAGCAGCCAGGCCCTGGCCGCGCCGGGACAGTCTCCGGCAAAGAACGCCTCGAAATGCACCAGCAGCCGTCCCGGCGTCCGGTCCTGGGCGACGCGGTAGAGATGGGTCCACAGGCCATGGCGGCGATGCACCACGGCGTAATAGCTGCCCTGCCCCCTAGCCGCAGCGTGGCCCAGGAAATGCGCCTCGTCCTCGGGCCCAAGAATCAGAGTCAGGTCCGGCTGAATGATCAGATCGTCACGCATGAAAAAACCCTCCGTCGCAAGATGAGGAGGGCTGACGCAATGGCTGGCTGTCCCGTTTGGTTGCCGAGAGGCCACATCCCTTCCGATCTGGAAGGCACCACCTTGCCCGGGAAGGCAGGTTGGTGTTGGGCGTCAGCCCAACTCTTGATGTCTGCCTTCAGGATTAACCCCGACGCCCGCTCTGGGCAAGAGAAAAACGGCAGGCTATAGTCTTGCGGGAAAACCTGGGGAATTTCACACCTTGACCATCGCCCGCATCAACACCGTCGCCTTTCAAGGCATCGACGTGCAGGCCCAGGTCGCGGCGGGCCTTCCTGCCTTCACGATAGTGGGGCCAATTGCAGCTTATGGCTTTACTCTTCATTATGAACTTTCCCCTCAAGAAAATATCGGAGACATGTAAATGCTTAGCGATGAATTAATAAAGACTGCACTACATGTCGTTGCACCATTTATTGCCGCAATCGTTGCCATCATTGGATGGCTAGCAACAAGTATGCTCAATAGGAAAAATGAAATTTTTAAACAGATATTAGAAGAACGCCTAAAGAGAAGAATGATGATGTTTGAGAGTGTTTTTGAAGCATTGTTGCCATTTGCAAATCCTAGGAATGGGGAACTGTCAGTGAGTGGAGAAAAGCTTAGTGAGCTACTATCAATGGCGAATAAGCTTGTTCAGCTATATGGAAATAATTGTGAAATTGACTGTTTCCGTAAATTTACTTCCGCAATTAATGGTAAAGATCTTGATCTTGTAAAAAAATTGCTTATAGATGAATTGCCACTATTTAGGGAAAATATGAGAGAAGAATTAGGTTATGGCTCCCTATGATCGCCCGCATCAACACCGTCGCCTTTCAAGGCATCGACGTCCTGCCCATCGACGTGCAGGCCCAGGTGGCGGCGGGCCTTCCTGCCTTCACCCTGGTCGGCCTGCCCGACAAGGCGGTGGGCGAAAGCCGCGAGCGGGTGCGGGCGGCGCTGAACGCCTTGGGATTGGCCTTGCCGCCGAAGCGCATCACCATCAATCTGGCGCCCGCCGACGTCTTGAAGGAAGGCAGCCATTTTGATCTGCCCATCGCCTGCGCTCTTTTGGTGGCCATGGGCATTTTGCCGGGCGACGAGATGGCCGGGTATATGGTGCTGGGCGAACTGGGCCTGGACGGTACCCTGGCGCCGGTGGCCGGCGTTCTCGCCGCCGCCATCGCCGCCCATGCCGCCGACAAGGGACTGGTTTGCCCCGGCCCCCAGGGCGGCGAGGCAGCATGGTCCGGCACCGAAGTTCTGGCCCCCGCCAATCTTCTCGCCCTGATCAACCATTTCAAAGGCACCCAGATGCTGGCCCGGCCCATTCCGGAGATGGCCGAGGACGACAGCCCCATCCTTGATCTGCGCGACATCAAGGGCCAGGAAACCGCCAAACGTGCTTTGGAGATTGCCGCCGCCGGATCGCACAATTTATTGATGATCGGCCCGCCCGGATCGGGAAAATCCATGCTGGCGGCCCGTCTTGCCGGTCTGCTGCCGCCCCTGGAGCCGGCCGAAGCCTTGGAAGTCAGCATGATCCATTCGGTGGCCGGGGCGCTTGAGGGCGGACGGCTGCTGCGCCAGCGCCCATACCGCGACCCACATCATTCCGCTTCCGTACCGGCTTTGGTCGGCGGCGGCTTGCGGGCGCGGCCCGGCGAGATTTCCCTGGCCCACAACGGCGTGCTGTTCCTGGACGAGCTGCCAGAGTTCAACCGGGGCGCCCTGGAGGCTTTGCGCCAGCCTTTGGAAAGCGGGCGGGCCAGCGTCGCCCGCGCCAACGCCCATGTCACCTATCCGGCCCGCGTGCAATTGGTGGCGGCGATGAATCCTTGCAAATGCGGCTATCTGGGCGACGCCGCCCTGGCCTGCAACAAGGCGCCCAAATGCGGCGCCGACTATCAGGCCCGTATTTCCGGCCCGCTGTTCGACCGCATCGATCTGCATGTGGAAGTGCCGGCGGTCAATCCCGCCGACCTGTCGCTGCCGCCGCCGGCCGAGGGTTCGGCCCAGGTGGCCGCCCGCGTCGCCGCCGCCCGCGCCGTGCAGGCCGAGCGTTATGACGGCCTGGGCATCCGCACCAATGCCGAAGCCGACGGCGAATTGCTGGAACGGATCGCCGTCCCCGACGAATCCGGCCGCGCCTTGCTGACCGAAGCCGCCGAGCGCATGCGCCTGTCGGCGCGGGGCTATCACCGGGTCTTACGGGTGGCCCGCACCCTGGCCGATCTGGCCGGCGGCGGCCCGGTGCGACGGCTGCACATCGCCGAGGCCCTGTCTTATCGCCGGGTCATCGCCGGACGGAACAGTCTGCTGGCCGGATAAAATATTTTGCCGCCGGCCAATTCTTCGCACCTGCAATAAATATATCTCTCTTTACAATTCAGGAGGTTTTTCCCATGTGCAAACGACTTTCGTTCGCCAAATTGTCCTCTTAGCAATACCCACATTACTCTCGGGATTATGCAAATCAGACTGTGACGCTCATCCGTCATAAAACCTTTCCCTAGTAATCATCCAAAGCCGACCCCAGTTAAGATATGAGTTCGATCCCTGTCGGACATCCGATGCCCCTATCTCCAGGAGGACGAGATGACGCCCTCTACCCGACGCCCGAGGCTGACCATGTTTGCCCGCCCCACGGTGCCGAACGCCGAGGGATGGAGGCCCCGTAAAATCTGGGCCTTCACCTCCGCCGACGAGCCCAGTCTGACCGAACTGATGGCCGATCCGATCTTCGGCCATCTGCTGGCCAGCGACGGGGTCCAGCAGGAGCATGTGGAGACGCTGATCACCGAAATGCGCTATAAGCTAGGCTATGCCTGATCCTTTGCGTGTTTATCTGGCTGGTCCCGAGGTCTTCTTGCCCAACGCCCTGGAAACGGGCGCGGCCAAGTGCGCCCTTTGCGCCGAGTTCAATCTGTCGGGGGTCTTTCCCCTGGACGGCGGACTGGAGCTGGACGGACTGGAGCCGCGCCGCCAGGGGCGCGCCATCTATCAAAGCAATATCGACCTGATTGCGTCCTGCGATCTTCTGATCGCCAATCTGACGCCGTTCCGCGGCCCCTCGGCCGACGCCGGCACGGCTTTCGAGCTTGGCTACATGGCCGCCCTGGGCAAGCCGGTGCTGGCCTATTCCAATTCGGCGCAATCATTCCGAATCCGGACCGAAGCCCATTACGGCGGCATCGTCCACCGTCGCGACGACGGCCAACTGGCCGGCCCCGACGATCTGGCCATCGAGGAATTCGACATGGCCGACAATCTGATGTTGCACGGAGCCCTGCCGGAAGGAGGGCTGTTTCTCCACCGCGCCGCGCCATCGGAACTGTACAGCGATCTGACGGCCTTTCGTCAGGCGGTCAGAATGGCAGCGTCTTTCAGCAGCTGGTAAAGCGGCACCGCCGTGGCAAAGCCTGCGGCCAGCGCATCCTTCAATTCACCGGACTGAGACAGCCGTCCGACCGGCGACCGACATTCGCTGTAGGGACTTTTGCGGTCGCACCAATCGCGGACCACGTCCGGCAGATGCGCCGGCGTGCGCGGACGGCGGTAAGCTTCGCCTTGGAAGACCGCTCCGGCCTGCCGCAAGGCGTTCAAGGCCCGGGCGAACGGCTCGGGCTTCCGGCCCGCCTCGGCCCGCACGGCGGCCACCGTCGCCGGAGCGGCGGCGTAATAGCCGATGCCCCAGCACCAATCCTCGGCTCCGAACTCCATGAAGAACACCGGCCGGCTGAACCATTCCGGCGTATGGGGCTTGAAAGCGACCCATTGCCGCAGACGATAGGGCGACTTGTCTTTGGAAAAGCGGGTATCCCGCTGAATGCGCGACACCGCCGGTCCCATGGGATTGCAATCCAGCCCTGGGTCGATGCGGGAAATGTCCGGGGCCAACGCCTCGACCAGGCGGCGCAGGGGCTCGCGCACGAAGGTCTGGTAATCGGCCTTGTGCTCGGCGAACCAGAGCCGGTCGTTATGGGTCGCCAAGCCTTTCAGAAAGGTCGAGGCCTCCGGCGGAATGCCCTGAAAGCCTCCGCTCGCCACCGTTCAGTCCTTCGCGATCATGCGGCCCAGCTTGCGGCCGCCGAACAGATGGATGTGCAGATGCGGCACTTCCTGACCGCCGTTGACGCCGATATTGGCCATCATGCGGAAACCCGACTCCTCCAATCCCAGTTCGCCGGCCACCGTGCCGACGGCCCGGAAAAAACCGGCGACCAGTTCGGCCGGAGCCTGGGCGGAAAAGTCCAGGATCGAGACGTACGCTCCCTTGGGAATCACCAGCACATGAATGGGCGCCTGGGGATTGATGTCGTGGAAGGCCAGGGCGAAGTCGTCCTCATAGACCTTCTTGCAGGGAATCTCGCCGCGCAGAATCTTGGCGAAGACATTGTTGGGATCATAGGTCATGGACTGCAATCCTCACTTCTTGCGCGAATTCTTTTCGTCGATGCCGGAAATGCCCTGGCGCTTGGCCAATTCCGCCCACACCTGTTCCGGCTTCACGCCCACCTCGGCCCACAGCACCGACAGGTGATAAAGCAGGTCGGCGCTTTCCCCGACCACGTTCTCGGGGCTTTCGGCCAAGGCGGCGATGACGGTTTCCACCGCCTCCTCGCCCAGCTTCTGAGCGATCTTTTTGCGGCCCTTGGCAAACAGCTTGGCGGTATAGGATTTTTCCGGATCGCCCCCCTTGCGGCCCGCCACCGTGGCGAACAGCAAATCGAGAATCTGGCCGGTTTCCGTCGGCATGCTGGTTCCCCCCTTTAAACCTGACGCACGGGAATGCCCGCCGCCGCCATATGGGCTTTGGCCTGGGCGATGGAATATTCCCCAAAATGGAAAATCGACGCCGCCAGAACCGCCGTGGCATGGCCGTCGCGAATGCCTTCCACCAGATGATCCAGATTGCCGACGCCGCCCGAAGCGATCACCGGCACCTTCACCGCATCGGCGACGGCGCGGGTCAGCGGCAGATTGAAGCCCTGGCGGGTGCCGTCGCGGTCCATGCTGGTCAGCAGAATTTCGCCGGCGCCGTATTCGGTCATGCGTCTGGCCCAGTCGACGGCGTCGATGCCGGTGGCGTTGCGGCCGCCATGGGTGAAAATCTCGAACCTGCCAGGAGCCACCTGCTTGGCGTCGATGGCCACGACGATGCATTGGCTGCCGAATTTCTCGGCGGCTTCGCGGACGAATTCGGGACGGTGAATGGCCGCCGTGTTGATCGACACCTTGTCGGCCCCGGCCAGCAGCAGCTTGCGGATATCCTCGACCTGGCGCACGCCGCCGCCGACCGTCAGCGGCATGAAGCACTGCTCGGCCGTGCGGTTCACCACGTCATAGATGGTGTCGCGGTTTTCGTGGCTGGCGGTGATGTCGAGAAAGGTCAGCTCGTCGGCGCCGGCCTTGTCGTACAGCTTGGCCTGTTCGACGGGGTCCCCGGCGTCGATCAGATCGACGAAATTGACGCCCTTGACCACGCGGCCGTCCTTGACGTCCAGACAGGGGATGATGCGCATCTTGAGCATCGGAGACTTCCTTACGCAGCCAAAACGGCCAGGGCTTCGGCCAGATCGATGCGCCCGTCATAAAGGGCGCGGCCCGAGATGACGCCGGAAATGCCCGAAGCCGCCCGGGCCTTCAAAGCCTTCAGATCGTCCAGTGAGGACACGCCGCCCGAAGCGATCACCGGCGTGCCGATGGCCCCGGCCAAGGCGGCGGTGGCCTCGACATTGGGACCGCCCAAAGCGCCGTCGCGGTCGATGTCGGTGTAAATGATGGCGGCGACGCCGGCATCCTCGAATTTCAGGGCCAGATCCAGGGCCGTGACCTGCGAGGTTTCGGCCCAGCCTTCCACCGCCACATAGCCGCCGCGGGCGTCGATGCCCACCGCGATCTTGCCGGGAAACTGCTTGCAGGCATCTTTGACCAGGCCCGGATTGCGCAGGGCCACGGTCCCCAGGATGACGCGGGCGACGCCCCGCTCCAGCCATTGCCCGATGGTGACCATGTCGCGAATGCCGCCGCCCAGCTGTACCGGCACCTGGGCCGCCGCGACGATGGCGGAAACGGCGTCGGCGTTGACCGGCTTGCCGGCGAAGGCGCCGTTGAGGTCGACCACGTGAATCCACTGGCAGCCGGCGGCGGTGAAGCTGCGGGCCTGGGCGGCGGGATCGGTGTTGAACACCGTCGCCGCATCCATTTCGCCGCGCACCAGACGCACGCAGGCACCGTCCTTCAGGTCGATGGCGGGATAAAGGATCATATGACGGCCTTCTTCAGCTTGGGCGCCGGCTTAGGGATTCCAGCGCAGAAAATTGGTGATGACGGCCAGACCCGTGGCCTGGCTTTTTTCCGGGTGGAACTGGGTGCCCACCATGTTGGCCCGGACGATGGCGGCGGCCACCGGCCCGCCATATTCCACCGTCGCCAGCACATGGGCCGGATCGGCGGCGCGGAAATGGAAGCTGTGGACGAAATAGGCATGCTGCCCCGGCTTCAGTCCCGCCAGAAAAGGATGGGCGCCGGGCTCGAAGGCCAGCTCGTTCCAGCCCATATGCGGCACTTTTAGCGACGGATCGGCGGGCTCCAGCGGCACCACCTCGCCGTCGATCCAGCCCAGGCCCCGATGATCGCCGTGTTCACGGCCCCACGCGGCCAGAAGCTGCATACCGACGCAGATGCCCATGAAGGGCTTTCCGCCCTTGACCACCCCGTCTTCCAAGGCCTCGACCATGCCCGGCAGTGAAGTCAGGCCGCGTTTACAGTCAGCGAAAGCGCCGACGCCGGGCAGCACGACCCGTTCCGCCCGCCGCACGATTTCGGGATCGGCGGTGACGACGATCTGCTGCTTCAAGCCGGCTTCGGCCACCGCCCGCTCGAACGCCTTGGCGGCGGAGCGCAGGTTGCCCGAGCCGTAATCGATCAGAGCGACGGTCATTTACAGGGTTCCGCCCAGCACGCCCTTGGTCGACGGCACGGCGTCGGCCTTGCGCGGATCGATCTCGACGGCTTCGCGCAAGGCGCGAGCCAAAGCCTTGAAGCAGGATTCGACGATGTGGTGGTTGTTCTCGCCGTACAAGGTTTCCACATGCAGCGTCACCCCCGCCGATTGGGCGAAGGCCTGGAACCATTCCTTGAACAGTTCCGTATCCATGTCGCCCAGCTTCGGCCGGTCGAATTTGACCTTCCAGATCAGATAGGGGCGGTTCGACAGGTCCAAGGCCACGCGGGTCAGCGTCTCGTCCATCGGGATCAGGGCCGAACCGTAGCGGGTGATGCCCTTGCGGTCGCCCAGCGCGCGGGTGACGGCCTCGCCGATGGCGATGCCCACATCCTCGGTGGTGTGGTGCGCGTCGATATGCAGGTCGCCCTCGGCCTTGACCTCAAGATCGATCAGGCTGTGGCGCGACAACTGCTCCAGCATGTGATCGAGAAAGCCGACGCCGGTCGAGACGTTGTAAACGCCCGTGCCATCAAGGGTCACGGCGACGCGGATGCGGGTTTCCTTGGTGTTGCGCTCGATGGTGGCTGTACGCATGTCAGACTTCCTTGCCGAAGGTCTGTTTGTTAGCAGGAACGGAGCTTTTGCGCCAGATGTAACCGCCGCAAATCGATCTTGCGCCAATGCAAACGGGCCTCCCCGTTGGGAAGCCCGTCTCCGTCATGCCTGGAATTCGCTTCTTGTTCAGGAAGCGCGCACCGATTTCAGGAATTGGCCCAAACGATCAGCCAGATTTCCCGCCCGACGCTCCAGATCCTCCATGCTGCCGACCATGCTGGTCGAGCTTTCCTGCGACCGGCCCATCACCTGGGCGACGCCGCCGACGGTTTCCGACACCTCGGTGGTGCGGTTGGCCGCCAGTTGGACGTTGCGGGCGATCTCGGTGGTGGTCGCCCCCTGCTCTTCGACTGCCGCCGCGATGGCGGTGGCAATGTCGTCCATCTGGCCGATGGTCCGCCCCACATTTTCGATCACCGTCACGACGTCGCCGGTCAGGCTTTGGATGCTGGTGATCTGGGACGAGATTTCATCGGTGGCCTTGGCCGTCTGGCTGGCCAGATGCTTCACTTCGTTGGCGACGACGGCGAATCCCTTGCCGGCCTCGCCGGCACGGGCCGCCTCGATGGTGGCGTTCAGGGCCAGAAGGTTGGTCTGGCCGGCGATGTCGGTGATCAGGCGCACGATGTCGCCGATACGGGCCGAGGCCTCGGCCAGACTGTTGATCTGGCGGCTAGCCTCCTCGGTTTCGCCGACGGCACGGGACGACACCTGGGCTGCCGAGCTGACCTGGGACGAAATTTCGTGGATCGACGCCGCCAATTCCTCGGCCGCCGCCGCGACCGTCTGCACGCTGGCCGAAGCCTCGTCGGCGGCGCGGGCCACTTCCTCGCTGCGCTCCCGGGCTTCGGTCGCCATGCTGCCGGTGCCGCGCGCCCGCTCCATGGCCTGTCCGGCAGCCTGGGACATGGCTTCGATCAGCGTTCCGCTTTCCTGATCGAAGCCCGTGCACAGGGTCTCGATCTGACTGGCGCGGCGCTGGCGCTCCTGCTGATGACGCTCGGTTTCGGCCTTCAGCCGCTCGGCCTGCTCGGCATTGCGGCGCAGGGTCTCGATGGCCGTCGCCATTTCCCCCAGCTCGTCGGAACGGCCGGCGCCGGGCACGGTGACATCGTTGCGGCCTTCGGCCATCAGTCCGACGATCTTGGTGGTGTCGGCCAGCGGGGTCAGGACGCGGCGGCTGAACATGGTGGCCGCTCCCAGCGCCACAACCACCGTCAAGCCCACCAGCAAGATCACCAGAACCAGCCGCACCATCGCCTGCTGCTTTTCATGGGCGGCATTGGCCGCCGCCGCCGAATAGCTGGCGTCCCGCAGGTCGAGGATGACGGGCAGGATGCCCACCTGAATCTTGCGGAACGCGGCGGGATCGTAGGGATAGGGCTCGTTCCCGCGCAAGGCCGGGTCGATCTTGACCATCAGTTCGGTGATCGGTTTCATGAAATCGCGGTCGAGTTTTTCAAACGCGGCGACCAGCGTCGGCTCCCGGTCGGCCAGATCGATCATCTGACGGATCTTGTCGCGCTGATAGCTGACCTGACCGTTAAGCGAGGCGATCTTTTCTATGGTATCGCGTCCAGCGGGCGTTCCCGCCACCACCAGGGCCGTCAGCATGGAGCTGCGGTTGCCGGCGGTCAGGCGCAGATCCATGGCCGCGCGGCCAATGGACAGCAGGCCGTCCGTCACCGGATCCTTGTCCGAAACCACCAGTTCAAGGCGGTCCATATCGGCGTCCAGCGATGCCAGAATGGACAGGATGCTGCCGGCGTAATTCTTGACCAGGGCCGCATCGCGGTCGGCCTTGGCTTTGGTGACGTTCTGGTCGCCGGCCTTGCGCAAGGCGTCGATCTTCTGGATGACCTCCAGCATGTCGGCCCGCACGGTCTGCACCTTGTCGCCGGACAGCAACGCCAAGGACGTCATGACCAGATCGGTCGAGGCCCGGGTTTCCTTCACCCGGCTGGCGATTTTATCCAGCATTTGCTGGTCGGCGGGAAGCTCGGCGGCAATGGAGGCATTGTAATCGCCTCGCTCAATTGCCAATTTTTCCTGCATACGACTAATATCTGCGATAGCTTCTGAAAAACTTCCGCCATCTGATGCCGATTGATAGCCTTGAATAGCTGAAATAAGAAGCCAAACGGCGGACACTATTCCGACAATTGCCTCAAGCGCCACGGACAAGATAAAAAATGAACGAATTCGCATGCTCTGAGTCCTCCCGGACTTGATCTTGACTGTTTACGCCTCTGACTTGAGACTTCAGTCTTTCCTATATCTACAGTGCGCGTAACTTCTGATTGCAGACAGAGATGTGATTCAAGCTGGAAATTGCGCTCTCCAAGTCTGGCTAAAATCGGCCTTCCTTCAAGTTACATTTTATCCACTCTTACGCCAATCCATCAAATGAACGGCCCACTTGCGTAGTAATCCGAGGGTTTTATTATCTCCCTTCCATTGACGGATTTCCGCACTATGTCTTGCTGCGTCGGCAGCACCCCACCCTTGGCGAAGATTCATGAGCAGCAACGAACTTTGGCACGGCACCACCATTCTGGCGGTCCGCAAGAACGGCAAGGTGGTGATTGCCGGCGACGGACAGGTGTCTTTGGGCTCGACGGTGATCAAATCCAACGCCCGCAAGGTGCGGCGTCTGGGCGACGGCTCGGTGATCGGCGGCTTCGCCGGCGCCACCGCCGACGCCTTCACCCTGTTCGAGCGGCTGGAAGCCAAACTGGAAAAACATCCCGGACAATTGACCCGGGCCTGCGTCGAGCTGGCCAAGGATTGGCGCACCGACCGTTATCTGCGCCGCCTGGAGGCCATGATGGCCGTGGCCGACAAGGACGTGTCGCTGGTGCTGACCGGCACCGGCGACGTGCTGGAACCCGAGGAGGGATTGATCGGCATCGGTTCAGGCGGCAATTACGCCCTTTCCGCCGCCCGCGCCCTGATCGACATCGACGGCCTGGAAGCCGAGGCCATCGCCCGCAAGGCCATGAAGATCGCCGCGCAGATCTGCGTCTACACCAATGAAAACGTGACTGTGGAAAGCCTATGACCGCTGCCTTCTCCCCCCGCGAAATCGTTTCGGAACTGGATCGCTTCATCGTCGGCCAGAACGACGCCAAGCGCGCCGTCGCCATCGCCCTGCGCAACCGCTGGCGCCGCCAGCAATTGCCCGAAAGCCTGCGCGAAGAGGTTCTGCCCAAGAACATCCTGATGATCGGCCCCACCGGCGTCGGCAAGACCGAGATCGCCCGCCGTCTGGCCCGGCTGGCTCAGGCGCCCTTTCTGAAGGTGGAAGCCACCAAGTTCACCGAGGTCGGCTATGTCGGGCGCGACGTCGAACAGATCGTCCGCGATCTGGTGGAGACCGCCATCGTCATGATCCGCGAGAAACTGCGCAAGCAGGTGGCGGCCAAGGCCGAGCTGGCCGCCGAGGAACGCGTTCTCGACGCCCTGGTGGGCAACACCGCCAGCCCGGAAACTCGCCAGAAGTTCCGCAAGATGCTGCGCGAGGGCTCGCTGAACGACAAAGAGATTGAACTGGAGGTAGCCGACAATTCCGCCGGCGGCATGCCCACTTTCGACATTCCCGGCATGCCCGGCAGCCAGATGAGCATGGTCAATCTGGGCGACATCCTGGGCAAGGCCTTCGGCGGCCGCACCCGGCCGCGCAAGATGACCGTCGAGGAAAGCTTCTCGGTTCTGCTGGCCGAGGAAAGCGACAAGCTGCTCGACCAGGACAAGGTGGTTAAGGAAGCCATCGAGTCGGTGGAAAACAACGGCATCGTCTTCCTGGACGAGATCGACAAGATCTGCGCCCGTTCCGGCGAGATCAAGGGCGGCGACGTATCCCGTGAAGGCGTGCAGCGCGACCTGCTGCCGCTGATTGAAGGCACCACGGTCAGCACCAAGCACGGCCCGGTGAAGACCGACCACGTGCTGTTCATCGCCTCGGGCGCCTTTCATCTGGCCAAGCCCTCCGATCTTTTGCCCGAGCTTCAGGGCCGCCTGCCGATCCGCGTCGAACTTCAGGCTCTGAGCCGCGAGGATCTGGTGCGCATCCTGACCGAACCGGAAGCCAGCCTGATCAAGCAGTACAAAGCCCTGATGGCCACCGAGAACGTCACCCTGGACTTCACCGACGACGCCATCGAAGCCATTGCCGACAACGCCGCCGAAATCAACCGCGGCGTCGAGAACATCGGCGCCCGGCGTCTGCACACGGTGCTGGAGCGGTTGCTGGAGGAAATCAGTTTCTCGGCCACCGACAAGTCCGGCACCGCGATCACCATTGACGCCGATCTGGTGAAGGAACGGGTCGGGTCGCTGGCCAAGAACGCCGATCTGTCGAAATTCATCCTTTAAGAGACGCCCCCGAACGGGATTTCCCGTTTATCGCCAGTATGTTATGCAAAAGCCGCTTAACGCTGGCGATAGCCGCATGCCAAACCGTCCGGGGGTGATGGAACGTGACCGAAACTTCATCGCTACCAACTCCGTGCCCCGAATGCGGAGCGCGCGAACGCCTGCTCCAGCCCAAGGAACGGCCGAATGTTCAGTCGGATGACAGCATGGCGGGGAAGTTTTATTCCTCGACGCCGGCCATGGCCGGCGACGGCGATATCATCGCAGGCCTGATCGGCGCCGTCTTCGATCTGTTCGATCTGATCTTTCGCCTGTTCAAACCGCGGCGAAAGCCGGCGCCGCAATAATCAGGTCAGCCGCCCGCGCAGTTCCTGCAACAGCACGCTGGTGCGGTGGCGGGACGGCGAGTTGGGGGATTGCGAAACGAAACGTTCCAGCGCCTCCACCGCGGGCAAAAGATTGCCCTGGCGCAAATGCATCAGCCCCACCTCGCGCCATAGGGCGGTCTGTTCCGGGGCGAACAGCAACGTCGCCTCCACCGTCTCGATGGCCCGGCGCATGGCCCCCAGCCGCAGATAACGCATCTTGGCCAAAGTCTGCATGCGCACCAAAAAGGTGCGGTTGCTCTGTTCCGTATAGTGGCCGGGCTCCAGCTCGGCGGCGATGCCGGCATTGGCTTTCAGGATGGTGCGCAGATCGGCCGGCGTCAGGGCCTCGCCGCCGCCGGCGACGTCGACGATGACCCGGCCCCCGGCCTCGTCGGTCAGACGCAGAAGGGCGGCACCGGGAAAAGCCAGCGGCTCGATGCGCCAGCCGGCCCGCCGGCCGGCGTCGATCCACAGCAGCGCCATCACCTGCGCCGGCCCTTTACGGCTGTCGAGCAGCGAGATCAGGTTGACCGGATCCTCGAAGTCCTCGCCGTCGTCAAGGCATTGGAACCGCAGGCGCTCACGGATCAGTCCGCCCAGCAGCCGGGCGCGGGT
>Ga0318573_10000411_pt1 | contig 14114 bp, 12 predicted proteins | sample GRESIP089b5f21_FD_202515 | JGI IMG/M metagenome (GOLD analysis project Ga0318573, IMG submission 202515) | Tropical soil microbial communities from Luquillo Experimental Forest, Puerto Rico - GRE.SIPMG.089b5f21 | ecosystem: Environmental > Terrestrial > Soil > Tropical forest > Bulk soil... | reverse complement strand
GGTCAGTACTCCTCGAAGTACTTCTGGACCGCGGCGACGTCCTTCGTCTTCGTGAGCACCTGCTGCAGGAGAGCCCGCGACTTCTGCGGGTTGAGCTCCATCGCCGCGACGAAGCCGAGCTTGTCGTCGTCGAGCTCCACGTTGCGGGCCACGACCCCGGACCCGACGCGCGAGCTGCGCACGACGACGACGCCCTTCTTTGCCGCGGCGGAGAGCGCGTCGATGAGCGTCGCGGTGGCGTTGCCGTCGCCGACTCCCGCGAGCACGATCCCCTTCGCGCCGGCGGCCACCGCCGCGTCCACCTGCTCCTTTCCGACGTTCGCGTACGCGTAGACGATGTCGACCTTGGGGAGCTTGTCCGGGACCGTGCCGGCGAAGGCGCTGGTGGTGGTGTGCCGCGTGGTCGGCGGCGAGAAGAAGCGCGCCTTCCCGAAGAGCACGATCCCGGCCCGCCCACGGTTCGGCGAGACGAAGGTCTGGAGCGAGGTCGTATTCGTCTTGGTGGTGTCGCGCGCGTAGTGGACGTCGTCGTTGAGGACGACGAGCGCGCCGCGCCCGCGCGCCTCGGGAGCCACCGCGACGGCGGTGGCGTTGAAGAGGTTCATCGGCCCATCCGCCGAGAGGGCGGTCGACGGCCGCATCGACCCCACGAGCACGACCGGCTTGTCCCCCTTCACGACCAGATCGAGGAAGTAGCCGGTCTCCTCCATGGTGTCGGTCCCGTGGGTGATCACGATCCCGTTCACGTCCGGCTGCGCCTGCAGCTCGTTCACGCGCCGTGCGAGCTTGATCCACACGGCATCGTTCATGTCCTGGCTGCCGATGCTCGCGATCTGCTCTCCGCTCACGGTGGCGAGGTCCTTCAGGCTCGGCACGGCCTGGATGAGCGCGTCCACCGCGACGGCCCCGGCCTTGTAGCCGGCCTCACCCGGCTTCGGCTGCGTGCCGGCGATGGTGCCGCCGGTGGCGAGAATGACGACCTTCGGCTTCGCCGGCGATACCGCCGGCGCGACCTGGGCCGCCTGCGCAACCGCCGACGCCGCCGGGGCCCACAGCGCGACCACCAGCAATGACTGGAACCACCCATTCGCTCGTCGCATCTGCACCCTCCCGCTCTCGGCGCCCGTCCCGCGCGCCGGGCTCGTCACTGGACTGCAAGTGAGTCAGTCAGTGGACCGACGGCGTGGTCGTGTCGGCTTCCTTCCACCACACCTCGTCGTCCTTCCTCTCCCCGGCTCCGGCGATGCCCGGCTTCGTCATCTCGAACGGATCGAGGATGGCGTCGAGCTGCGCCTGCGTGAGCACCTTGTCCCGCAGGATGAGCTCCCGCACCGGCTTGCCCGTCACGTTCGCCTCCCGCGCGATGCGCGCCGCGGTCTCGTAGCCCACGTGCGGGTTGATGGCGGTGATGACGCCGACGCTGTTGTCGACGTAGCCCTTCATCCGCTCGGCGTTCGCGGTGAGGCCTTCCACCAGGAACTTGCGGAAGACGACGAAGACGTTGGTCATGATGCTGATGGACTGGAGCAGGTTGAACACCAGCACCGGCTCCATCACGTTCAGCTCGAACTGGCCCGCCTCGGAGGCGAGGCAGATGGTGTGGTCGTTCCCGATCACCTGGAAGGCGACCTGGTTCACGACCTCCGCCATGACCGGGTTCACCTTGCCCGGCATGATCGACGAACCCGGCTGGCGAGCGGGGAGGTTCAGCTCGCCTAGCCCGCAACGCGGCCCCGACGCCATCAGGCGCAGGTCGTTCGCGATCTTCGACAGGTTCATCATGCAGACCTTGAGGGCCGCCGAGACCTCCGTGTAGCCGTCGGTGTTCTGGGTGGCATCCACCAGGTCGTCAGCGGTCTTCATCGGGAACCCGCTGAAGTCGGCCAGGTACTTCGCGACCGCCTTGATGTAGGCGGGGTCGGCGTTGAGGCCGGTGCCGACCGCGGTGGCGCCCATGTTGACCTCGACCAGGTGCTGACCGACGCCGCGGATGCGGGCGATGTCGCGAGCGATGACGCGCCGGTAGGCGCCGAACTCCTGGCCGAGCCGGATCGGCACCGCGTCCTGCAGGTGCGTGCGCCCCATCTTGATGAGGCCGTGGAACTCCTTCTCCTTGGCGGCGAACGCGTCGTGGAGCCGCTGCAACTCCTGCAACAGCTCGCGGCCGAGCTGCAGCGTGGCGATGTGGACGCCGGTCGGGAACGAGTCGTTCGTCGACTGCGCCATGTTGACGTGGCTGTTCGGGCTGACGACGTCGTACCTGCCCTTGGGCTGGCCCAGGAGCTCGAGCGCCCGGTTGGCGATGACCTCGTTGGTGTTCATGTTGATCGAGGTCCCGGCGCCGCCCTGGATGGGATCCACGATGAACTGCGAGTTCAGCTTGCCCGCGATGACGTCGTCCGCCGCCCGCGCGATGGCGTCGGCGATCTTCGGATCGAGGTGCCCGGTGTCCCTGTTCGCCAGCGCCGCGGCCTTCTTCACGATGCCCATGGCCCGGATGAGCGCCGGGTGGATCGGCAGGCCGGTGATGGGGAAGTTCTCGGATCCCCGCAGCGTCTGCACCCCGTAGTACGCGTCGATCGGGACCTCCCGGTCGCCCAGGAAGTCGTGCTCGATCCTCACGTTGGCCTTCGCCATGACTCGCCTTCCTTTCACCGCGCCGGGGCGCCTGTCGCTACATCAGGAGACGACCGAGGACGAGGCCCGCCGCCACGGCGCCGGCCGTCGCGGCGAGGCCCGGCAGCATGAAGCTGTGGTTCAGGACCAACTTGCCGATGCGCGTCGTGCCGGTGCGATCGAAGTTGATGGCGGCGACGACCGTCGGGTAGTTCGGGATGAAGAAGTAGCCATTCACCGCGGGGAACATCCCCGTCAGTGCGCTCGCCGGCAGCCCCAGCTGCACGCCGAGCGGCATGAGCGAGCGCACCGTCGCCGCCTGGCTGTAGAGCAGGATCGACATCGCGAAGAGCGCGATGGCGAAGAGCCACGGCCGCGCGGTCACCGCCGCTTGCAGCGGGCCCTGGATCTGGTCGAGGTTGCCCTTGAAGAACGTGTCGCCCATCCAGGCGATCCCGAAGATGGCGATCACTGCCTGGACGCCGGCGCGGAAGACGGAGCCGTTGGCCATCTTCTCGACGCTCGCACCACAGGCGAGCGCGAGGATCGCGGCCACCGAGAGCATCACCATCTCGATCGCATCGGCCATCCCGAGCACGCGCGCGGTCGCGCCGTCGTGCCACGTGCGGAGCTGGGGGTACGAGCCGAGGAGGACGACCGAGAGGACGCCGATGAGGAAGATGAGGACCGAGAGCTTGGCCCGCGCGGTCGCTGGAGGCGGCTCCGCGGCCGCTGCGCCCACGGAGCGCATCCCCCGCTCGCCGGACGTGATCGGCGCCTCGACCAGGCCCTCGGCGAGCCGGCGCTGGTACTCCGGATCCTCGGCGAGGTCCTTGCCCAATCGGCTGGCGACGATGGCGCCCACGCCGCAGCCCACGAGCGTCGCCGGGATGCACACGGCGAGGATGACCCCGAGCGACGGATGGCCGGGGAGGAGTCCGAGCAGCGCGACGGTCGCCGCCGAGATCGGGCTCGCGGTGATGGCCTGCTGCGACGCGATCACCGAGATCGCGAGCGGGCGCTCGGGGCGCACGCCCGACTCACGCGCGACCTCGGCGATGACCGGGAGGATGGCGTAGGCGACGTGGCCCGTGCCGGCGAAGAGCGTGAAGACGTAAGCCACCATCGGCGCCACGAAGGTGATCGCCGAGGGTCGCTTGCGGAGCGCCTTCGTGGCGAGCTCGACGAGGTAGTCCATCCCGCCCGCCGCCTGCAAGCCCGCGGCCGCAGTGACGACCGCGGCGATCATCAGCATGACATCGATGGGCGGCTGGGCCGGCGGTTCGCCGAACACGAACACGAGCACCGCGGTGCCGAGCCCGCCCATGATGCCGAGGCCGAGCCCGCCCAGCCGAGCCCCGATGACGATGGCCGCCAGCACGACGGCGAGTTCAACCCAGAGCACGGCCCTCACCTCCGAGGCGGAGGGTACGCTTCGCGCCGCCGATCTCGACGAGGGTTCGACGGGTTCCGACGAAGGCTTACCCGCGGCGCAATGACGCTATCACTCCGGCACGCCCGCGCTTTACGTAGGCCAATCTGGTCAAGCGCATGGGCGCAGCGGACACGATTCCATTCCCGACCTCGTCTCGATTCGACTGGATGATCACGGTCCATGATCACGAGCGTGCGCCACGTGAGCGAACGCCTCGTCGATCGGCCGCTGCAGCCGCTGCACCGCCGCCGGGCCCGGTGCGCTGAAGTCCTCGAGCCCGTAGACGCGCCCCAGGAACCGGTACTTCTCGTCGCCGAAGCGGCGGTACGGCACGAGCTCGAAGTCGACGACGTTGGGAAAGGGCCTGATGAAGCCGAGCACCGCCCGCACGTGCGCCTCGTCGTCGTTCACGCCCACGACGAGCGGGCTCCGGGCGATGAAGGTCGTCTTCGGGAACGCCTGGTACGCCTTCCGGTAGTTGGCGAGGATGAGCGCGTTGTCCACGCCCACCCATCTCCGGTGCCGCTCCGGATCCATCAGCTTGAAGTCGTGGAGGACGGTGTCGACATAGGGCAGGACCATCTCCATCGCCGACCAGGGCACGTTGCCCGACGTCTCGACGGCGGTATCGAGCCCTTGCCGCCGCGCCTCCGCCAGGGTGGCCGCGCTGAACTCGGGCTGCGCCAGGCACTCACCGCCGGAGAGCGTGACACCGCCACCAGACGACTCACGGCTGAGCGCGCGCCCCCGCGCCACCTCGGCGAGCACCTCGTCGACGGTCATCTCCCGGCCGAAGGCGTGGAGCGCGCCGGTCGGGCACACGGAGATGCAGTCGCCGCAGCTCGTGCAGAGATCCCAGCGGACCCGGGCCTTGCCGTCGGAGGGGAGCACGAAGATCGCCGACTCCGGGCACGCCTTCAGGCACGCGCCGCACGGCTCCTCGCCCACGCACCGCGCGACGTCGTAGGCGAGCTCGGGCCTCGGGTCGATGCTCTCGGGGTTCGAGCACCACTTGCACCGGAGCGGGCATCCCTTGAGGTAGACGGTGGTGCGGATGCCCGGACCGTCGTGGGTGCAGAGGTGCTGGATGTGGAGCACGATCCCGGTCGCCGTCGTTCGAGGCACGTTTCGCGCTCCTTCGGCCGTGCTCAATCGCCGAGCGAGATCCCGATCGCGCGCGCCGTCTCGACGACCGCGGCGTTCGCGGGCACGGTCCGCACGCCGTGGATGGCCGTCGACAGCGGGACGAGCTCGAGCTCGGGAGGATGGAGCGAGACCACCACCCCGTACTCGTCGCGCTCGACCGCGCGGACCACGCCTGCGCCGTAAGCGACGCCGAGCTGGCGGTCGGTCGCGGTGGCGGCGCCGCCGCGGACGAGCGGCCCGAGCGACAGCGGCAGCGTCTCGCGGTCGGTGAGGAGCTGTAGCTCGCGCGCGACCGCCTCGGCGACCTGGCCCGAGCGGAAGATGGCGTGGGCCCCCTCGGGACCGGTGGCCAGGGGCGCGAGGAACGCCCTGAGCGGATCCACGCCGTACGCGCCGGCGGGGCCCTGCCCTTCGCCCGCGGGAGCGGCGCCCTCCGCCGCGACGACCAGGGAACCTCTCCCCGGCGAGCTGTCGCGAGCGCGCAGTCGCTCCGCTACCTTTCGCAGGTCGTACTTGATCTCGGGGATGAGCACGGCGTCGGCCAGGACGGCCAGGCCAGCCTGGAGCGCCAGCCATCCCGCGTATTCGCCGAGGACCTCGGCCACGATGATGCACGGGGTGGATCGGACGGCCCGGCGGGCGCGGTCGAGCGTCTCCGCCGCCTCCTTCAGGGCGCTGTCGAACCCGAGCGACCCCGCTGTGGCTGCGACGTCGTGCTCGATGGACTTCGGCACGCACGCTACCTCGAGCCCCTTGCGGTGGAGCCGGTGGGCGACGGCGAGGCCTTGCCAGTCGACGACCGCCACGACCGCGTCGATGCGCGCGGCCCTGATCATCTCCACGAGCGAGTCGGACCGGTCCACCTGCTCGATCTGGTGCTGCGAGTTGACGGTCTGCACGCGGAACGGATCGGTCCGGCCCGCCGTTCCGAGGAGGAGGCCGCCGGTAGCGGAGACGTCCTGGACGACGGCGGAGGTGAGCTTGACCATCGCGCCGGCCGGATAGCGGTCGGGCCAGAGGAGGCCGTCGAAGCCGCCGCGGATCCCGAGGACCTTCCAGCCCAGCTCGCTGGCCGCCAGGACCACGCCGGTGACGACGGACTGGAGCCCCGGCACGCACCCACCGTCGACATGGAGAGCGATCCGCTTCGGCGCTGCTCTCGTCGCCATGATCCCCTCGCCCCGCCGCAGCCTCTCGAGCTCGCGAGCAGCCCGAGCTCACGCGCCCGGAGGATCGCCGATCGATTGTGCGTCACGCGCAGCTCGATGCGATCGGGCAGCACGGGGCGCTACCATGGCTTACGTGCGCCGGACGGACTGACGGTCAACGCAGGCCTGGACGCTCTTCGCGCCACCGGCGAGGCGCTCGGCCAGCCTTGCGTCTCGACGCGGCGGGTTCGAGCCGCGGTTCTCGGGCGTCGGTCGGCGCGAGCGGCCCGTACGCCGTCACTGCCAGAAGTAGCGAAGGCCCATCGTCGCGATGAAGGTCTTCCAGGTCACGTCGACGTTCGGGGTCACCGCGAACCGCCGCGAGACGAGCTGGACTCCGGCCGCGAGGTCCTTCCGGCCCGTGTACCAGATCCCGCCGCCGAAATCGGTCACGTGCGAGATCCCGCTCCCGCTGAACGGAGCGGTCCAGGCGGCCTGCACCTGCAGTCCGACGGGCACCGACGAGATGTCGCCGAAGTCGTAGTCGACGGCGCCCCCGACATAGAAGACGTCGCCTTCGACGGTGGTGTCGCCGCTGGAGGTGACGTGCTGGTACGCGACGTTGGCCGTGAGCCCGAGCCCGCGGAGCGGTGCCCAGCTCGCCGCGAGCGCGGGTGAGAGGGTATGGACGTTCGTCGAGCCGAAGATCTTGGAGGTGTCGATGACGCACCCCGACGGCTGCTGGCACGAGTCGGCGATGGAGCGGAGCCCGGCGGCCACCGTGAGGCCGAGCCTGGGGACGGTGTCGTAGTCGAGCAGGAAGCCGACGCGCAACGTATCGCCGATCGGCAGGCTCGCCGTCGCCCCGAAGCCGAATCCGATCTGCACTTGCGTGCCGACCGCCAGCGCGGAGCCCCCGTTGATTCCGGAGAAGATGGTCTCGGAGAGGTGTGCCCGGGCCGAGAAGTAGTCGAGGAACGCGTACTCGTAGGCGAGGAAACCTCCGGCCGCCGCGTACTCCCGCGTGCCCCCGAACGTCTGGTTGCGGATCGTGAACTGGCTGGTGGTCTCTCCGTAGCCGAGGAGCAGGTAGGACGTGAGGCTCGTGACCGTGAACGGCCAGGGCACGTCGGCGGCCGGCAAGAAGCGGTGCTCGTTGAGCGTTCGGCCGCCAGCCACGGCCGGATACGGCGTCGTCGTGTCCGGCGGATTCGCGGCCGTCTGAGAATGCGCGACGCCGGGTGAAATCACAGCCAAGCTGGCACAGAGAACGATCGCGCGGACCGGGGGAGTTTTGCGCATGAATCGAAAGTACTCCCGGTTTTCACAACGAACTGCTGCGCGTTCGCTTACCTCCACCCGGTGCGCCCCTGGACACCTCTCCGCACGGGGAGCCGATCGCGTGCATGCCACTCGTGGGGCGGCCGAGCGGACAATGCGAAGGCCCGTTGCCGGGCCCCCCTGAAGAAGCGCCCCCATCGACCGTGAGTGCAGCCACGGCCAGCACCTCACTATACCGCTCCCATGCAGCGCCGACGCTCTCTCCGGCGACGGATGCGTCTCCTGCTCGGCTTCGCCGCGACCGCCGCCTTGGCGACCGTCGCGGGCGGCGCCGCGAGGGCCGAGCAAGCCACGCCCGCATCGCAGAACGTGGTCGTCGTCCACGAGTTCGATCCGTCGCTCCCCGTCACCACCAAGCTGTTGCAAGAGCTGGAGGCCGTCCTCGACCCGCGGGGCGACGTGAACGTCTACAGCGAGTACCTCGACCTGTCCCGCTTCGAGGATCACTGGGACGCGGAGGATCTCGCCAGGTGGTACTCCAGCAAGTACGCAGGCAAGCGGGTGGACGTCGTGATCGCGGCCGGCACCGAAGCCCTGCGGTTCCTGCTCAAGGTGCGCTCCAGGCTCTGGAGCGAGACCCCCATCGTCTTCTGCGCGGTGCCGCGCGAAGACGTGGATCGGACCGCGCTCCCGGCCGACGTCACCGGGCTCGTGACCCGCTTTCCCGTGAAGGAGACCCTCGAGGTGGCCCTCCACCTCTTGCCGGACGCTCGGCGGGTCGCGTTCTTCAGCGGCTCGTCGAAGCTGGACCGATCGTACGCGCGGCTGTTCTGGGCCGCCCACGAGGAGCTCGGCGGTCGGCTCGAGGTCATCGACCTAACCGGGCTGACCTACGAAGACCTGCGCGACCGCCTGGCCGCGCTCCCCGATGGGACGGTCGCCTTCGGCATCTCGATGCTCCGCGACAGGGCGGGGCGGCACCTGCCGGGTCCGGACTTCGTCCCGATCCTGTCGCCGCGGTCCCGCGCTCCCATCTTCGCCGTGGTGGACACCGCGCTCGGGCGTGGCATCGTCGGTGGCTGGCTCGTCAGCTACGAGCAGATCGGCCGGGACGCGGCTGCGCTCGCCCGGCGCATCCTCGCCGGCGAGTCACCGAGCGCCATCCCGATCTCGGAGGGCACGTTCGCGCGCCTCGCCTTCGACGCTCGCCAGCTGGAGCGGTGGGGGATCCCGGAATCGCGGCTCCCCGCGGGCAGCGTCGTCTCCTTCAAGACGTCTTCGCCGTGGACCTCCCGTCCGAGGACCGTGGCCGCGCTCGGCGGCGCGCTGCTCGTGCAGGCGGGGCTCATCGTGGCGCTGCTGCTGCAGCGCCGCAGCCGGCGCCAGCTCGAGGCCGAGGCGCGCGAGAGCCGCGCCCGGATCGCCCACATGAACCGGGTCAGCGTCGTCGGGGAGCTCACGGGGACGCTCGCGCACGAGGTGAACACGCCGCTCGCGGCCATGATGAACGACGCGCGCGCCGCCCGGCGCTTCCTCGACGCCCCCACGCCTCGCCTGGCGGACGCCCGGGCTGCCATCACGGCGGTGGAGGCGCACGGGCAACGCGCGCGAGACGTGCTGCAGCACGTACGGACCGCGCTCCGCAAGGACGGGCAACCGCCCCAGGTGGTCAGCCTGTCGGACGTGGTCCTCGAGGCGATCGACCTGGTCGCGAGCGACGCACGCGAGCACGACATCAGGGTCGAGGTGGCGCTCTCGCCGCCGGACCGCCGGGTGGAGTGCGACACCATCCAGATCCAGCAGGTGGCGCTCAACCTGCTCCTCAACGCGATCGAGGCGGTGCTGGGTCAACCTCTGGAGCGGCGCCGGATCCGCGTCGAGGTGAGCGCCGGCCCCGACTACGCGGAGGCGGCCGTGCGCGACTGGGGCCGGGGTGTGCCAGCGGGCGACCGCGCTCGGCTGTTCAAGCCGTTCTTCACCACCAAGCCCGAGGGCCTCGGCATGGGGCTCAGCATCAGCCGCACCATCGTCGAGGCGCACGGCGGCCGCATCTCGATGGAGCCGGGCACCCCCGTCGGCTCGACCTTCCGCTTCTCCTTGCCGCTCGCCGTCGAGCACGCGCCCGCGGCCTCGAAATCGTCATGATCACGCCCAACGCCAAGGTCCTCGTCGTCGACGACGACGCGGGGTTCCGCACCTCGATCGATCGCTTCCTCCGATCCGTCGGATACGCCGTGGAGACCTTCGATTCGCCCGCGAAGCTCCTCGACCGGGCGGACCGCAAGCCCGATGACATCCCCACCTGCGTGCTCCTCGACCTGCGCATGCCGGGGATGAGCGGGCTCGAGGCGCAGAACGAGCTGATGCGCCGGCGCGACGCTCCTCCCATCGTCTTCGTGACGGCGCACGGCGACGTCCCGGCCAGCGTCCAGGCGATGAAGAAGGGCGCCGTCGACTTCCTCGAGAAGCCCTTCGACGAGCAGCGGGTGCTGGAGGCGATCGAGCGCGCCCTCGGCAAGAACGTCCAGGACCGGTCGGCGCGGGTCGCCGCGCAGCAAGCGCGCGCGCGGCTGGATCGGCTCACCGCCAGGGAGCGGCAGGTCTGCGACTACCTGATGGCGGGCCTCATCAACAAGCAGATCGCGGCGGAGCTGGGGATCGCCGAGAGCACCGTCAAGGTGCACCGCTCGCGGATGATGGAGAAGCTCGGCATCGGCTCGGTGGTCGCGCTGATGCGCCTCCGTGACCAGGCGGCGCAGGCATGAGGCCGCTCCCCTGGAGACGGGTCGTCTGCGTCGCGCTCATGGCCGTGGCGCGCGCCGCGCCGGCCGAGGACGCGTGCGCCGTCGACGCCCGGCGACTCTGCCCCGACGTCCCTTACGGCGAGGGCCGGGTCGTCGACTGCCTGCGCGCGCGCTGGTACGAGGTCTCGGGCGCGTGCCAGCAGACGATCCAGCGCGTGGAGAACCGGGCCCGCCAGGTCGACACCGCGTGCACCGGCGACGTGTACGAGCACTGCCCGCGCGTCACGTCGGGCGGAGGGCGTGTCCTCTCGTGCCTGGCGAGCCACTGGGACCACCTGTCGTCGACCTGCCAGGACGTGGTCTCCGAGGTCGCCGAGCGGGCGCAGAAGTTCGCGAGCGCGTGCAGCGCGGACGCGGCGCGGCTGTGCCAAGGCATCGAGCCCGGCGGAGGCCGGATCTTCGCCTGCCTCAAGCTGCAGGAGCGCGCCGTTTCGAGCCCGTGCAGCGAGGCGCTCAGGCCGTAGGCGCGCGACGGCCCGGGTGGCGGAAGGCCAACCCGGGCCGCGGAGCCGCCCCGATCACGCCCGGCCGTCAGAAGGACCAGGCGAGACCGACGATCGGCGAGATGACGTGGATCTCGGGCTGCTTGCCCGCGTCGGCGGTGCTGTACGTGTAGCGGAAGGCGATGTTGAGGTCGAGGCTGGTGCGGCCGCTCATGAGCTGCACGAGGACACCGACCTCCGGGTCGACGATGAAGAAGAAGCCGCTCTGGCTATTGATCAGGTCCGCCGTCTGCTGGAAGGCGTACGCCCAGTTCCCGCCGATCCCGAAGCCCGCGTACGGCTGGATCGGGCCGTCCATGAAGTAGTAGTGCGCGATGCCGCGGATGGCGAACATGTCGAAGTAGCGGTAGACGGGGCCGCTGATGACGCCGCCCGGGATGTTGATGGTGAGGTTGTTGAAGGTCTGGTTGAAGCGATTCCAGGAGAACGACGCACCGACCGAGATGTTCTGGCGGATCTTGTAGCGGGCCTCCGTCGAGAAGCCGCGGAGGCTCCAGTCGGAGATGTAGTCGTGGAAGCCGCCGACGGGCTTCGAGATCTCCCAGTTCACGATCAGGAGCGTCTGGCCCAGGCTGAAGCCGTCCAGGTTCGGGCGCTGGTACTGGTCGTACTGTGCCCGTGCACTGGACGCGAGCACCAGGGCGACCGAAGCGACGGTGATGCGGACGAGGTGGCTCTTCACGGTGGCCTCCGGTCACTGTTTCTTCAGGTAGGGCGACTGGGCGAAGGCGGTGTCGATCCCCGCCAGCACGCGCTGGAGGGTGTACGGTTGCGCGAGGACCCCGTAGATCGCCGAGCCCCAGACGAGGGTCAGCTTGTCGCTGGGTGATGCAGGCATCGGGGCGTTCTTGAAGTCGGCCATCCGCAGCACCAGCGTCCCGAAGGTGTAGGTGCCGTAGTACGACCACGCGCAGTTGTACGGGTAATAGCCCCAGTACCAATAGCCGCAGTAGTAGCCACCGTACGACTGGCTGCCCTTGTACGCGTAGAGGCCGATGACGAGGTCGGCCTGGACGCCCGAGCTGAACGGCACGTACGTGTAGCCCAGATTCGTCATGTTGGACTTCACCTGATCGACGATCTGCGGCACGTCCATCGTGTACTGCTCGCTCGTGGTGCCGCTGTTGTCGGTGACCTGGATCGTGTTCGTCACGGTGAACGTCTTGTACTGGGAGAAGTTGGCGCCGGTCGCCTGCAGGCTCGCAACCGCGGTCCCGTTGACGACCTCGCTCGGGGCGGTGTAGTCGCCGCAGCCCACCACGGCGAGGGCGCAGGCGATCAAGGCAAAGGGTCCGCGATGCAAGGGGGCCTCCTTTCCAGCGCTGGAGTGCAGCCAAAAAAGCTTAGACCCGGGGTTGCGCGGCGCGACAGTAAGCTTTGGTCGATGTGCCCGCGCGTGGCGCATCCCGGCAGCCCCCGCAGCGGGCCGCGGACCAAGTGTGACCAGGCGGGTGTCAGAACGCCTCGGCGAAGTTGAAATACACCCCGTTCTGCCCGTTTTTCCCGAAGGCGAAGTCGATGCAGACGTTCGAGTGCGTCGCCTTGAGGGCGAGGATGCGCGCGCCGACCACCACCGACGGCCACCAGTACTGGAACCGGGGCTCGTCGTTGAGGATGCCGTTCGCCTCGGGCTGACTCACCGAGTGCGCGTTGAAGGCCAGCACGGCGCCGAGCCACTGCCAGATCGTGAAGCGCAGCTCGGCCTCCCCGTAGAGGAGCGCCTTCCCCCGGTGGCGGCCCTCGATGTAGCCGCGGCCGGACCGTGCGTCCGGGTCGCTGCCGATCGACGGGAGCTCGAGGTAGGGGACCTCCCCGAAGTCGAACCAGGCGTACGACCACAGCCCGAGCACCAGGCGGCGGCCGAAGAGGAAGTAGTGGCGGAGGTCGAGGTAGACCGACTGCCAGGTGGTGTCGCTCCCCAGGACCGCGTGCGGCGTGAACGCGTAGCTCAGGTTGGCGTAGAAGCCGCGCGTCGCGTACACGGGGCTGTCGCGCGTGTCGTAGAGGACGTTGGCGACCAGCGAGGAGTTGAACGACGTCGAGCCGGTGCCCCACGGGTAGGTGGTGAACTCCGTCACGCGCCCGGTGCCGGCCGCCTGGTCCTTCACGTTGAAGTAGTAGTCCAGCCGGTAGCCGACGCCGAGGTAGAAGTTCTTCGCCACGCGCCGGTTCACGGTCTCGTAGAACCTGAGGAGCTGGTAGTCGATCGTCGTCTTGGCGGAATCCGGCGTGTTCCCGCCGAGACCCCAGGTCGGGCTGGGGAACTTGCTCCAGACCCACAGTCCCACCAGGTTCCAGTCGCCGCCGGGCAAGACGATGTCGGTACGCAGCGGGGCCTGGTACTGCCGCTGCGTCGTGAGGAGGAAGCTGGCCGAGAACTTGGAGATCCGGGTGGTCGCCGGGTCTCCGCGCTGGCGGGTGCCGGCCGCGCCGACGCCGAAGCCGACGCCGACGAGCGGGCTCGTCGTGATGTACGGCGCCCACGTGAGCTGGCGACGGCCCGGCTCCTGCTCGGCCTCGGCTTCGGGCTTCGGCTTCTCTTTCCCGAGGACGCCCCGGAGCCACTCCGGGAAGTCCATCGTGACCCCGAGCCGCTCCGCGGACACCCCGGCACTGGTGGGCTCTTGGCGAGTGGCCCCTCCCTCCCCTGCGCGCGCACCGCCGGCAGGCAGGCTGAAGGTCGGCATGTAGCTGCGCCGTTCCTGGGACTGCTGCTGCTCGCCCTCGCCCTCGCCGGCGGCGGCGGCGATCGCGGGCAGGAGCAGCAGCACCCCCATCATGGCGCGCGAGGACACGGCGACCATGACGATCGCGTCAGTTCGGGGCGCGATGAACTGCGCACTTGGGGTGTTGTGCTTTGGCTTACTCGCCAATGCTGGCGCTCGGTAGCTCAATGAGCTGGTCGGCTGCGTCGTCTCCGTGCGCCGCAGGAGGATCCGTGCTCAGCGATGCCCCGCATCACCTCAACGCCCGGCTCTCGCCATCGCGCTGGCGCATGGGCCTGGCGATCCTGACGCTCGGCGCGGTCGCCTGCGCACGCGACATCACGGTCACGGTCCGCACCGGTGACCGCCCGCCCAACCCAGACCCGGTCCCCACCACGGGGAGCACGAAGCTGCTGCTCGCGGCCGGCGTGGCGATCGACCAGTTCCAGATCGTGTTCCGGAACTTCCGTCTGCAG
>Ga0318573_10000408_pt1 | contig 14138 bp, 1 predicted proteins | sample GRESIP089b5f21_FD_202515 | JGI IMG/M metagenome (GOLD analysis project Ga0318573, IMG submission 202515) | Tropical soil microbial communities from Luquillo Experimental Forest, Puerto Rico - GRE.SIPMG.089b5f21 | ecosystem: Environmental > Terrestrial > Soil > Tropical forest > Bulk soil... | reverse complement strand
AAGAAAGAGCGACCTAAATAGCTAGCAATAAGCCAATATTTTTTGCGACAAAGAAGCGTCACAAAAACAACATTGCTTTCGTAAAAGAGCTAAAAATCACCAAATTCAAATACATGCAAAGATTCTGCACCCAATAGTATAACCCCAGGCTGAGTAACATTAGCACAACCATTTAACCTAACCGGGCTAATTTCAACCTATAATAATGGTTATATGATACAAAAACAGTGACATTAGCTACATTTAAAAATTTAAAGAGTTAAATGTTGTACAGATACCTCCATGATTTATACTATTCCAACGCAAAGCGCTAGCGAAACAAACTGGTTAGCATTTTATATAGATCAGATAAAGATATTTAGCTGCCATTTTAAATTGCTAATTTTGTCATTCTATATAAATCCAACTAAATTTAAAAGAACCTCTACTAGTCTTTAACACAGCGTATCGTTCGGGCAAAAGATTTACTATCACCTTCAATTCTGCACATATCACTATGAAGGCGCAAGAAATCGCCATAACTGGTATTACTTGATTGCTTACTGCTCCAATAGTAACCATAATCGCTCATGTTGATCCGCGCTCCCGAATCATACGCAAGATCGCCCGCCACATGCAGCTTAAGAAACGAGGCATAGGTATCATTCGAGTTATTCCAGTATTGGGGTGATCCGACGGCGCTGGTCCATTCCGTCGTAGTAGGAATTCGCCACCCGTTTCCAAGCATGTTGGTACATGGATCATTAGCAGGAAGCCAGTCTGTCGTTTCTGAAACCGAGAGCCAAGCCCCGGAAGGAGTACGGGTCGTTCCATCATGTTTATAGCCTTGTGCCCGGTTAAACTGCCAGTACCAGCCCGCAGAAGCTTCTGAACCGTCGGTTGCTGAAGTAGCTTGCTGGTCGGAACCCAAGTTTTGAGCCAGCCAGCATTTGGGAGTACCCGTAATATTGCTACTTGCTGTTTTATAATTAACCGTTTTGCTTACAGGCGCCCCATTGACTCCTGCAACGTGAGTAACTGAAACCGGATTGCATATTCTGAATGAGGTTACATTCGGGCTATAGGCCGTTCCCCTGGCGTTGGTCGAAAACGCCCGCACATAATAGATCGGACCTTCCACTAGTCCGGAAAGTGTTTCAGAGATACTGCCAATACCATTACCTGTAGAGACCACATTATCCGAAACAGTCGGATTTCCCGTTGTATTCCAGCACAATCCACGGGATGTCAATGGAGAACCTCCATCAGTAATAGCCCTGGCCGAACCGATGGCAGTAGTGGAAGTCATTGTTGCTGCTGGGATTGAAACATCGCTTACTGATAGTAAAACCGTATCACAGATACACCGTACAGAACTTGCAAATGATTTGTTAAAGTACTCAACAAAGCTGGCTGAATTGTATATATGCATGAAATTGCCATTCGTGCTGTTCGACCATTGGGTACTGCTCCAGTAATACCCGATAGAGCCACGACCAGTCAAGGATCCTGAATCATAGGCAATATCGCCTGCATCATGCAATTTCAATACTGAAGCATATGCATTGGCATCTGTAGTCCAGTTTTGAGCGGCATCCGCATTGGTCCATTCAATGGCAGTCGGGATGCGCCATCCGGAACCCAGCAACAGGGTACAAGGATCATTGGCAGGTTGCCAGTTGGTATTCTCTGAAATACCAGAATTCCATGTACTTGCCGGAGTGCGTACAGTGGGATACTGATAGCCTTGCGGCCTGTTAAATTGCCAGTACCAACCAGCAGAAGGCTCCGTTGCATCAGATACAGAAGTAGCTTGTTGGTCAGCCCCCAGGTTTTGGGTCAGCCAACACTTGACAGCACCCGAAATGGCTGTACTAATGGAGTGATAGGTCACTGTTTTTGTGACTGGCGCTCCATTCATACCTGCATTGTGGGTTACCGTGAATGAGGCTGGGCAAATTTTAAAGCTGGCAGCAACAGTACTGTATGCAGTACCTGAACTATTCACGGCATAAGCCCGGACATAATATGTTGGCCCCTGTACCAACCCTGTCAAGGTAGCAGCAATTGTTCCTGTTCCGGTACCAAGAGGAAATTTAATATCGGAGACAGTCGGATTTCCGGTAGTATTCATACACAATCCACGGGCAGTAACTGCTGATCCGCCGTCGAGTGAAACAGTTGCCGATGCATCCGCAGAGTTATCCGTCAGGGTGATTGCAGGAACCGAAACGTCACTCAGGGTTGGGATTGTATGCACGATTGTGTCACGTAAGCAACGGATAGTGCGGGCAAAAGTTTTGCTGTCATTTTCAACCCGGCACATATCGCTGTGAATCCGTAAAAAATCACCATTGCTCCCCGATTGTTTACTGCTCCAGTAATACCCGTAATCGCTCATATTGATTCGAGCTCCCGAATCAAAGGCAAGATCACCCGCTACGTGCAGTTTCAGGATGGAAGCATAGGTATCATTCGAATTATTCCAGTTCTGCGGTGCACCAAGAGCAACGTTCCATTCGGTGGAAGTTGGTATTCGCCAGCCTCCTCCCAAGAGGAGTGAACAAGGATCATTGGCTGGCAACCAGTCGGTACTTTCCGGAATGGAAGACAGCCACGCACCTGATGGAGTACGGGTAGTTCCATCGTGCTTATATCCCTGGGTGCGGTTGAACTGCCAGTACCATCCGGCAGAAGCCTCCGTACCATCCGTAACTGAAGTAGCCTGACGGTCGGAACCTAAGTTTTGTGCCAGCCAGCAACGCGGAGCACCAGACATATTACTACTGACTGTCAGGTAAGTGACTGTCTTATTCACAGGTGCCCCATTAAGTCCGGCAACGTGTTGTACCGTCACAGGATTGCATATCTTAAACCCGGTAACATTGGTACTATAGGCAGTTCCTATTGCATTGGTGGCAAAAGCCCTTACATAGTATGTCGGACCTTCCACCAGACTGGTTAATATTTCGGAGATGCTTCCCAATCCGTTGCCGGTGGAAACGATATGATCAGCGATAGTCGGATTACCTGTGGTATTCCAGCATACGCCTCGGGAGGTAACCGATGCACCTCCGTCGAATGAAACAGTGGCTGTTCCAATTGCAGTTGTAGCTGTTATGGTAGCAGCAGGAACAACAACATCACTGACAATTGGCTTAACGATATATGCAGAATCACGCAAACAACGCACGGAAAAACCATACGATTTCGGACTATTGCTTACGGCACTATATCCACTGTATATCGTCAGGACATTGCCATTTGCAGCAGAATACTGGGTACTGCTCCAGCAATATCCATAAGCGCCACGTTGAGCACTCACATCCAACACCAACCCTGCCTGATGAATCTTCAATGCCGAAGCAAAAGCATCACCCGCTGTTGTCCAGTTATTTGGAGTTGCAACAACTGCGCCCCATTCAGTTGCAGTTGGAATCCTCCAGCCTCCGCCTAACATAATACCACAGGGATCGTTGGCCGCTAACCAGTCGCTTGTTTCCGAAATAGACGAATTCCATGCGGTTGCAGGTGTCCGAGTAGTACCATCATGTTTGTAACCTTGTGAACGATTAAACTGCCAGTACCAGCCGGAGGATGATTCTGTGGCATCGGTAACTGATGTAGCCTGCTGGTCCGCTCCCAGGTTTTGGGTGATCCAACACTTGGTAGTACCCGAGATATTGCTGCTAATAGGATGATAAGTGACTGTTTTGCTGACCGGAGCTCCATTGACACCTGCTGTATGGTTGACTGTAAAAGAATTACAGAGTTTAAATACAGTTACAGTTGGACTATAAGCAGTAGCTCCACTACTATTGGTAGCAAATGCCCGGACATAATAGGTAGTGCCACTAGTCAACCCTGTCAGGGTTTCGGAAATAGTACCTATCCCGCTGCCGGTAGAGACTTTTTGATCGGAGATGGTAGGATTACCTGTAGTATTCCAACACAAACCGCGGGAAACAAGCGAAGATCCACCGTCCGATGTAGCGTTCGCCAACCCTGCAGCAGTGGTTGCAGTCATGGATCCTGACGGTATTATGACATCACTGACTGAAAGTATGACAGTATCGCGCAGACAACGGAGTGGAAAAGCATAGGCTTTAGGGTTCGTAATGATTCCATTGGAATTTCCTTGAATTAATATAACATTCCCATCCGTAGTCGAATTTTGTGTACTGGTACGGCAATAGCCATTCGTACCACGCTGTGCAATAGTTCCGTCCGTTGGACTGAGCAGTCCGGAAAAGTGTAATTTCAACACCGATGCGAATGCCGAAGAAGCTGTCAGGTTTCCATTGGTAATTACATTTCCCCATTCGGTCAATGTTGGAATACGCCATCCGGATCCAAGCAACAGTTTACACGGGTCATTGGCAGGCAACCAATTACTTGCCTCAGAGATACTGCTTGTCCATGTACCTGCGGGTGTACGGGTAGTACCATCGTTTTTAAATCCCTGTACACGGTTGAACTGCCAGTACCAACCGGCAGATGACTCTGTCGCATCAGTGGCTGAGGAAGCTTGCTGATCGGCTCCCAGGTTTTGGGTCAACCAACAGGCTGCCTTTCCGGAGAGGGTACTGCTCACAGAATGATATACAACTGTTTTATCGACAGGTGCTCCGTCTAACCCCTGGAAATGTTGAACAGTAAATGTTTGAGGACAAAGCTTGAAAATCGTAATTATTGGACTGTAGTTTATCCCGGCACTATTGATGGCATATGCCCGGATATAGTACGTAGAACCTTCTGTCAGCCCACTCAGAGTGCTCGTAAAGCTACCTGTGCCAGATCCTGTTGAAACCGGATTATCGGTTATGACAGGATTGCCGGTGGTATTCCAACAAATACCCCTTGCCGTGATAGAGGAACCACCATCCGGCGTTACTGCAGCAGTAACATCGACTGTTGTAATAGTCATATTCGAAACAGACACATTACTTACTGAAGGTTTGGAAATAATCATTGTATCTCTAAGGCAGCGTACAGAAAATGCATAGGGTTTTGGATTCGTGATGATTCCATTAGAGCTTCCCTGGATTAGAATAACATTTCCATCAGTCACTGAATTCTGAGTACCTGTCCGACAATAACCATTCGTTCCGCGTTGGACAAGAGAACCGTCAGTAGGACTTAACAGTCCGGCAAAATGTAATTTCAGAGCCGATGCATACCCCGATGTAGTTGACAGGTTTCCATTGGTAATGACATTACTCCATTCTGTTAAAGTAGGAATCCGCCAACCGCTGCCTAACAAGAGTGCACAAGGATCGTTAGCAGGCAACCAATCACTGTTTTCACTGATACTTGAAACCCATGTTGAAGGTGTACGTGTTGTACCGTCATGTTTATATCCTTGTACCCGGTTGAATTGCCAGTACCAGCCTGCCGAGGCTTCAGATGCATCAGCGGCTGATGTCGCTTGTTGATCAGCCCCAAGGTTCTGCGTAAGCCAACAGGCTGCCTTCCCTGAAAGTGAACTGCTCACAGAACCATACGTAACGGTTTTAGTCACAGGAGCACCACTGAGCCCGGCAACGTGCATCACAGTGAAAGTAGAAGGGCAAACCTTGAAGGAACTTACAACCGGACTGTATCTGGTACCTGCTGAGTTTGTAGCATAGGCTCGGATATAATACGTTGGCCCATCTATCAAGCTTGTCAGCGAATCCGTAAAACTGCCCAGGCCTGTTCCTTGCTGAAGCAGATTATCTGAAATGGTAGGCATACCTGTAGTATTCCAGCAAAGACCACGGTCGGTGACAGGTGCTCCTCCATCAGTAAGTACCGTGGCTGTACCTGTGGTTGAATTCTGTGTAAACCGCGATAACACCACATTGCTTACCGTGGCTCTGACTGCATGTGTAGTAATGCTATCCTGGTTTCCGTATCCGGTACCCTTACTGTTGGTGGCATACGCACGGACATAGTATTTCGTCCCAGGGGAAAGGCCGGCCATGGTATTGGTATAGATGCTGTCCCCGCCTGTGGCATTGTTTATTTTTGTAAGTAGATCTATCGTCGGATTCGGTGTTGTATTCCAGCAAATACCACGCACTGTAACCTGCATACCACCATCATCAAAGATATCTCCCCCACCGGTTGCCTTGATGCTGTCCACATTAAACGGATGGAGCGTGGTCAATGAAGGAAGCATAACCTGCAGGGTGGTAAACATAATCTGGCTACCATAGCCTGTACCGACCGCGTTAGTGGCATACGACCGCACATAGTAGGTTGTATTCGGGGTCAGCCCTTTCATATTGGCAATGAAACTGCCAAGTGTGATAGCAGTTGTATCAACGGTTTTAGTTGTTAGTCCAACGGTAGGATTACTAAACGTACTCCAACAGATACCTCGGCTAAGGATCCGGGTACGTCCATCATCGGTGATCGTTCCACCGCAGGTTGCAGTGGTAGCAATAATGTTTGTTGCCGGGTTGGTAGCGGTAAGGGTGGGAACACCATTCGTCTGGAAGGTCTTTTCTACACCGTAAGCTGTTCCAATTTTATTAACAGCATAGGCCCGCACGTAATAAAGCGTATTCGGTAATAATCCGGAAAGCGTTGCCGTGAAGGCATCCATTCCTTCCCCATTTGTGGTATGGCTGTTACTTGTAATCGGATTGGTGGAGGTATTCCAGCAAAGTCCTTTCAGGGTAACAGGTGCACCGCCATCACTGGTAATCTCCCCGCCACTGATGGCGGAAGCTCCCGTTATTTGGGTAATATCAACGGTATTCAGGATTGGGGCTGTCGGGAATATGGTGACAGTAACCTGATTGCCATATGAAACTCCGATGTTATTCACAGCATACGCCCGAATGTAATACGAAGTGCTTAAAAGTACATTCGAAACTATACTCGTAAAGTTTCCGCTTCCTGTCCCGTTTGACGTACGGTTAACTACTACTGTATCCGGGTTGAAGTTCTGGTTGGTACTCCATATTACACCACGTTGGGTGACTGCAGCACCACCATCAAAGGTAATGCTTCCGCCTGTTGCTACTGTCGAAGTAGAGGTTGGAGTAGCATAGGTCGTGGTAATGGAAGGCGATATTGCCGGTGTGGTAAAGCTTACTTCATTTCCGTAACTGGTTCCTTCCCTGTTGACAGCGTACGCCCGCACATAGTATTTAGTCACCGGGGACAACCCTGTCAGGCTGCTGTGGAAATCACTTCCCGACCAACCATCATTTGTGGTTTTGGTATACGAACCGGTTGTTGGATTAGGACTCAGGCTCCAGCATACACCTTGGTTGGTGACAGGGGTGCCACCATCACTCACAATGGTACCGCCACCACTAGCCTGCGTCCCATTGGAGGATGGATAAACAGGCAATGTAGTTAACACGGGGTAATCAAGAGTCGTAAAGCTTATCTCATTCCCATAGGCAATACCAATACTATTTACGGCATATGCCCGTGCATAGTATGTCGTTCCACGGGCAAGGTTTGAAAGGGTACCGGCAAAGAGACCAATGCCCGCTGCACCCTGTATGGTTCTATTCACCACCACTGTGTCCGGACGGAAAGACGCACTGGTACTCCATACCACCCCACTGGAGGTAATCGGTTCACCTCCGTTATTGACTACATCTCCTCCGCTCTGGGCAGAAGTTCCATATACAAATGTTGCACCCTGTGTAGTCAGGCTGGCAAGCATGGCAGGGTCGGTGGTAAAGCTGACAATGTTCCCGTAGCTGGTACCGGCCATATTCTCGGCATAAGCACGCACGTAATAGGTCGTATTCCCTTTCAGGCCCTTTGGCTGGCTCACAAAGCTGCCCATACCACTGCCATCGGTTGTCCGGTTCACCATCACCGTATCCGGGTTAAAGTTGGCATTGGTACTCCACACAACACCACGTGAACCGATTTTATCTCCCCCATCATTGGTAATCACACCTCCTGTCACCGCCTTTGTCGGACCATTCGAGGTGGCAGTAGCCGTGGTTAATGTAGCTAGGGTGGGGCTCTTAAAGCTCAGCTCATCACCGTATGATACACCCACCCCATTCACCACATATGCCTTCACATAATACACGGTATTGGGGATCAGCCCCGTCATGCTGGCATTGAACGTTCCCTTGTAGTATCCCGTTTGGGCCGTTTTACTCTGGGTAATGGTATCCGGATTGAAATTAGCTTGTGTACTCCAGTAAATGCCACGGCTGGTAACCAGTGACCCTCCATGACTCAGGATATTACCGCCGCCGGTTGCGGCAATGGAGGATGCGGCAACTGGTTGCAGGGTTACAATGGTAGCCAGCACCGGTGGCTGGGTGGTAAAGCTTTCCACCTGACCGTAAGCCAATCCCACAGTTGTCTGGACAAACGCACGCACAAAATATGTACTGCTTCCCATAAGTTCAGATATGGTCCGCATAAACAGACCTGTTGCAGGGCCATCGGAAAGAACTTCGTCTGCAATGGTTGGAAGGCTTCCCGTACTCCAGCAGATACCGCTTTGTTTGACAACAGCCCCACCGGTGGAAGTGATATTCCCGCCACTGATGGCAGTAACATTAGTAATAGAGCCAGGCACTCTGGTAGTTATTGAAGGCAAGCCGTAGGTGGTGAAACTCACTTCATTCGGGGCATAGGCCGTACCGGCAATATTAGTGGCATAGGCACGCACATAATAGGTCGTACCCAGTTGCAGGTTTATCAGAGTTGAAATGAAATCTTCCGAAGAAGCCTGAACAGTTTTATTTACCGTTACCGTATCCGGAGAGAAGCCGGGGGTAGTACTCCATACAACTCCTTCGGTAGCGATTAATCCTCCGCCATCGCTGGTGACAGTTCCACCGCCGGTGCCGCTTAACCCGCTGCCATCACTGGTAGCAGCAATTGTAGTCAGGGTTGGCAATACCGGAGGTGCAGTGGTAAAGCTCACTTCATTCCCGTACGCTGTGCCGGCTGAGTTAGTGGCATAGGCACGGATGTAGTACGTGGTACTTCCCTGCAAGCCGTCCATGCCATGGATAAAGTTGCCAATACCCAACCCGCTGACCGTCTTTTTATCGCTTAGAGTAGGATTCCCCGTGGTATTCCAGCAGATACCGCTGGCTGTCACCAGGGCTCCCCCATCACTGGTGATGGTACCTCCACTCTGGGCAGTCATGCTTGTAATAGCGCTTGCCGGGGTAGTGGTCAGTGTGGCAACCGTAAAGGTTGAGAATTTTATATCATCACCATAATTCACACCCACACTGTTGATCACATATGCCCGTACAAAATACGTTGTATTCGGGGTTAACCCGCTCAGGCTGCCTGAGAACGCTCCTGTACCCAACCCACAAGCGACATGATCACCATCAACGGTTGCATTTCCTGTGGTATTCCAACAAAAGCCGCGTTCTTGTACCAACGCACCACCATGGTTAATTACTTTACCTTTTGCGGTAGCCGTGATACCTCCGATATTGGTCACATCAGTAGTGTTAACATCTCCCAGCAATGGCGATGAAGTCTTTAGGCTATCCAGGTTGCCGTAGGAAGTACCTACACTGTTGGTGGCATATGCACGGACATAGTATTTTGTACTTCCAAGTAAATCCGTTAAGTTGACTACGAAGGTTCCAAGCCCACTGCCACCTGTATCGTAACTATCCGCTGTTGTAGGATTAGGGAATTGACTCCAGCAAACCCCACGTTCACTCACAGGGTCATTCCCATCACTGGTGACTGTTCCACCACCCACGGCTGAAATGTTCGTGATGCTGGAAGCCGGAGTAGTTGTCACAAGAGGTTTAACTGCGGTTACCAGGCTATCCAGGTTCCCATAGGCCGTACCGAAACTATTTACCGCATAGGCACGCACATAGTATTTTGTACCCGGGGTAAGCCCTGTCATATGACTGCCATACGATCCTTTGCCAAGACCTGTGATTAAGTCAGTAGTCTTAGTTACAAGGTCGGCGGTCGGATCATTGTCCGTACTCCAACAGACACCTCTGGCTGAAAGGATGTCATTCCCTGTAGAAGAAATGATACCGCCACTCGATGCAGTAACCCCCGTAACAGACGAAGGGCGGATAGTGGTAAGTATTACAGAAGTTACAGGAGCCGTATACACGCTGTCCAGATTACCGTAAGCAACTCCGGCTTCATTCACCGCATAAGCCCTCACATAATACGTGGTATCATTCAGTAAGCCATTCATGGTACTGGTAAAGACACCCGTACCATCGCCTGAAACAACATCAGTAGTCTTGGTTGGTAGATCTACGGTTGGATTCTTGCCCAGACTCCAGCAAATGCCATAGCCGGTGATTGTTGAAAAGCCAGAATTTAATATATCTCCCCCACCCTCTGCCGAGAAGTTGCCTTTAAAGACTGGTCTTATGGTAACCAGGCTGGACAGCGAGATGGTCATAAAGCTTGTTTCACTCGAATAACTGGTTCCTACACTGTTGCGGGCATACCCTTTTACATAATAGGTAGTACCTGGTAACAAACCTGTTAGATCAACGGAAAAGGTACCAATATCAGTTTGATTTACAGTGGAGGAGGGAAGATAAGTGTAATTTAACTGATCTGTACTGTAGCATATGCCACGTTCACTAACCAATGCCCCGCCATTGTTCAACACAAGTCCGGTAGCAAGGGCAGAATTATTGGTCACATTACTAATGCTAATCGTCTGGTTCATTGCAGAAACAACCGGAGGCGGCGTAGTAAATACCACCAGGTTCCCGTACGAAGTGCCGGCTGCATTCACTGCATAGGCCCTTACATAATATGTGGTAAGACCTAACAAAGCATTGAGCGTACTGGGGAAATACCCTACCCCAGAGCCATCATTGGTGACAACCTGCGATGGATCATTGAGCGGATCGGACAATGAACTCCAGATAATACCCCGTTTGGTAATGGAGGATCCACCATCAAAGGTGATATCACCTCCGCTTAAGGCAGAAATGCTCTTTATTGTATTTGCCTCCAGGGTAATGATGGTAGGAGGTTGTATAGGCGTAGTAAAGACACTGTCTTCCCCATATACTATGCCTTGGCTATTTACCGCATAAGCGCGTACGTGATAGTTGGTTTGGGGAAGAAGACCTGTCAACGAACTGGTAAAAATACCGACCCCAGTACCATTAGTTACAATCCTGGTCTTAGAAGTGAGCATGGTATCCGGATCAGCTACCGGGCTCCAACAAATTCCTGTAAGGGTGACTGGTGAACCACCATTTGTAGTTACATTCCCCCCACTCATGGCGGTATATGAAGTTATGGAAGTGATAGCAAGGGTATGTACAGCAGCCTGACAACTGATGTCCTGCCACATGGTTCCATCATAATACCTGACAGTCTTATTTAAGGAGTTAATGTAAAATGCACCGGCAACTAATCCTGTGAATGACGGATTTGAACTCATTACCGGCAGTTTAACGGTCTTCACTCCCACTCCGGCAACAAAGCCACTGCTTTCCGCAATGGTTCCGGTAAACAGGTCAGTCATTTTTGACCAACTGCTGCCAGTATAAACCATCAAAGCCTTGTTTAAAATCGAATAATAAACGGTACCAGAAGTAAGAGTACCCGTAGGAGGAGCATTGAAAGCAGGAAGAAATGGAATCCCGTTCTTAACCAGAAAATAATCCAAGGGGGTAATGGTTGTGATATGATTTGTACACAATGTCTCCCATGTTGATCCTGTAAAGATCATTGGTTTTAAGTCTGTACTGCTGAAAACAAGCATGCCAGTTTCCGGAGTTGTTATAGATGCAGGATCAATGAATGGAAGGTGAGGAATATTTCCGATAACCTTAAATGCATTTTGGCCTGCTAATGGGGTAAACCCGGCAGCAAAAACAAAAAATAGAACTGTGATTATATGGAATATTCTATTCAAAACAGACGGCAAAAGATTGTTTGCTTTAGATGACTATGTCCAATTCACAATTAGTTGTGATTGGTCATAGTGCACTCATTAATTTTTTTACGACAAATGATTTTTTGTTTTAGTTTTAATTGATTTTCTTCAAAATTGCATTTATTTGCATCTGTTGCTTATCTAAACGGTTTTTTAGTTCATCAATTTCCAATTGTTGCTGCTTCATTTTCTGCTGTTGTTCTTTTACCGCCTGAATCAGCACACCCGTAAGTTGGGTATAGTCAACTTTGAAAAAACCATCAGTTCCTTTAGTCACCATTTCCGGGTAAACCTTCAAAAGCTCCTGGGCAATTACCCCTATTTTAGGTCCTTTTGCATATTTCTTTTGTTCTTTATACTCAAAACGAACTCCCCGCATAGAGTCAATAGCCTGAAGGGCATTCCCCAATGTTTCGATATTTGTTTTCAACCGCTTATCGGAAGGTGTATAAAAGTTCCCCTGCACAGTAACGTCCTGGGCAAAAATAGCATTGCCTGCTGTTTCGAAAGTGAGCCCTTTACCATTCACACCATCATTGCTGATTGCATAAGTCGACATTTTCAAATTTTGTGTTGCAGTATGGTTGCCCAGGTTATCACCCGGAACTGCCGGAATCCATTGGGTACCATCATAGACATAAAGGATTTTATCTGTTGTATTATAATAGGTGGTACCAGTAGTTGAACCCGGGGGTGGAGTCGTTCCGGTGGTTACAGCGCCCGTTTTTGTATCAACATATTTTTTGGTGGCTGCATCCTGATCGCCGGTAGGATCGGCCACATTAATCACTTTATAATTATTTGAGCCGGTTCCCATGGAAATATTAGCCTGAGCATCGCCAAAGCCGCTCAACGTGATAGCACTTTTAGCTATGGGTACAGCTTTGTTAGAAGCATCACCTACATAAAATTCACCACTGGGAAGAATGTTATTAACCGGCAACCACTGGGTACCATCGTAAACATAAAATAATTTGTCAACTGTGTTATAATAAGTGGTTCCAATAGTTGGGCTTGCCGGGGGTGTTGTTCCGGTTGTAACGCTACCTATTTTACTGTCAACGTATTTCTTAGTAGCAGCTTCCTGATCGGCTGTCGGATCACCCAAACTGGTAATTTTGAAAGCTCCAAAGTCAATATTGGACGTTGGCGTTCCAAAACCACTTAATGGAATTGTATTCTTGGCTGTTGCTGCAGCTTTATTCGACGCATCACCCACATACAGCTGACCGGTAGGCAGAATATTATTCACCGGCAACCATTGCGTACCATCATAAACATAAAAAGTTTTATCGGTGGTATTGTAATAAGTCGTTCCGGTAGTCGGGCTTGCAGGAGGTGTTGTACCGGTGGTTACACTACCTATCTTGCCATCCACATACTTTTTGGTGGCAGCATCTTGATTAGCTGTTGGGTCTACCACATTATTTATCTTATGCGTACCTAAATCAATATCTGCGGCGGCGGCGGCAAAACCGCTCAATGGAATTGTATTCTTGGCTGTTGCTGCAGCTTTATTCGAAGCATCACCCACATACAGTTGACCGGTAGGCAGAATATTATTGACCGGTAGCCATTGCGTACCATCATAAACATAAAAGGTTTTATCAGTCGTGTTGTAATAAGTCGTTCCAACTGTTGGACTCGCAGGAGGAGTTGTACCAGTAGTAACGCTACCGGCTTTTCCATCCACATATTTTTTTGTAGCTGCATCCTGATCACCGGTAGGATCGGCCACATTAATCACTTTGTAATTATTCGAACCGGTACCCATAGAAATATTAGCCTGAGCATCTCCAAAGCCGCTTAAAGTGATAGCACTTTTGGCTACAGGTACAGCTTTGTTCGAAGCATCACCCACATAAAGTTCGCCACTGGGAAGAATATTATTTACAGGCACCCACCCAGTACCATCATAAACATAAAAGGTTTTGTCGGTCGTGTTATAATAAGTAGTCCCTGTTGTGGGACTTACGGGTGGAGTTGTACCAGTAGTTACGCTTCCAACTTTTCCATCCACATATTTTTTTGTGGCAGCATCCTGGTTTGCAACAGGATCCACAACATTAGCAATCTTATGTGTACCTAAGTCAATATCAGCTGTAGCGGCAGCAAAACCGCTCAAAGGAATCGTATTTTTTGCAGTAGCCGCTGCTTTGTTCGAAGCATCACCCACATACAGCTGACCGGTAGGCAGAATATTATTCACCGGCAACCATTGGGTACCATCATAAACATAAAAAGTTTTATCGGTGGTATTGTAATAAGT
>Ga0318573_10000393_pt1 | contig 14394 bp, 10 predicted proteins | sample GRESIP089b5f21_FD_202515 | JGI IMG/M metagenome (GOLD analysis project Ga0318573, IMG submission 202515) | Tropical soil microbial communities from Luquillo Experimental Forest, Puerto Rico - GRE.SIPMG.089b5f21 | ecosystem: Environmental > Terrestrial > Soil > Tropical forest > Bulk soil... | reverse complement strand
TGGTGGTGGTGACCCGCAAGAAGCCTTATTGGAAGGCGGGAACCTTCGACCCGGCGCTGAGCAACGCCTGCGCCCTCGGGGATTTCGTCACCGCTGAATTCAACCGCATGGTGGCCAAGTTCACCGATCCCACCGGCACCGCCGTGCTGCAGGTGGTGGTGCCCACCCACCGGCATCTGCTGTACGACAAGCGCAAGCTGGCCAAGCCGGGCCAGACTTATTTCTTTTTGAACAACAACCTGCCCACCTGCAAAGTCTGGATCGAAGGCAAGGTGCAGCCCCGCGTCCTTGATCCGGCGCGCGGCACCTCGGTCCCGCCGCCTCCGGCCAACGCCCTGAAAAAGAAGCTGAAGGAAATCTCCAGCTGGCCGAAACAATAACCAAGAAAAAACCCCCTGGAACAATCCAGAGGGTTTTTCGTCAACCAAGCCTTCGGCACATGCCGGGCAGGACCAGCGTCCCAGATCAGCCCAGGGGGTGATGACCCTCGGGGCCTTCGTGTCCGCCGGGAGCGCCCATCGGACCGCCCATGGGGCCGGGACGGCCTTCATGAGGCTGGTCCAAAACAGCGCGCTGCTCGGGAGTCAGGACGTCGTAAAGGTTTTGCAGCGCCGGACGAGAAGCCTGAATGCTCTGCAAACGCAGACTCAGATGCTTTTCCATGTCGGCCTCTCTTTCGACGATGCTGGGCTTGGCGTCGCCCTTCGGCGCCATGGATAGGCAGGCGTCGCGCTCCTTCTCGGCCGACTGCGTCTGAATCTGGGCCCACTTCACCCAAGCCGGAATCTGCTTGTCGGTCAGCTCTAAGCGAGCTTGCAGATAGGCCAGATGACCCGATTCATGGGCATATCGTTCCGAACACATGGTCTTGTGCCAGGCAGCCAGATCCTTCTCCGAAGGCTGCTTCGCCATCTGGTGGTCGGGAGCCGGAGGAGCGGTTTCAGCCGAAGCGGCCGAAGCCCACATCAAGGGCATGGCGATCAGAGCGGCGGCGGCGATAACAGAACGGTGCTTCATAATTGATGGCCTCATCTTTCCGAGGGATGACGCATCCTAAGCCGCTGACGTAACAGCTATATGACGGCCACCGAGGGAATTGGTAACAGACGGTTACAGCCAAGGGTAAGGCACGCTTTCACACCTCGAAGCGGACGATTTCCGCACCTTCCGCCAAGGAACACAAAGGAGACCGCCGGGCGGTCTTTGCATGCATTCCCATGGCTGGAACCGGCATGATATCGATAAAATTTTACGTAAAACCCACACTATATTTGCTGATTTAAATAAACACAAAACCCTTGATTTGCGCAGTGCGAAGATACTTTTGGTCAGATTGAGTCCTGCAAATAAAGAATATATAATTACCCTTAATATTTAACGGGAGGCCCAAATGTCCGCCACCGTCATCCATGCGGTGAGCAACGGCCAACAAAGCCACAGCCACCCCAATGCCATTGCCCACGGCACGCCGCATCACGTCCCAACGCCCCACGAGGCTGGACATGGGGCAGATCACGGCGCCGACAAGTCTCATCACCATGATGGTCATAGCCACCATGGCGAACACAAAGGATCGGCCGGCCATCACCATGCTCCGCCGCCTAAAACCGGAGTCAGAACCTGGACGTGGCAATGGTTGCTGGTGTCGTCGGCGGTGATCGGCGTTGCTCTTTTGGCAACCCAGATTCCTTCACGCGGGCTGCCGCACATCACCGGCGCCGCTCTGTCGCATCAAATCGAAACCGCGGCCAAGGGCGTCATGCCGGAAGGGCATCTGGACGGCATTGTTATCCGAACGGTCAGCAGCAGCGGCGTCATTGTCGTGACCGCCGAGCAGGTTCCGCCGAAGCTGTGCGTCAGCGCCGGCTGGGACTTGGTGAAAGACGGCACGCTGAGCATCAACGGCGTAACGCCCATGCGGGTGTCGGCGGCAAGGTTGGCCGAACTCTGCAACACCAACCCTCCGGCCACTCTGACCTGGGCTCCGGACCCTGCGGGGTAAACCGCCCTGCATCACGTCACAGGACGGACTTGCTCGCCTCGGCCACGTCGGCCAGACGCTTGAAATAGGGGACCAGATTCTCCTCGTGGTCGCGAGTGGCCTGGTCCAATTGTCTGGCCGCTTCGAACAGGCCGGAAAACCCCAGATTTCCCGCCGAGCCTTTCAGGCTGTGAGCCGCGCGCCCCAGCGCCAGAACATCCCCCTGCTCCAGCAGGCCACGCATGGTTTCAAGGATGCCCGGCAGATCGGCCATCAACCGCCCGACCAGCGCGCCATAGCGCTCTGCCCCCAGTTCTTCGGTCATTTCACGCCGCACCCCCTCGTCCACCAAAGCCGACAGATCCGCCGCCGCTTCGGGCGCGGCATTTTCCGCTTCGGCGGCCGTCGCGGCGGCCCCCGCATTCAGACGGTCAGACCAACGCTCCAGCATCGCCTGAAGGCTGCGCCGACTGATCGGCTTGGAAATATAATCGTCCATTCCCGCCTGCAAAAAATTTTCCCGATCCCCAGCCATGGCGTTGGCGGTCATCGCGACAATGGGCACCCCGGCTTTCGCTCCGTTCATGGCGCGAATGGCCCGCGTGGCGGCGATACCGTCCATTTCCGGCATCTGCACGTCCATCAGGACCAAGTCGTAATCGCCTCGTTCGACCAGCACCACGGCCTCGCCCCCATCGGACGCCACATCGGCGCGGTGCCCCAGCCGGGCCAGCAGGCCGGTCGCCACCTGCTGGTTGATGGCATTGTCCTCGGCCACCAAAATACGCAAAGGCCGGCCTTGAGGCTGAACCTGGGCGGCATCGGACTGAACGTCGCTCAGCACCGATCCGGCGCCGCTCAACCCCAACCCCGTCATCAGGCAATCCAACAGGGCGCTGGGGCGGATGGGCTTGATCAGAACGGCCTCGAAGCCAAGCTGGTCGGCCTGCCTCCGCACGTCTTCGTGCAAAGCTGAACTGGCCAGGATCAGCTTCAGCCCATGCAAGGACGGATCGCCCTTGACGATACCCGCCAAGTCGACGCCGGTCATGCCGGGCATGTGATGGTCCAAGATCGCCAGATCGAAATCCTTGCCCTGGGCGCGGGCTCCCCGCATCAGCGCCAAAGCGTCCAGAGCCAACGGAGCCGAAACCACCTCGGCCCCCCATCCCTGCAATTGCCGGGTGAAGACCTCGACATTGGCGGGCGTGTCGTCGACCACCAGAACCCTCAGCCCGCTCAAGGGAGCCGGAGCCTCCATCGGCGACAAAGCCAGACGCTTCAAAGGAATGGTGAACCAGAAACTACTGCCCTTGCCCACCGTGCTGTCGAAGCCGATCTTTCCGCCCATCATGGCGACGATGCCCCGGCAAATGGCCAGCCCCAAACCACTGCCGCCGAAACGGCGGGCGGTGGACGCGTCCGCCTGGGTGAATTCGCCGAACAGCCGGGACTTGGCTTCGTCGGGAATGCCGACGCCGGTATCGTCGACCGTCACCCGCAAATGCTCGGCGCCGTCGGGCGTCATCAAACGGCTGGCATTGATGGAGACGCTGCCCTTTTCCGTGAACTTGACGGCGTTGCCCACCAGATTCATCACCACCTGGCGAATGCGCCCGGGGTCGCCGACGAACTCGCCTTGCAGTTCTGGGTCCACATAGACCGACATCTCCAACTGCTTGCCGACGACCCGGGGGGCCAGCAGGTCGGCCACGCCTTCGATCATGGAACTGACATCGAAGGAATAGCTTTCCAATTCCAGCCGTCCGGCCTCGATGCGCGAGAAATCCAGAATGTCGTTGATGATGGACAGCAAGGATTCCGACGAGATGCGGATGGTCTCGGCAAAATGCCGCTGATCCGTCGTCAGTCTGGTATCCAGCAAAAGGCCGGTCATGCCGATGATGCCGTTCATCGGCGTGCGGATTTCGTGGCTCATGGTCGCCAAAAACTCGCCTTTGGCCTTGTTGGCGGCTTCGGCCTGGCGGCGGGTTTCGTAAAGCTCGGTGATGTCGCTGAAGATGCCGATGTAATGGCTGGTTTTCCCCTGGGCGTCGCGCAAGGCATTAATGGACAACAGCTCGGGATAAAGCTCGCCGTTGCGTCGCTTGTTCCATACTTCGCCGCGCCACTCGCCGGTCATGACCAAGGCCCGCCACATTTCGGCATAGAAAGCCTCGTCGTGGCGTCCCGATTTCAAGATGGCGTTGGTCTTGCCCACGGCCTCGGCCAAGGGATGGCCGGTGATCCGGCTGAAGGCTTCGTTGACGGTGATGATAAGACCGTCGGCGTCGGTCACGACCATGCCTTCGCGGCTGGCCTCGAACACCTGGGAGATCAGGCGCCGGCTGTGTTCGTTCTGACGATGGAACACCCGCAGCGCCACCACCATGGCCAAGGCCAGAGCGGCATAGGAAAGAGCGTACAAGACAGCCTTGCGCCGCCAGCTGGACAAAAACTCATCAGGAGCGCGACCGATCACGACCACATAGGGCAAACCTTCGAGCTTGCGGTACAGGAACAGCCGCCTGACCCCATCGACCCGCGATACCGTCTCGTAATTGCCGGTGATGAAACCGGCGGCCAGACCGCCACGAACATCGGTGTTGTCGAAGGCCTTGCCCAGTTGCTCGGGCAAGGCCGGCAGACGCGACAACAGGCGCATGTCGGTGTCGAACAGGGAGACGTTGCCGCTTTGCCCCACATCCAGCCCCTCGAACAGGGACTGGAAATACTCCGTGCGCAGCGCCGTCTGCACCACGCCGCCAAAACTGCCGTCGGCCTTGTTCATGCGGCGGCTCAATGTGATCAGCCATTTGCCGGTGAACCGCGACAGCAAGGGCTCGGACAGCACCAGCCCGGCCTGAGGATCGTCTTTCTGATGCTGAAAATAGACGCGGTCCGCCACCACCACATCGGGCAAAGCCTCGGAGGTGCCGGCGTTGTAGACCACCCGGCCCTGTGGATTGACAACCCGCAGGCTTTCTTTTTGCGCTTCGGGAATGAATCCCATCCAGCGCTGAAGATCGAGGTTGGCGTCCAAAAGCCCCCGCGTCTTGCCGTCGTTGACCAGAGGGCCGTACTGGTGCGCGTTTTCCGCCAGCACCACGTCGATCTTTTCCACCACCGAGGCGACTTCGCGTTCGAGCACCCGGCTCAGATTGTCGGAATCGCGCAGAACCGCATCATATTCCTGTTGCCGGGAAATGGATAAGTCCGCCCCCAGAAGCAGGCCGAAACCGCCCAGGATGACGACCGCCAACAAGATGGTGACCCTACGCGTCAGATATTGCGCCGACAACTGCTGGAAGCTGGAAAGCTTGGTTTTCACCTGAGACCTCTTCGCTGCGTCGGCCGGCGACGCCCCGCCGAAAGACACGGGCGTCAGACCAAGCCAAGCCGCCGCTCCCACCCTGCCGGCCGGCAGGGCCCCCTACGGGACAAGGCTCCACTTTCAGAAGATGCAGCGTCCTTCATCCGTCCGGTGAAATCAAGAGGACTCGGATAAGACCTTTTCTACAGCTCCGGCGCGTCCAGTCCGTTCTGGCGAGCGCAGGCCGTCAGGCAATTGACCAGCAGGCAGGCGATGGTCATCGGCCCGACGCCACCCGGCACCGGCGTGATGGCTCCCGCCACCTTACAGGCTTCGTCAAAGGCCACATCCCCCACCAGCCGGGTTTTGCCCGGCTCCAGGCCGGGCACCCGATTGATGCCGACATCGACGACCACGGCTCCCGGCTTGATCCAATCGGCCCGGATCATTTCCGGCCGCCCCACCGCCGCCACCAGAATGTCGGCGCGGCGGCAGACGTCCGGCAGATCGCGGGTCCGGGAATGGGCCACCGTCACCGTGCAATTTTCAGCGATCAGAAGCTGCGCCATGGGCTTGCCGACGATGTTCGAACGCCCAACCACCACCGCCTCCCTGCCGGACAGATCGCCCAGGTGGTCTTTCAGCAGCATCAGGCAGCCCAGCGGCGTGCAGGGCACCATGCCATGGCCGCCGACGGCCAGCAGGCCGGCATTGATGACATGAAAACCGTCGACGTCCTTGGCCGGGTCGATGGCGGCCAGAACCGTCTCGTCGCGGATATGCTTGGGCAAGGGCAACTGCACCAGAATGCCGTGAACCGCCACGTCCGCGTTCAGTTGGGCGATCAACTCCAGCAGATCGGCTTCCGAGATCTCCGCCGTCAGGCGATGCTCGAACGAAGCCATGCCCGCCGCGACGGTTTCCCGTCCCTTGTTGCGAACATAGACCTGACTGGCCGGGTCTTCGCCGACCAAAACCACGGCCAAGCCCGGCGTCAGACCGTGCTGCGCTTTCAACCGAGTCACGGCCGCCGCCACCCGGCCGCGCAAGGTGGCGGCAAAGGCCTTGCCGTCGATCAGAGCCGCGCCCATCTCAGCGGAACACCACGGTCTTGCCGCCGTTGGCCAGCACGCGATGCTCGGTGTGGTAACGCACGGCGCGCGACAGCACCAGATTCTCGATGTCGCGTCCCATGGCCACCAGATCCTCCGGCGTATGGGTATGGTCCACGCGCTCGACGGCCTGATCGATGATCGGGCCTTCGTCCAGATCGGTGGTGACGTAATGCGCCGTCGCGCCGATGATCTTCACGCCGCGGGCATGGGCCTGATGATAGGGCTTGGCTCCCTTGAAGCTGGGCAGGAAGGAATGGTGGATGTTGATCGCCCGCCAGGCCAAGGCCTTGCACATGTCCGTGCTCAAGACCTGCATGTAGCGGGCCAGCACCACCAGATCAATGTTCAGGCGCGCGACCATTTCCAGGATCTGAGCTTCCTGCTCGGCCTTGTTGGTCTTGTCCTTGTTCATCGGCAAATGATGATAGGGAATGCCGTGCCATTCCACCAGCCGCTGCAGATCGGGGTGGTTGGACACTACCGCCGGAATATCGATGGGCAGAAAGCCGGTACGGTAGCGGTACAGAAGATCGTTCAGGCAGTGATCGAACTTCGACACCAGAATCAGCACGCGGGGTTTCACGCTCATATCATGGATGGCCCAAGTCATCTGAAAACCTTCCGCCACACGGGCGAATTCGTCTTTCAAACGATCGATGGGCGTCATGCCGGGATGGGAGACGAAACCCGTGCGCATGAAGAAGCGATTGGTCTGGATATCGCCGAAATGGGCGGAATCGGTAATGAAGACCTGATGGCCGGCCAGGAAACCCGACACGGCGGCAACGATGCCCACGGTATCGGGGCAGGATATGGTCAGGACGTACTTCGGCTGTGCGTCAGTCATGATGGCTGATCCTGGGTCTCTCGGCTGGTCTTGATAAGGGAGATAGAACGGGGCGGGAGCGGTCGAACGCCGCCCCCGTCAGGCGTCAACAATCCAGAGTGCGTTCCCGCTCCCATTGCGTGGCGTGGCTCATGAAGGAATTCCATTCCTGCATCTTCAACTTCACGTAGCTATCGACAAGGCTGTCGCCGAAGGCGTCACGGATGACCTTGTTCTTGTCCAGGGCGCGCAGGGCGTCCAGCAGGTTCAAAGGCAGACGCTTGACGTTCTTCAGCTTGTGGCCGTCCTGATACATGTCGATATCCAGGCGCTTGCCGGGATCGCGCTTGTTTTCGATGCCGTCCAGACCGGCGGCCAGCACCGCCGCCGGAGCCAGATAAGGATTGGTGGCGCCGTCCATCAGGCGCAGCTCGAAACGGCCCTTGTCGGGAATGCGCACCATATGGGTGCGGTTGTTGCCCGAATAGGTGATGGTGTTGGGCGACCACGTGGAGCCGGACGACGTCACCGGAGCGTTGATACGCTTGTAGCTGTTCACTGTCGGATTGAAAAAGGCGCAGAGGTCGGCGGCGGAATGCATGATGCCGCCCAGGAATTGGTAAGCCAGCTCCGACATACCCAGCTCGCCCTTTTCATCCTCGAACAGGTTGGTCTTGCCATTCCACAGCGAGACGTGGAAGTGACAGCCGCTGCCGGTCAGATTGTTAAAGGGTTTGGGCATGAAGGTGGCGCGATAGCCGCGCCGCTCGGCCAGGGCCTTGGTCATGTACTTGAAGAAGACGTGACGGTCGGCGGTCAGCAGGACATCGTCATATTCCCAGTTCATCTCGAACTGGCCGTTGGCGTCCTCATGATCGTTCTGGTAGGCGCCCCATCCCAGTTTCAGCATGGAGTCGCAGATTTCCTTGATCAGGTCGTACTGACGCATCAAAGCCATCTGGTCGTAGCAGGGCTTGTAATAGGTGTCGGCCTCGTCCGCCACCGACTTGCCGTCCGGGGTCAGCAGGAAAAACTCGCATTCGACGCCGGTCTTCATCTGATAGCCCTTGGCCTTGGCACGGGCGATCTGCTTCTTCAACTGGGCGCGCGGGCTGTCCTCGACCGGCTTGCCACCGCAATAGATGTCGGCGGCAAGCCAGCCCACTTCGGGCTTCCACGGCAATTGGATCAGGCTGGCGGGGTCGGGCACGGCGAAAGTATCGGGATAGGCGGGGGTCATGTCCAGATGGGTGGCGAAGCCGGCAAAACCGGCGCCATTTTTCTGCATGTCGGCGATGGCGGCGGCCGGAGCCAGCTTCGCCCGCAGACAGCCGAACAGGTCGACGTAACTGATCAGGAAATATTCGATGCCCCGCTCTTTGGCGATCTGAGCGAGGCTGATCTGGGCGGCGTCCTTAGTCATCGGCGGTCCTCGGATTTATGCCCAGATAATGGGCATGGCTAGAATTTAAGCTGAACTACCTTACGCCACGACGGGGCTTTTGATCAACAGTGAAGAAAAAATATTTCCTCACATGATATAAAAATCGATCCCCAAAACCTCCGAACCCGCAGAAAACCCTAGGAAACCCGCCGCCTTCACGCCACAAGGCCGGTTCCAACGCGGAAAACCCGTAACCGGTCGATGGTTTCCTGTTGGGAAATTTTTTTGAATGTGACTTGAATCGCTCCGCCATCATCCGCTAACGTACGATCAGTGAAACACGGAGAGAGACCATGTGCGGCATCGCCGGAATTCTCTTTAAGAAGCCCGACAGCAACCATGTCCTCGGCAAAGCGCTGGTGGACATGCTGGACGGCTGTCAGCATCGCGGACCCGACAGCACCGGCTTCGCGCTTTATGAAGAGGAAGCGCCCGGCCTGCGCCTGCGCTTCCTGGTGGGCGAAGGGACGGAAGCCGCCGGCGCCATCCGGCGCATCCAGACCGCCCTCGCCGACTTCGACGCCAAGATCATCGACGACGACCAGGTCGGCGTGACCTACCGCGTCACCGTGTCGTTCGGCGGCGACGTCCAGAAATTCGCCTATGCCATGGAACGGGCCGCCAAGCTGACCTCCATCGGCACCAGCCTGGACGTCATCAAGGATGTCGGCACCAGCCACGAACTGGACGGCCGCTATCATATCGGCGGCATCCGCGGCAGCCACGGCATCGGCCATGTGCGCCTGGCCACGGAATCCGAGGTGATGCCGGAAGCCGCCCACCCCTTCTGGGCCACCGGCTTCTCCGACGTCGCCATCGTCCATAACGGCCAGATCACCAATTACTGGAAGATGCGCCGCCGTCTTGAGCGCCGCGGCTTCGAGTTCCGCACAGACAACGACAGCGAACTGATCGCCGTCTATCTGGCCGACAAAATGGCCTCGGGCGTGCCGCTGAACGACGCCCTGGCCGAATCGGTCGACGACCTGGACGGCACCTTCTCGTTCCTGGTCTCGACCAAGGACGGCATCGGCTTCGCCAAGGACCGTCTGGCCGCCAAGCCGATGGTTATGTACGAGGACGACACCATCATCGCCATCGCGTCCGAGGAGGTGTCCCTGAACCGGCTCTTCCCCGGTCAGCCCCTTTCCACCACCGAACCTGCTCCGGGGACTTGCCAAACGTGGTCACGCTCGATCTAGCCAACCTGTCCGTCCGCGAGGCCAACCAGCGTTTGCGCGAGGCCGCCGCAAAGGGCGACGACATCGAACTTCTCAACCCCGACGCCCGCCACCATCTGGGCGTCGGACTGACCCATCCCGTCAAAGTCCGCATTCGCGGCTCGGCCGGTTATTTCTGCGCCGGCCTGACCGACGGAGCCAGCTTCGAGATCGACAGCAATGTCGGCTGGGGCGTCGGCGACAACATGTATTCCGGCTCGGTGGTGGTGGGCGGCAACGCCGGCGCCATCGCCGGCGTCGGCATCCGCGGTGCCGAAATCGTCGTCAAAGGCAACATGGGCAGCCGCGCCGGGCAGGTCATGAAGGCCGGCACCCTGTGCTGCGCCGGCAATGCCAGTTTCCTGGCCGGCTACATGATGTACGGCGGGCGGATCATCATCCTGGGCGATTCCGGCGAACGGGTCGGCGAGGACATGAGCGCCGGCACCATCTATGTCGGCGGCCGCGTCCAGACCCTGGGATCCGACGCCGAGGTGGCCGAGATCACTCCGGAAGAGGACATCGAGGTTCGCAGCTTCCTGGCCAAATACGATCTGCCCTTCACCGGCACCTTCAAGAAGATCGTCAGCGCCGGCAAGAAACTGCGCTATTCGGGGTCGGAGGTGATTTCCCGCCCCCTGCCCTACACCGAATTCACGGAAGCCGACAGCTATTGGAACGCCAAGGTGCAGGAAGACATCCGCGCCAAGGCCAGCATCGGCCGTTACCGCATCCGCGGCTACGGTGCCGCCAAGGCCATGCCGCATTTCAGCGACATCGCCATCAAGATCGACCCGGACCGCATCGGTGCCGGTCCCGACCCTCTGGCGGCCGTCAACCTGCGCACCCGGATCGGCCAGCGCTTCGGCGCCAAGCCGCTGGATCTGTCGTTCCCGGTGATGATCGCCCCCATGAGCTTCGGCGCTCTGTCCCGTTCAATGAAAATGGCCCTGGCCATCGCCTCCCGTCTGTCGGACACCGTCGAGAACACCGGCGAAGGCGGCATGCTGCCGCAGGAGCGAGCCGAGGCCAAGCAGTTGATCTATCAATGCCTGTCGGGCCGTCTAGGCTGGAACATCCAGGACATGCAAAAGGCCGACGCCGTCGAAATCTACATCTCTCAAGGCGCCAAGCCCGGCCTGGGGGGACAGCTGATGGCCAAGAAGGTGACGAAGGAACTGGCCGCCATTCGCGGCATTCCCGAAGGCATCGATTTGCGCTCGCCGTCGCGCCACCCCGACATCATGGGAGCCGACGATCTGGTCATCAAGGTCGAGGAATTCCGCGAGGCCACCAATTACCGCATCCCCATTTCGGTGAAGCTGGGAGCCGGCCGCGTCCGCGACGACATCAAGATCGCCTATAAGGACGGCTTCGATTTCGTCCAGCTCGACGGCATGCAGGGATCGACCGGCGCCGCCAGCACCGAAGTGCTGGAAAACGTCGGCATCCCCACCCTGGCCGCGTTGCAGGAAGCCTTGGACGGTCTCGATGAATGCGGCCACAAAGGCGACATGCCGGTGGTGATGATGGGCGGCATCAAGGACGGCATCGACGCCGTCAAGGCCCTGGCCTTGGGCGCGTCCGCCGTCGCCATGGGCACCGCCGCCCTGATCGCCGGCGGCTGCATCGCCTGCATGCAGTGCCATGTCGGCAACTGCGTGGTGGGCATCGCCACGCAAGACCCCGAACATGAAAAACGCTACCAGACCCAGCGTCAGGGCGAGGCCATCCATCGCTTCCTGGAATCGGTGCGCTGGCAGATCGCCGCCGTGACCCAGGCTTTGGGCCACAGCGATTTTCGCCAGCTCTCAAGGGCCGACCTTGTGGCTTTGACCCCCGAAGCGGCGGCCATCACCGGCCTGCCGTACGATCCTTCCTACCGGGCCGTCGAACAGCGGCTCCTGAACCGGGTGGCCTGACATGTCCAGCTGTTCCGCCAACTCCTCCCTGACGGCGCTGCTGCGCAACGATGCCGGTCAGCCCCACTACGTCCCGCCGCCCTGCCAGGTGGCCTGCCCCATCGGCACAGACGTCGGTTCCTATGTCGGCTTCATCTGGCTGGGCCAGTATGACAAGGCGCTGGAGGCGATCACCGCCACCAATCCCTTCAGCGGCGTCTGCGGCCGCGTCTGCGACGCCCCTTGCGAACCCGCCTGCCGCCGCGCCAACGGCGACGGAGCCGTAACCATCCGCGGCCTGAAGCGCTTCGTCATGGACAAGCTGGGCAGCCAATGGCTGCCGCCCAAAGTTCTGCCCAGCAAGACCAGGTCGGTCGCTATCGTCGGTTCCGGTCCCGCCGGCCTGACCGCCGCCCAGGATATTGCCGAAGCCGGATATACGGTCGACGTCTATGAAGCGGCCCCCCGCGCCGGTGGTATGCTGACCTGGGGCATTCCCGACTTCCGCCTGCCGCCCGAGGTGGTGCAGCAGGACATCAAACATATCCTGGACCGTTATCCCGGCATCACCATCCACCTGTCGACACCGCTGGGAGACAAGGTCGGCCTGGATGCGCTGCGGGCCAAGCACGACGCCATTCTTCTGGCCATCGGCGCCAGCGCCGGCAAGAAGTTGGGCGTCCCCGGCGACGATCTGCCCGGCGTGGTGGACGGCGTTTCCTTCCTCGCAAAAGTCAACGGCGGCGATCGCCCGGCCATGCCGGAAACCGTACTGGTCATTGGCGGCGGCGACGTCGCCATGGACGCCTGCCGCACGGCCCGCCGCCTGCCCGGCGTCAAAAAAGTGCAAGTCCTTTACCGCCGTGGCCCCGGCGAAATCCCCGCCCGCCATCACGAGGTCGAAGCCTCTTTGGCCGAGGGCGTCGAAATCGTCTACAATATCCAACCCGTCTCGGTGTCGTCCGACGCCACCGGCGCGCCGGTGCTGAAGGTGATCCGCACCACCTTGGGCGATCCCGGCCCCGACGGCCGCCGGCGCCCCGTTGCCGTCGCCGGCAGCGAAGAGGATTTGTCAGCCGGCCTGATCATCGCCGCCGTCGGCCAAAAAGCCGTCAGCCTGGAATTGGCCAAGCACGGCCTGATGGCCGACGATCGCATTCCCACCGCCGACGAAAACATGGAGACCCCGGTTCCCGGCGTCTTCTCGGCCGGCGATGCCGCCTTCGGCAGTTCGACCATCGTCAACGCCATGGCCCAAGGCCACAAGGCGGCCTATTACATCCTGGCCAGGCTGGAAGGTGTTCCGCACCCGGATGCCTATGCCACGCCCAACCGCACCCGAACCGCACCGCTGGCCCAGGACCCGTTGTGGGAGAAACTGGCGCCGCAACCCCCGGCTTTCGTCGGCTTTGGCGAGGACGAACATTCCTTCAGCGAAGCAGAAACCGGCTATGACGAAGAAATCGCCCGCCAGCAGGCCGCCCGCTGCTATCGCTGTGACACCGAAACCGGCTCGGTCGATTATTCGGTAAAGGCCCGCGAAACCATCTTCACCATGGCCAAAAGCGACCGCACCCAAGCCGAGCTTTTGTCGCTCACCAAATCCCGCCTGTCTTGCCGCGACAATCCGTTCCCGCCCGGCAAGCCCGCCGATTTTGACGAACTGACGTTCCTGCCGGCCAATCTGACCCGTCTGGTTATTGATCCCTATCGCGAAGCCTGCAAGACCCGCACTGTTCTGGGCGGCAGCCTGATCCTAGAGCATCCCTTGCTGGTGCGCGGGTTCGACGGACAGACGGCGGAGCTGAACGCCGCCATCGCCGCCGGAATCGCCGCTTCGGGCGGCGGATCGATCGGAGCCGCACCGCTGGCGGGCAACGTTCCCTGGCTGCAACTGGCCGCCGACAAGACCAAGGCCGATCCTGACGCCGCCGTCGTCGTTCTGCCCTTCGCCACCGGCATGTCCTTGCCGGCGCGAAGCGGCAAAAAGCAGTTGCTGGGTTTGTCGGTGCGCTCCACCGATCTGGACGACGCCGTTCCCTTCGCCCTACAAGCCGGCATCGACCTGATGATCCTGGACGCCAGCAGCGGCATCGGCCGGACCTGGGCCGAACTTTCCGGCCAGCCCGATCTGGGCATCATCAGCAAAGCCGTCCGTTTGCTGCGGGCGGCCAAGGCCGAGGAAAGCATCGACCTGATTTATTACGGCGGCATCCGTTCCGGCAGCGATCTGGCGAAGGCCCTATCTTTGGGCTGCGTCGCCGGTATCGCCGAAGTGTCGGCGGCCCTGGCCGCCGGCGCCCGGATCGACGGCAAAACCCTGGTCTTCCCAGACCTAGCCACGGCAAAACAGCGGACCGATGCCGTCGCCAATTACCTGAAAGCCGCCGCCAGCGAAGTCTCGATGATGGCTCGCTGCACCGGCAAAACCAACGTCCACAACCTGGAGCCGGAAGATTTGCGCAGTCTGACCCTGGCCGCCCAGAACGCCACCGGCATCGTCATGGCCGGCATCAAAAAAGTGTCCTGATCAAACGATTGCCGGAGCGGGATCGCTCCCGCTCCGGCAGAAAGCCCATTCTGACTACAAAAAT
>Ga0318573_10000379_pt1 | contig 14682 bp, 8 predicted proteins | sample GRESIP089b5f21_FD_202515 | JGI IMG/M metagenome (GOLD analysis project Ga0318573, IMG submission 202515) | Tropical soil microbial communities from Luquillo Experimental Forest, Puerto Rico - GRE.SIPMG.089b5f21 | ecosystem: Environmental > Terrestrial > Soil > Tropical forest > Bulk soil... | reverse complement strand
CCGGTGCTGCTGGCCGCCTTCCTGCCCGACAAGCCGGTGTTCGCGGTCAACAGCTTCACCGCCGAATGGTGGTGGGTGCGGCCCTTCCTGCGGCTGGTCGAGGCTTTTCCCGTCGATCCCACCAATCCGATGTCGACCAAGGCGCTGATCCGCGAGGTGGCCTCGGGCAAAAGTCTGGTGATCTTCCCCGAAGGCCGGCTGACCGTTACCGGCGCCTTGATGAAGATCTATGAAGGCCCCGGCATGGTGGCCGACCGGACCGGGGCGCGGCTGGTGCCGGTGCGCATCGACGGAGCCCAGTTCACCCCCTTCTCGCGCCTCAAGGGTAAGCTGCGGCTGCAATGGTTCCCGCGCATCACCATCACCGTTCTGCCGCCGCAAAGCTTCGAGGTCGCGGCCGAGATCAAGGGCCGCGCCCGCCGCCGCCGCATCGGCGCGGAACTCTATGACGCCATGTCGGGGATGATCTTCCAGACCTCGAACCAGCCGCGCACGCTGTTCCAGGCCTTGCAGGACGCCCGCAAGGCGCAAGGCTCCAAGGCCGCCGCGCTGGAAGACGTCAACCGCAAGCCGATGTCTTATGGCCGCTTGCTGGCCGGAGCTTTCACCCTGGGCCGCGAACTGGCCCAGGGCACCGAGCCCGGCGAGGCGGTGGGGTTGCTGCTGCCCAATGCCAACGGCGCCGCCGCCGCCTTCTTCGCCTTGCAGGCGGAAGGTCGGGTGCCGGCGATGCTGAACTTCTCGACCGGCACCGGCAATGTCTTGTCGGCCTGCCAGACCGCCTACCTGCGCACCGTCATCACGTCCCGCAAGTTCATCGCCCAGGCCCGGCTGGAAAGCATGGCCGAAGCTTTGGCGACCAGCACCCGGCTGCTTTATCTGGAAGACGTGGCGGCGGGGCTGAAGCTGACCGACAAGCTGTATGGGCTGGCCGCCGCCCGCTTCAAGCGCCCGGCAGAGCGTCAGGCCTCCGACCCGGCGGTGATCCTGTTCACCTCGGGTTCCGAGGGCACGCCCAAGGGAGTGGTGCTGAGCCATGCCAACATCCTGGCCAACTGCGCCCAGCTGGCGGCGCGGGTGCCCTTCTCGGGGCAGGATATCGTCTTCAACGCCCTGCCGCTGTTCCACAGCTTCGGCCTGACCGGCGGTCTGCTGCTGCCGCTGCTGGCGGGGATCAAGGTGTTCCTCTATCCCAGCCCGCTGCATTACCGCATCGTCCCCGAGATGGTTTATGACACCAACGCCACCATCCTGTTCGGCACCGATACCTTCCTGGCCGGCTATGCGCGGGTGGCGTCGTCCTACGACTTCTATTCGGTGCGTTATGTTTTCGCCGGGGCCGAGAAGGTCAAGGACGAGACCCGCCGCGTCTGGATGGAGAATTTCGGCATTCGCATCCTGGAAGGCTATGGCGCCACCGAGACCGCGCCGGTGCTGGCGGTGAACACGCCGATGCATGCCCGCTCAGGGACCGTGGGCCGACTGCTGCCCGGTCTGGAGCATCGCCTGGAACCCGTGCCCGGCGTCGAGGAAGGCGGGCGGCTGTGGGTCAAGGGCCCGAACGTCATGCTGGGCTATTATCGCGCCGAGGCTCCCGGCCAGCTTCAGCCGCCCACGGACGGCTGGTACGACACCGGCGACATCGTCACCATCGACGAACTGGGTTATGTCCGCATCCTGGGCCGGGCCAAGCGTTTCGCCAAGATCGCCGGCGAGATGGTGTCGCTGGGCAAGGTCGAGGCCGAACTGGCCGAGCTGTGGCCCGCCCATCAGCATGCGGTGGTGGCGGTGCCCGACGACCGCAAGGGCGAACAGCTGGTGCTGGTCACCGACCATGCCGGAGCCGACCGCCCGGCCATGCTGGCGCATTTCCGCGCCAAGGGTCTGGCCGAACTACTGGTTCCGCGCAATGTGATGGTGGTCGACAAGCTGCCGCTGCTGGGCGCCGGCAAGACCGACTATGTCGCGGTCAAGGCTTTGGCGGAGGGAGCAGGCTTTCTGGCAAAGGCGCAATGATGTATAACCCCGGCCCACAGATCATTGCCGTTTCCGGGTTCGACGCACCATGACCGCAGGGCGCCTTAAAGTCCAACTGACCCTTGCGGTCTTCGCGGCGCTGCCGCTTTGCGGACTGCCGTTCGGCCCGGCCTATGCCGGGGCGCTGTTCGGGTTGGGCGGGATACTGCTGCTGATCAGCGCCGCCGCCGACCGGCATTTCGCCGTCGAGCCGGTGAAGCCTTTGCTGCTGGCGCTGCCGTTCCTGGCGCTGTGCTGGCTCAGCCTGATCTGGTCGTTCGATCCTCATCGCAGCCTGCGCGGCGCACTGCAATTGAGCGGCGTTCTGATCGGCACTGCCGCCTTATGGAGCTTTGCTCCGGTCTTCTCGCCAAAGGACGCCCAGAGGCTGGACCGGCTGATGCTGATCCTGACCTTGGTGGCGAGCGTCTATCTGCTGATCAATGTGATCTGGTATTATCAGCCGGCCTCTGCCATGGATTTGCCTAGCAGCCAGACCAAATATAATCGCGGCCTGATCTATGGCCTGATGCTGGCCTGGCCGCAGCTGGCCTGGCGCTGGAATGGCGGGCAAGGCAAGAAGAAGCTGGGCTTCCTTTTGTTGCTGGCGGTCTTGATGGTCGAGATCGGTCTTGGCCCCAGTTCGACCGCTCGCATGGCGCTGGTCGGAGGTCTGGGGGTCTGGGCCTTGGCCTCGCGCTGGCCCGGACTGGTGGAAAAGGGTCTGTTCGCCGCCCTGCTGCTGCTGCTGCCGGCCTTGCCGCCGCTGGTCCGACTGCTGGAGGGCTATCGCCCCGAGCTGGTGGGGGTGATCAAGTTCTCGGCCATTCACCGGCTGGAGCTGTGGGACTATTTGTCCCTGCATCTGCTGGAACGGCCCTGGCAGGGTTGGGGCCTGTCCACTGCTTCGCTGTTGCCGATGACCACCGAGCAGGCGGCTTCCTACCTTTGGGCCAAGGTCCCCAACTATCCCCATAACCAGTTCCTGCAAATCTGGGTCGAACTGGGCGGACTGGGCATGGCGGCGGCCTTGCCGGGATTGTGGGGGGCCCTGCGCCAGGTCGGTAAGATGTCTCAGGCCATGCGGCCTTTCGGCTATGGCGCCTTTGCTTCGGTGATCGTGGTGGCGATGTCGGATTTCGAATTCACCACCGATTCCTGGTGGGCGGCGCTGGCGGGCATGGTGCTGCTGTTCCGGCTTTTCGCAAGCTGCCAAGAGGCCTGAAGGCTGTTATGGTGCAGTCCATGCGCAAGATCACCTTCCTGGTCGCCGAAGACTGGTATTTCCTCTCTCACCGCCGCATCTTGGCCGAGGCCTGCTTGAAGGCCGGCTGGCAGGTGGTGGTGGCCGCCAATATCTCGCGCCATCGCGACGAGCTGGAGGCCATGGGCTGCATCGTCGAACCGATGGATTTCGACCGCGGCGGCATCAATCCCCTGCGCGATCTGAAGACCCTGGCCGGCATCCGCGCCATGCTGCGGCGGCAAAAGCCCGACATCCTGCATTCGGTGGGCATGAAGCCGGTGCTCTATGGCGGCATTGCCGCCTTGCTGGCGGGGGTGAAATCCACCGTCAGCGCCATGGCCGGCATGGGCTATCTGTTCACCGGCAGCCGCCCGCATCTGGTGGCGATCCGGCTGGCGATCCTGACCGCTCTGCGTCTCTGCATCCGCTGGCGCGGCGGGGCCCTGATCGTGCAGAACGAAGACGACAAGGCCTTCATGCTGGAGCAAGGGCTGGTGCGCCCCGACCGGCTGGAGCTGATCCCCGGCTCGGGCGTCGATCTGACCGCCTTGACCGAGACGCCCTTTCCGCCCGAACCGCCGGTAGTGTTTGCCTGCGTTTCCCGCATGCTGAAAGACAAGGGCATCCTGGAGCTGGTCGAGGCCGCCCGCACTCTGAAAGCCCAAGGCGTTCCCGCCCTGGTGCGGCTGGTGGGCGGGACTGATGAGCAGAACCCCACCTCGATCCCGGAAGCCCAGTTAAAGGCCTGGGCTGCCGAGGGGCTGGTGGAATGGCTGGGCCATCAAAGCGACATCGCCGCCGTCTGGCGTGATGCCCATGTGGCGGTGCTGCCGTCCTATCGTGAGGGCATGCCCAAGGCGCTGCTGGAGGCCGAGGCCTGCGGCCGTCCGGTCATCACCACCGATGTGCAGGGCTGCCGCGAAGCCATCGAGAACGGCAAGCAGGGCCTGCTGGTGCCGGTGCGCGAAGCCGCTCCTCTGGCTCAGGCGATGGCCGAGCTGGCCGGCGATCCGACACGGCGACAGGCCATGGGCCGGGCGGCCAGGGAACGAGCCGAAAGCCGCTTCGATCAGAACGTCATCGCCCAGCGGCATCTTGATCTTTACGACCGGCTGACGCCCGGCAAACCGCTGGTGCTGCATCTGATCACCGGCCTAGGCGCCGGCGGGGCCGAGCGGCAATTGTCGCTGCTGCTAAAGGAACCGGCCTTCCATGACGGCTTACGGCATCTGCTGGTTTCCATGACCGATCTGGGCCGCTATGGCCAGGAATTGCGGGACCGGGGTATCGAAGTTCATTGCTTGAACATGAAACGCGGCCTGCCCTCGCCCCAGGGTTTCTGGCAGCTTTGGCGGTTGATGCGGGCCGAGAAACCGGCGGTGGTGCAGACCTGGCTCTATCATGCCGATCTGCTGGGGCTGCTGGCGGCCAGGCTGTCGGGATCGGCCAAGCTGGTCTGGAACCTGCGCTGCTCCGACATGGATATGAGCCGTTATTCCCGCCTGTCGCGGCTGGTGCTGGCTTTGCTGGCCAAGCTGTCTGGCTTGCCGGCGCTGGTGCTGCATAACGCCCAGGCCGGGCGCAAGGCCCATGAGGTTTTGGGCTATGCGCCGCGCCGGTGGGAGCTGATGCCCAACGGCTTCGATCTGACCGCCTTTGCCCCTGACGCGACGGCGGGGGATCGCCTGCGGGCCGAGCTGGCTATTCCCCCCGGCAATTTGCTGGTGGGCATGGTGGCCCGCTTCGATCCGCAAAAGGATCATGCCACCTTCCTGCGCGCCGCCGGTTTGCTGGCCAAGCAGCGGTCCGGCGTCGCCTTTCTGCTGGCGGGCGGCGGGCTGGAAGAGTCGAACCCTGTCTTGTCTGCTCTGATTGCCGAGAATGGCCTGACTGGGCAGGTGCATCTTTTGGGGCAGCGGAACGATGTTCAGCGGCTGATCCCCGGCCTTGACCTGATGGCGCTGTCCTCGGCTTTCGGCGAAGGCTTTCCCAATGCGTTGGGCGAGGCTTTGGCTTGCGGCGTGACTTGCGTCGCCACCGATGTGGGCGACAGCGCCCTGGTGGTCGGGGCGCAAGGGCGCATCGTGCCGCCGGGCCAACCGGAAGCCCTGGCCGCAGCCCTGGCGGAAATGCTAAACCTGCCCGGCGACGAACGCCGCCGTTTGGGGGCAGAGGGCCGCCGCCGCATGGAAGACGGTTTCTCCATGCCGGCATTGGCCGGGCGCTATGCGGCGCTTTATCGTGATCTGACTGTGAAAGGGACCTGAGCCATGTGCGGTTTGGCGGGATTTCTCGACGAGCGGAGCGGTTTGCCAGAGGCCGAGCTTCTGACCATCGCCAAGCGCATGAGCGACGCCCTGGCCCATCGCGGCCCCGATGCCGACGGCCAGTGGGCCGAGGCGGAAAGCGGCCTGGCCCTGGCGCATCGCCGCCTGGCTATCGTCGATCTGTCGCCGCTGGGGCAGCAGCCGATGCATTCCTCCTGCGGGCGCTATGTCATCGCCTATAACGGCGAGGTCTATAACTTCGCCGAAATGCGCGAAGAGCTGAAGGCTCAGGGCCGGACGTTCCGCAGCCATTCCGACACCGAGGTGATCCTGGAAGGCGCTGCCGTCTGGGGGCTGGAAGAGACCTTGTCCCGCCTGATCGGCATGTTCGCCGTGGCGCTGTGGGACCGCCGCGACAAGGTGCTGAAGCTGGCCCGCGACCGGCTGGGCATCAAGCCGCTCTATGTCGGACGCTTCGGCGGGCTGACCCTGTTCGGTTCCGAGCTGAAGGCGCTGACCGCCCATAAGGGATGGGTGCCCGAGATCGAGCCGCAGGCGGTGCCGGCCTATCTGAACTTCGGCTATATCCCGGCTCCGTTCAGCATCTATCGGAACGTCACCAAGCTGGCCCCCGGCACGGTGCTGACCATCCGCCCCGGCGCCGAGCCGCAAGAGCATCGCATCTGGTCGGCGGAAGCTGTGGTAGCCGAGGGCATCCGCGCCCGCGAGAATTTCTCGCTCAGTGACGAGGAAGCCACCGACCAGTTGGAAGCCCTGCTAAAGGATGCGGTGGGCCGACGCATGGTGGCCGATGTACCGCTGGGGGCCTTCCTGTCGGGCGGCATCGATTCCTCGGTGGTGGTGGCGCTGATGCAGGCCCAGAGCGGCCGCCCGGTGAAAACCTTCTCGATCGGCTTCCATGTGGAAGGCTATAATGAAGCCGAACATGCCAAGGCGGTGGCCGACCATTTGGGCACCGATCATACCGAGCTTTATGTCGATCCCGCCCACGCGCTGGAGATCGTGCCCAAGCTGCCGGAATGGTACGACGAGCCCTTCGCCGATTCCTCGCAGATCCCCACCTTCCTGGTCTCCGAGATGACCCGGAAGCATGTCACCGTCTCGCTGTCCGGCGATGGCGGCGACGAGCTGTTCGCCGGCTATAACCGCTATACCCTGGCCCAGGCCTATGCCAAGCGCATCGGCGGCATTCCCATGCCGTTGCGGAAACTGGGTGCCGGCATGATGCGGGCTTTGTCGCCGCAGAGCTGGGATGTTCTCGCCAGTCCGTTCCCCAAAGGGCTGCTGCCCGGCCAGTTCGGCGACAAGATGCATAAGCTGGCCGGCGTCATCACCCAGGACGAAGACGCCTTTTATCGCCGCATCGTCAGCCAGTGGGACCAGCCCGAACTGCTGATGGCCGATGGACGCACCACGCCAAAGGGTCTGCTGAACGATCCGGCGGTGCGCCAGCGGGTGCCGAACTTCCTCGATCGCATGCAGTATCTCGACCTGATGACCTATCTGCCCGACGACATCCTGACCAAGGTGGACCGGGCCAGCATGGCGGTAGCGCTGGAAGCCCGCGTGCCGCTGATCGACCATCGGGTGGTGTCCTTCGCCTGGGGGCTGCCGCAGCATTTCAAGATCAGGGACGGCCAGACCAAATGGCTGTTGCGTCAGGTGCTGTATCGCCATGTGCCGCGCAGCCTGATCGACCGACCCAAGATGGGTTTCGGCGTTCCCATCGACAGCTGGCTGCGCGGTCCCTTGCGTGGCTGGGCCGAGGAATTGCTGTCGGCCAAGTCGCTGGAGGCCAACGGCCTCAACCCGGCCCTGGTCAAGCAGCGCTGGGCCGAGCATCAGTCGGGCAAGCGGAACTGGCAGTACCCGCTGTGGACGGTGCTGATGCTGCAGGCCTGGATGGCAAAGCAGGTTTAGATTAGCCGATCAGTTCCTGCACGGTTCTGATCTTGCCGTCCAGTAGGCCGAGATACAGGTTCTCGTAGCCGTCGACGCAGGCCTTGAGGGTAAAGCGGCCCTCGATGCGGGCGCGAGCGCGTTTGCCGTCCCGGCGGCGCAAGTCGGGGTCTTGGGCATAGGCCAGAATCGCCTCGGCCAAAGCTTTGGGATCGGCAGGCGGCACGATGCGGCCACAATCGCCCAGCGCCTCGGGGCTGCCGCCGACATCGGTGACCACCATCGGCAGGCCGGCGGCCATGCCTTCCAGCAGGCTCATGGGGAAGCCTTCCTCGAGCGACACCAGCAAGCCGATATCGGCCAGATCCCAAAGGCGTGAAGCGTCGGGACGGCTGCCGAGGAAGCGGATATTGGCGCTCAGACCCAGCCGCCCGCGCTGCTCGATCAGCCGCTCCAGGCAGCCGGCATCGCCGCCGATGCAGAGCAGCAGCCAGCCGTCTGGCAGCTGCTCTTTGATCAGCGCCAAGGCGTCGAGCAGATGGGCATGGCCCTTATAGTCATGCAGATTGGCGACGATCGACATTACCAAGGCATCGTCCGGGATCTGTTCCACTTGGCGCAATGTTTCCCGGTCCAGACCGGGGATGACCGGATCGAGTCCCGAATAGATCAGGCCAAGCTTGTGTGCCGGAATGCCCTCGTCCTGCAGCTGATCGATGATGGCTTGGGAATTGCCCAGCACCGCCTTGGCAGCGAAGCGCATCATCAGCCGTTCCAGCTTGGCCTGCGTCGGGGCGGCGGCTTGGTAATTGTTGAGCGACCGGCGGCTCATCACCATTCTGCGCAGTCCCGCCAGCGTCCCGGCCAGACCGCCGATGATGCAGCTTTGCGGTAGGAAGCAATGGCTGATCGAGGGACGGATCACCAGCATCACCCTGATCAGATCCAGGATGATCAAGAGGCCGCGCAAAGCTCGCGGCAGGCTCGAAAACCAAGGCGAGTTGGACAGTCCGCCCAGCACCGGCACACCGGCCTCGACCATTTGCGGCGCCATGGCGCCCCGTCCGCTCAGCACATAGACGGCGGGCTGCCAGCCTCGGGCCTTCAAGGCCGGGGCGATAGTCAGCAGATGGCGCTCGGCGCCGCCGAACTTCAGGCTTCCGACCACCAACAGAACCGAACGGGGATGGCGCAAGCTGCGGCAGGATGGGTTGGCCGAGCCGATCATGCGGACCAAGGCCGACTGGGTCGCCTCGGCAAGATGGTTCAAGGAATAGAGATCGGCCACCCGTGAGCGCAAGGCCTGCTTCATCGCCGTAGTGCCAAAGTCGCTTTGCCCCATCAGCCGCAGGCAGACCTCGGCCAGCATCTTCGGCTGGCGGGGCGGAACCACTCGGTCGGGCGCGCCCACCAATTCCGCTGATGCGCCGACATCGGTGACGATAGCGGGCGTACCGCAGGCGGCAGCCTCGATAATGACGTTGGGGCTGCCTTCGCCGAAGGCCGAGGACAGCACCAGCAGGTCCAAGGCGGAATAGACCGCCGCTACATCCGAGCGGGCGGGGGAATAGATCAGATCGCCAATGTCATATTTCACCGCCAGCTTGTTCAGCCGCTCGTGGTCGAACGGTGTCGCATCCCCAACGCAAACGAAGCGCAGATCGCTGCGCTGGCAGCGCATCTCGGCGGCGGCAGCCAGAAAGGTCTCGTGATCCTTCATGGGATCGACGCGCGCGACCAGACCGATCAGACGATCCTGGTCGGCGACGCCCCATGCCTGGCGCAAGGCGGCGCGGGCCTGGGGATCATCTTGGAAGAACTCGAGGTCGACGCCGTTGGGCACAACAGCGGATTGCTGCCCCTTGGGCGGAGCCAGGTCTGCCAAACCAGCGGCGGAATTGGAAACGACGCCGTTGGGAACGAAGGACAGCAGTCGCTCCAGCTTCACCGACAGACGGATGGCCAGATCATAGACATCCATATCCAGGGCGGAGGCGCGCACACCCCAGACCACCCGTAGCGAAGGCTGGCGCAGCTTCAACAAAGCCGCAACCAGATTGCCGACGGTCAGGAAGGAATAGACGACATCGGGCCGTTCCTGGCGCAAATAGTCGGAGGCGCGGGTCAGAAAACCGATGATATCCCAGCGGGAATGCTTATCCAGCCGCTTGATCTCGATGCCGGCCTCGGCCATTTCCTGATCCATGGCGCCGGGATAGAACACCGCTACCTGCACCTGATGACCACGGTGCCGCATCTCGCGGGCCAGCAGCGATACCTGCCGCTCGGCCCCGCCCCGATTCAGCGAACGGATGAGAAAGACGACCTTCACGCCCCGGGTTCCTGGGTCCGCGAGAAGACGAACTCGTTACAGAAAATGGAGCTGGCGCAGGTCTGCAGACGATCCAGCCGGTATCCCCAGTCGCGAGAAAGGCTGAAGATGGCTCCAGGCTTGGCCACCTCGAAGGGATAGCCGCCGATGCCCAGAAAACTAAGGCCGCTCAAACTATCGCAGCCGGTCATGGTCTTCAGTGCCGACACTGTTTCGGCAATGCGGCTTTCATCGACGACCGACAGAAAGTTCTGCCAGTTCTTGCCTAAGCCGAAACGAAGTTGAGTCATCACCGGGATCCAAACGGAGAAATGCACTGCTGGATAAGGGTTAACCACTGATCAGCGGTAGCGGCAAGACTGAACTGCTGTGATAGCCCTTTCGCCTGCTCGCCAAGGTGGTATCGAAGCCCCACATCCGTCATCAACCGATCCAGGGCGCAGGCCAGGGTCTCCACATCCTCGGCCTGGGTCAGAAGACCATTTTCATTATGGCGGATCAGATCGGCCGGGCCACTGGGGCAATCCGCCGCCACCACCGCCTTGCCGGCGGCCATCGCCTCACACAGGGCGTTGGGAAAGCCTTCGAAACGCGACGGCAGAACGAAAATCTCGGCGGCTGCCAGCAAGGCGCCCATGTCTGAGCGAAATCCCAGCAGGGACACCCGCTCTTGCAGCGCTAATGCCGATATCTGCGCCTCCAGAGCCGCGCGCTCTTCCCCTTCTCCGGCGATGGCCAAGGTCCAGGAAGGATGACGGTCCCGCAGCTTGGCGAAGGCCGCCAGCAGCAGATCGAAGCCCTTTTCCCAGCTCAGCCGCCCGGCGGCCAGCAGGCAGGGGCGGGGCAAGGATGCCGCTGTTCCGTCAAAGGCCGGGGCGATCACCGGATTGGCGATGACCAGCTTGCGGCGATAGCACGGCAAGGCTGCAGCGGCCTTGGCGGTCTGCATCACCACGGCGGCGGCCAGGGGATAGCAAAGCCGGCGCAACAGCCGCCAGGGCAGGGGCCAGGGCTGGGCTTTGGGATCGCTGCGTTCGGAAACGACGGTCGGCCAGCCGCAACCCAGCCCAGCCAGCAGCGCCATGACATTGACTGGTGTGATGAAAGCGATCACCCCATCGGGACGAAACTCCCGCAAGGCCCGGCGCACGGCGGCAAGGCGACCCAGATTGGCGGTTATCTTCGCCCAGAGCCCACAGGTGTCGCCAGTCTGCCCCAAAGCGATGCGTTGCACCTGCTGCGGCAATGGGAATAAGGCCGGGCCGGCATTCAGGGTGATGATGGCGACCTCGTGTCCTTGGCTGGCGAATTCTCCGGCCAGCAGGCTCGCCACCCTCTGAGCACCACCCAGGCCGAGATCCGATAGCAGGAAGGCTAGGCGCATGGGTGTAAATCCTCTGGGATTCCGCTCCCGGCCAGCAAGCTGAGATAAAGGCTTTCATAGCGGCTGGCGCAGAGATCGAAGCCGTAATGGGCGACGATATGGCGGCGGGCGGCATCACCCATCTCTCGGCGTTTGGCGGGATCGGCGGCCAGCGCCAAGATCGCTTGGCCCAGGGCTTCGGGATCGTCGGCGGGGACCAGCAGAGCGGTCTGTCCCTCCAGCGCGACCTCGGCATTGCCGCTGACCTTGGTGGCGACGAAGGGCAAACCGGCGGCCATGCCTTCCAGCAGGCTGTTGGACATGCCCTCGTTGATCGAACACAAAATCCCCAGATCGCTCATGGCATTCAGGCGATGGATATCCGGGCGGCTGCCCAGCATCCGGACATGATCGCCGAAGGTTTGGGCCTCGGCCTGCATTTGCTCGGCGAAGGCCCCAGAACCGCCGCCGGCGCAAAGCAGCAGCCAGTTTTCCGGCAACCGATCCGCGATCCGCCGCAAAGCCTGGAACAGCAAGGCATGGCCTTTCCAGGGATAAAGCGAGGCGGCGACGATCATGACGAAGGCGTCTTCCGCCACCGCCTCGGCTTGGCGCAGGGCGATTCGGTCATGGTCTTTCAGCGCCTTGGCATCCACACCATTCGGAATCACCGCCAGCTTGGTCTGCGGCACGGCTTCTTCGGCCAACTGACCGCAGATGGAGCGGCTGTTGCCCAGTACCACATCGGCCCATCGCGCCATCAGCGCGCATTCCAGCCGCCATTCCAGGGGCGTGTCGGTTTTATAGTCGCTCATGCCGCGTCGGCTCATCAGCAAGGGCGGACGGCGGAACGGCCAGGCCAGCAACGCCGCCAGCCCCAGAAAGACGCATGGCTGCGGCAGGAAGCCATGCAAAAGATCATAGCGCCGGCCGATCAGCTGGGCCGCCAGCCGCAGGATCAGCATCAGCCGCACCATCAACCCGCGAAAGGGCGAGGGCAGAACATGAAACGGCTTGGCCCAACCGGAACCGTCGATGATCGGCAGGCCGACCGCCTCCAGCACCGGAGCGAAGGCCCGGCCCTCGGTGTAAAGATACAGCTCGGGCGACCAGCCGCGTCGCTTCAGCTCGGGCAGCAGCAAGCTGAGATGCCGCTCGGCCCCGCCGGTCTGAAGATTGCCGATGACGAAAAGAATGCGCCTGCTCATGGCTTGTTATAACCCAACAGCGTCAGGTTCTCCTCGATCATCCGCGTCAGCCCGAAGCGCTCCAGGGCAAAAGCCCGGCAAACATCCGGAGCCGGAGGATCGACCAGCAGCGCCAGGATGGCGGCGGCATAATTTTCGGGCGCACGGCCGTCCACCAGCCGGCCGGTGACTCCGTCTGCCAGAGCCTCCGGCATGCCGCCGACCTTGGCCGCCACCACCGGGCGGCCCATGATCTGAGCCTCGATCAACACGTTGGGCAGTCCTTCGACCTGTGAAGTCAGCAAGAACAGGTCCATGGCGTCATAGACTGGGGCCGGATCTTCCATGGCGCCGGTGAAGACCGCGTTCAGCCCCAGAGCTTCGGCCTGCGTCGTCATGCTTTCCAGCTCCGGGCCGTCTCCCACCAGCAGAAAGTGGATTTCAGGGCGTGCATCCTGGACCTTGCGGGCCACGGCCAGCCATAAAGCGGGGTCCTTGACCAGCGCCATCCGCTGCACCGTGCCGACCACCGGACCATCCGGGGGAAGGCCCCATTGCCGCCGCAGCTCCGCCCCGGCTCCCTGGGGGCAGGTCTGGCGGATATCGGCCAAGCCGTTGCGCAGCACCTCGACCCGTCCCGGCTCCAGTTCCAGCCAGCCTTCGTAATCGGCAGCCCCCATGGCGCTGTTATTGACCAGCGTCACCTCGGGCCGGGCGGCCAGCAGACGATACAGGGGCTCCATGACCGGCAGATAATGCTGGAAATGATGGGGCGCCAGACTGACCGTCGACAGTAGGATTCTGGGAACTCCGGCCATGACCGCGGCAAAGCCGGCGGTGATATTGGTCCAATCCTGCCAAATATAGACCGTCTCGGGTCGATGGAGCCGGAACAGACGGAGATACAGCCTGACATCCTCGCGCAGACGAACGGGCAGGGCATTCAGTTCCGGCCACTCGCCCAGCGGGCCTCCTCCCAGCAGATCGTCGGGCGATAATGGCGACAGCCCAAGATTTCGGACGGTTTCCAGCAAGGCGTCGTCGCCCCGTCGGGGATCGAGACTGCGGCAGAACAATTGCAGATCGGCGATCTTGGGTGCCAAGGCCCGCAAGGTCCGCACCATGCGCCGTTCGGCGCCGCCGATGGCCAGTCCGGGCGTGATCAGCAACAAGCGCCCAGGCTCGCTGTCCGCACTTGTCCTCGCCGCCGGCAAGGGCTGTAACCGCCGTTGCAACAGGCCGGAGAAACAGCGCCGCAGTGTCTTTCCTCCGCCTCGGGCCAGAGTCGGCCGCACCCAGGCCAGCAATCGCCGCCCGACTTCATGAGACAGCTTGGCAAGAAACTGCTCGCGGATCAAAGAGGCGACGGTCTTGCCGTGCCATCCCCCGGCCACCGGCCAGAAGATGCGGATGATGCCGGCGCGGCGGGCCTGAAGCAGCATGGCAAGGCAGAGCAGCGATTTCGGCCCCAGCAGCAAAATCGCCGTCGCGCCGCTTGCCGGCGGCAGCTCCCAACTGCGGGAGGTGAAGACCAAGGGCATATCCGGCGCCACCAGCCCCTTCACCCGTGTCTGCTCCAACCGTCCTGCCAGCTGCGCCAAGGGCTGGTCCGAGGCCAGCAGCACCGCTTCGCCGGTGATGGCGGCCAATCCGTCCTCGGCCAGGCGAAACAGCGGGCTCATGATTCGCCGAACCAGCGGGCCATGGCGGTCAGCCCCTCTTCAAGCGTCACCGGCGGCGACCAGCCGAAGCGGGTGCGAAAGGCATGATCGTCCAGCTGCAACGAGCCCAGCAGCCGGTCTACCGCCGCGCCCTTGCCGGTCAGCAGCCCAGCCAGCCGCAGCAACACCGGCGGCACCGGCAACAGCCGAGCCGTCTTGCCCATACCCGCCGCCAGCATGCGGATCAGCCGGGGAGTCGAGACATCCTCGCCATCGCGCAGCAAAAAGGTCTCGCAGCCCCTGCCGCCATCCTTCAGGGCGCAGGCGATGGCGTCGGCCAGATTGTCTACCCCCAGCAGGCTGCGCTGGTTCTCCACCAATCCCAGCGGCAGCGGAATGCCCTTGCGCAGCACCGCCATCAGGCTTTTCAGATTGCCGCCGACACCGGGGCCATGCACCAGCGGCGGGCGAAGAATGGTCACGGCCATGGCGCTGCGGGCCGCGATGACGGCCAAGCCCTGCTCGGCTTCCCATTTGCTCAGGCCATAGGGATCTTTGGTGACCACGCTGTCATCGGGGCGGAAAGGCCGGCCCGGCTCGGTTGCCTCGCCATTCACCTTGACGCTGCTGACGAACAGGAACTGCTTCACCCCGGCGGCAGCGGCAGCCTCGGCCAGATGCAGGCTGCCG
>Ga0318573_10000326_pt1 | contig 15830 bp, 19 predicted proteins | sample GRESIP089b5f21_FD_202515 | JGI IMG/M metagenome (GOLD analysis project Ga0318573, IMG submission 202515) | Tropical soil microbial communities from Luquillo Experimental Forest, Puerto Rico - GRE.SIPMG.089b5f21 | ecosystem: Environmental > Terrestrial > Soil > Tropical forest > Bulk soil... | reverse complement strand
TGCCATTTCCATGCAGGTGATCAGCTCGGTGTAACTCGCTTCTCCTCCTGTCTTAGCCAAGGCAACGCAATGACTCTTGTCGGATGCCGAAAAAGTGGACCATTCTTTCTTTATCTCGTCGCGAGTGGCTTGCTCACTTTGCACGCATTGCTGAAAACTGGTCTGCCGAAGACCTTCTTCTAACTCCCCCTGCGTCGCAATTCCGTGACAGACCGGGTTCACATCCAAGACTGGAATTTGGTCGGATTGAGCTGCGGGGACCATATTGTAAACGCGATGATGCTTGGGCGCGGCCGATGCCGGAAAGCCGATGCTGAGAACCATTGCGGCGGAAAGCGCAATTTGGGTCTTGCTGAACATTTTCGTATCTCCTGGTTGAGCTTTGCGGCCTACCCCCAGGAATGATAGCTTCCCACTTATTTCGCTCTTTCAGTCAACGTTGCAACAACTCGGTCCCTTCCGCAATTGATCTCAATCAAATTCTAGCGATACCCGAACGTCCGCTTTACCCCCAAAAGCGGACATCGGAACTCAGTCGTGGGATGTCCGCTTTGTGCCAAAAGCGGACATCAAGGCACAGACGACTGGAACGTCCAAAATTTTTCCTCGTTGTCTTGGATGACGACTCGACCCGAGCGGTTCCGGGTCAAAGCCATCGAATTGTTCATTGCGGCGCAAAAAACTCGAGATCCGGAAACCAAAGAGACTTATTTGGAACTCATGCGCTGCTGGCAAGAGCTAGCAGACGAAATTGAACACTTCGAGCACTCATGGCTCGATAGAGGTGGCATTTGAACCCACTCCATAATCAGTAGGACCATCGCTTATGTGATTGCCTCCTCACACCCGAAGCGTGATCTCACAGACGAGCCCCTCGGAGTTCCAATCAAATCGGGTCTTGCCTTTAAGCTGCCCGATCATTTGTTCCATGATCCGCCCGCCAAAGCCCTTGCGCGTTGGTGCCTTCACCGCCGGACCGCCGGTTTCCGACCAGCGCAGGTTTAACTGGCCGTCAGCCTCGTGAGACCATATCAACTCGATCTGGCCGTCGGCCTCGGACAAAGCTCCATATTTGACAGCGTTGGTCGCTAGTTCGTGCAAAATTACGGCGATGGCTTGTGCAGCGTTAGGCTCCAACAAGACTTGCGGCCCGTCTATTCGCACCCGTTTTTCCCCGGTCGCCGAGTACGGCGCAAGCTCCTGTTTGGCGATTGCCGATAGTTCGGCGCCGATCCAGCGCGTCGCGACAAACAGCGAGTGAACATTCGCAAGAGCCTGAATCCGCCCCTCGATTGCCTTTTTTAGGTCTTCGACCGCGTCAGCCTGCGAAAGATTGACCATAGCCTGTACGTTCGCAAGCAAGTTCTTGCTGCGGTGTTCTGCTTCCCGGGCCAGGGTGGTGATCTGCTCCTGACTGCGCTTTTGCTCAGTAATATCCCTCGCGATCTTCGATGCGCCGACAATCTTCCCTTCGGCGTCTCTGACCGGAGAAATGGTCAATGAAACAGCGATCAAGCTGCCATCCTTGCGTTGCCTAACAGTCTCGAAATGGTCGATAGGCTCGCCTCGTCTGATGCGTGTTAGAATTTCATGCTCTTCACTTTGCCGGTCTTCGGGGATCACGATTGTGATGGGCTGACCAATCGCCTCTTCGGCAGTGTAGCCAAAGACCCGCTCCGCACCCCTATTCCAGCTTGTGATTGTGCCGGCGAGGTTCTTGCTTACAATCACATCGTCACTGGACTCGATGATGGATGCCAGCCAGCGCAATCGCTGTTCACTTTCGCGAAGCGCAGCTTCGGTCTGCTTGCGCGCGGTAATGTCGAGGATCGAGGCGATCCAACCGTCTACCTGGCCGAGCGGATCTTTGTCGGGCGTGTAGATAACGTGCAGCAGACGAGGTCCGACATCCTTGAAATGTACCTCTGTTTCGTATTCTACGCGGTGCCCCGACAAGACGGCTTTGACATGAGGCAAGATGGTGTTGAAGCCCGTCTTCCCCATGACCTCGACGATTTTTTTCCCGACCACCTCTTCAGGACGGTGGCCTGTCATTTTCGCGTAGGCTTCGCTTACGAAAAGATACCTGAGATCCGAACTGCAACGAGTGAACAGAAATGGCGTATTGGCTAACACCGTCTCAGCATCATTTCGCAACGCCAGTACGGCTTCGGTCCTGTCGCGTTCAAGAAGGTCCGCAGCTTGTCGGGCAAGCACATCCATTCGCCATAGCGCACGCTCCGTGGATTGATGCGGCTCGCGCCAGTGAGTCGAAATCATGCCTAGTAGCTGGCAGGAACGCGAGACAAGTGGCGTGCTTTGCACAGCCCGAATCTTTGATCGACGATACTCATCAAGATCGGCCGTGCCTGCCATGAAATCACAGGTCTCAACGTCCGGTACCACCACGCGACTCCCCGCGAACAACGCTAACCCACAAGTGCTGGCGGAATCGAGATAAACCCATTTCCAGAAGACGGCTGATTGCGGATGAAATCCCTTCCAGGCGAGTAACCGGAGTTGGTTACGTTCAGGATCGAGCAACTGCATGCTTGCCATGTCGGACGACATCACACTCATGGCGGCGTCGAGCATACGGTTATAGACGGGATCGAGATTGCCCTCCTGAATCAGGAGGGTGCTGATTTCATGCAGCGTGTCATCTGGCCCTTCAGCTACGTATTTGCGACGCTGCGAAACTGGCACGCTCGGCTGCTCGCTATTCATTATCAGTCGGTCCCGTTAGTCTAAAGGAAAAAAGCTCGTTCCCTTCGTTATCATGAACGGACATTTTCCACAGTGCCCAATTGTGATCCAACATTCCCTCGCTTCTGAACATTAGCTCTCGCGCCACGCCGATAGCATGGTCGCGCGCCTCGGAGGCATTCAACAGGTCCGTACCGTCAACGTCGGGTACCGTCTGGTCGTCACGTAAATGAAAATAATACATCGGCATTGGGGAAATCCCGCTTACCCGGAATGCGCGTTGACTCCGATGTCGAGTAAAAGGTTTTTTTGTTTGATGGCCTGGTAGCATTCGCAGGCACGGGCTTCGAGCGCCCCACGATCAAGAATATGTATCCTGCCGCGCGTGTACCTGATGGCGCCTCGACTCTGAAGTTCCTGCGCAAGCAGGGTGACCGTCGTTCGTCGCACGCCGAGCATGTCAGCCAGATACTCTTGCGTCAGCAGTATGACATTGCTGTCGATGCAGTCGGCCGTTCGCAACAGCCACCGGCATAGACGAGCTGAACCGGCGTGAACGGCATTGCAAGCAGCACTCTGCTGCGCCTCTGACCACAAGATCTCGGTGTAACGGTAAATCAGATCCCTGATTGGTAAACTACTACTGGCGACCTCCCTGAACCGCTTGGCCGTTATCGTTGCGAAATTTCCGGGGATTTGCACAGTGGCGAGGCCGTATGAGTAACTTTCGCCGAGGCCACATTGCAATCCCGCCGCACCCTCGCAACCAATCGTCCCGGTCTCGACCATCTCGCCGTCTCCCGTAGCGACAAGGAGCGAGATCATTCCGGTCAAGGGAAAGTAGACTTGATCGATTGCTTTGCCGGCCTCAAAGCACACCCGGCCTTGAGTCAGCGAGACTTGCCTCAAGTCTTGCTCAAGCAGTGCCGAGGGTTCGCGCGGCAAGGTTCTCAGGAGCCGATTGCTCCATCGACCTACGGGCACTCCTCCGGTTGTATTCATGGCTCGTACTCCTCTCAACCCTCGCAGGAAAGGCGGTTGCTCAGAGGCTTCGATGTACGGGCTTAGAAGGGAGGAGGTCGGCTCAGAATGTAAAGAAGCGGCGGTGCCGCGATCTGCGCAAAAAGGGTTTCCACGTAACAGTACCGCATGGTCGGGTCACTCATGGCACGCTCCTATACCGCCTTTCCGTTGTAGCTATAACGCAGTTCAGGTTCGTTTGACTGACTTGCCCTTCCGTTTCGACAGAAGCCCGAAATCCTTCGACTTCACCCGTTTATCGGCAAGCATGAAACCGTCGGCTACGAGCCCGCGCTTAAGCAGCTCGCGGATAGCAGACGCTCGGGTCGGCATTCGTCTAGTGAACCGCCACTCATCTACCGCTGTCAGTTCGTCCTCGGTCAGCATGATCTGCAAACGCTCAGCTCGGCCAAGCCCCAAAGCGAAACCTCCGCGAAACTCAAAGTTGTAATGGCTCGATAAGCCATCTAAACGGTCGAAACCTGCTAAACATGTTAAGCAGGTTCTTACTCATAAATCACATATAGTGGTTTCGGTTTCTTATGCCTCAAGCGTTTTTTAGCGGAACCGGCTGCGACAGTGTGTGCGTCTTTCGGAATCCCTGCGTTCGGCACTAAGCGGGCGTCTAACCGCGATGACGAATGTCCGCTTTTGGCACCGTCGCTTGCTGCGCGATCTTCGGCTCGGTTGGCGATCGTTCGGACTAGTCCCCGCAACCAACATGCTTACTGCACCGCAGCGACGATTTTGCTTTCCAAACTCCCCACAACGGCAGAAGGTTTGGGTCACGGCCTGTAAAAGCCGCATGAGGGCGGACGGTCGTGTTGTGCTGAACAATTTAAGTGAGCAAATCCGCGAGTGTTTGCAGCACGCGGAGGATTGTGCGCGGGAAGCCGCCGAACAACCGGATGGCTCTCGATTGAAACAAGACTATTTGAATTTGGAAAAACGGTGGTTGGGTCTAGCGCGGAATTTTGAGTTAGGCGAGCGACTAACGGATTTCACCAACGAGGCTAATCGTAAAGCGAGCGCGCCGATCACACCGCTCTTGCAGGGCCAGGCGTTCGATTCCGAAACCGTTCAAGCTGTGACAAATGCCTTAGTTATGACGTGCGAGGCGCTCGGGTTGAGCAACCGGGACGACGCCATGACCCAATTAGTTGCCGAAAAAATCATCGAATTAGCAAAGAGCGGTTTAAAAAATCCGACCGCGTTACATTTGGCCGCGATCAAGGAATTTGGGTAATAAGGCCCGCCTGTCGCTTCCCGCCGCCTTTGTGGGCGTCAAATATTGATGCCCCTAAAAAAAGCGTACATACAAAACACCAGTGCGCCACCAATGAGGTAAATGAAAACAAGATCATAAACAGTTGCATCCATGTCGGCCGCCCCACGCCGTCCGGTTTTCGCGTAAGCTGCATTCCGATTCGCAGAGTTAGTTTGATCTGCCGCAAAGATCACAAAGTGGAACGTGGTCACTTTTCGCCACGGACTGGCCGCGACAAGCCGAAGCTCGCCGGACGGATGTAGTATGTATTAGTGTCTCCTCTCGCGGGATTGAGTGCGCACCATCTTTGTCAGCGATGGGTTTCTTAACCGCGTGACAAGGGCGCGTAATCGCCGCGGCATCCGTTTCGGATGTCGGAGAGCTTTGCGAAGTTCCCGCCCAATCTGGTCCATTGTCAGTCGCCAATCGGACGGGTCGTCCTTTCTGTTATGAGTTCGCATTGCGGGCACCATACATTCGGTGCCCCTCAGACTGCCAATGTGGGAACCAAATGATTGTTGCCCGACAGATCAGAATAGCTGGCTTACAATTTTGCAATGCCTGGAACTAAACACCTAACAACGCGCCGCTTCCCGCCGCCTGATCGTCAACTCAATGAAGCTTGTCACCTGGTCGAGCTGTCGACCCATTATCGACTTTCCATCTGTTATCGTTGTTGCTGCACTCAGAGCACACTCCGCGCGTCTGCGTGCTAAAATCTTTGGGATCGTGTTCGACTGGAATCAGTACAATAAATGCCTCTGGCAAATTCGACGGCGAGAATAGCGTCTCGCAACTCGGCGGCGAATAAGCGCAAGGTGAAATGAGGTTAGACACTCGGCGCAAATTACATAACAAAACATCGGACAGAAAAGTGTCTAACCTCGACATAACCAATTGAAAAAACACCTAGTCAGCCCTTTGGGGGTAAAGCGGACATGAGCCGGGCTTAGCCAAATGTCCGCTAATGACCCAAAGCGGACATGGCGAGCGCTAAGGGAACCTCTTCCAGTAGGTTAGTTTAAGCGGGTACGATGCGTCGTCCCGCAATCCTTGAGCGCTGCATCACCGATCCGATGTCTCCGTCATTCATGGCGCCGTCCGCAACCCGACCGGTGGAGCATCGGCTGACGCCGGCAGGCGTGCGCGCTGCGGCTTGTCGAACCACGAGCCGCCAGCAATTGCTGCCGCATTAATGAGGCCAAACGCGCAAAGCGCTACCGCTAAAGCGACGAATACGCCGGTCAGGCTGCCGCCCAAGCGCAAGGCAAGATAGCCGCCGCCTGCCGCGATCACGAGCCGCGTCAAATTGGCAAGGAGCGGCCATAGCAGTCGGCCGGCGCCTTGCGAGGCGAAATAAAGCGCCATGCCGAGCCCGAACAAACCATAGGCGGGGCCGACCACCTGCAGGTAGCGCGTACCGGTATCGATCATTTCGGGCGCGGTATCGAACAGCGACAGCCAGGCGCGCGGCGCCGTCGCGGCGCCAAGCCCGATCACTTCGCAGAAGCCCGCGGCGATGCCCGCGCCGATCCAGGCCACGCGCAAGGCGCGTTCGGGACGATGCGCGCCGATATTGGTGCCAACCATAGCGACGAGCGGACCGCCCAATCCAAACACCAACGGAATCAGCAGATATTCAAGCCGCGTCCCGACGCCATAGCCGGCGATCGCGGCGGGCCCGAGCGCGCCGACCAGCGCGGTCGCAATTACGATGGTGAGATTGGTCCCGACGGTGATGAGCGCCGCAACCGCACCGACGCGCAGAATGTCGGCGAACAGCGGCCAGCGTAAGCGGACGCCGATGAGCGTCAGGCGCAGGACGCTTCGTCCAGAACGAAGATAGAAGGCAAAGGCGGCGCTGCCGGCCGCGTAATAGATGAGCACCGCGGCGGCGCCGCCGGCGACGCCAAGTCGCGGCAACGGGCCGAGCCCGAAAATCAGGCACGGCGATAGCGGAATGAGGACGGCGACGCCCGCGCATGTGACAAAAGCGGGCACGGCCATATTGCCGGTGCCGCGAATCACGTTCGCCAGCGAATTGAACAGCCACACCAGAACGGCGCCGGAAAAAATCACGATGGAATAAGTATTCGCCGCGGCAAGCGAGCCGCCGCTGCCGCCCATCGCCGCGTAAAGCCGGTCGCCGCCGAGCAGCACTGCGATAGTAAAGATCAGACCGAAAAGGAGGCCGATGATGACTGCGTGCAGCGCCAGGGCATTGGCATCGGCGCGCCGGCCGCCGCCGAGAGCGCGCGCGATCGCCGACGACATGCCGCCGCCCATCGCGCCAGCCGACATCATCTGCATCAGCATCACTACCGGGAAGACCAGCGCCACTCCGGCGAGCGCATCGGTGCCAAGCTTGCCGACAAAATAAGTCTCGACCAGTCCCACCGAGGTCTGCGCCAGCATGACCAGAACATTGGGGGCGGCGAGCCGGATGAGGGTCGCCGCGATTGGGCCTTCGATCAGCGCGCGAGTCCGCGGGTCATAGCGCGGCTGCTCCGGCGCTGCGTGCTCCAGAAACTGCAATTGTTCCGTGCCAGTAGTTTCGGTCCATTTTGTCAGTGCGTTCATGATGCACTCCCATCAAACTAGGCGTATATGCACCTTTTTACCAACACAACGACCGCGCTCCCCGCGGGAGCAGCGGCTAGTTATTCAATCCGGCGGCGAAATCGCTCGCGACCACGGCGCGCAGCATGGCGCGAAAGTCCGCGGTGCGCTTGGCGCCGAAGCGACTTTCGAAGCGAGCCTGCGCCTGCTCCCAAGCCTCGCGGCCAGCGACGAGGCGCTTTTCGCCCGCTTTGGTCAGATGCAGCTCCTTGGCGCGGCCGTCGGTCGCGGATGCTTCGATTTTGATCAGGCCATCGCGCTCAAGAGGTTGAACGTTGCGGCCGAGCGTAGTCCGGTCCATGACCATTTCCTTGGCCAAGGCGTTGATGGTCATTGGGCCGAGCCTTTTCAGCTTTGCCAAAATCGAAAACTGCGTCACATGTAGGCCGACCGGCGTCAGGAACTGGTCGTAGAGCTGCGTCACATGCCGGGCCGCAGAGCGGACCACAAAACAATTGCAGTCCTCCGGCTTTAATTCAGTGCTGGCTGACATCATCCGAATCCTGTCTTGACAAAGGTGCATATGCGCCTATATACGAGCATATACGCGTATTGTCAATGCCCCGTATCGGCCGGAAGAACGCAACGGAGGAGTGGCCCATGGGTAAGCTCGACGGCAAGATCGCCCTGATCACCGGCGGCAGCAGCGGCATCGGGCTGGCGACAGCGAAGCGCTTTGTTGCTGAAGGGGCCTATGTCTTCGTAACCGGACGCCGCGAGGCGGAACTTAATGCGGCGGTCAAGGACATCGGCAAAAATATCAAAGCCCTCAAAGGCGACGTGTCGAGCCTCGGCAATCTCGACCGCATTCTTTCGGTCATTAAACAAGACAAAGGCAGGCTCGATATCGTCTTCGCCAATGCCGGGGTCGCAAAATTTGCCGCGCTCGGCGAAATCACCGAAGAGCTTTATGACTTTCACTTCAACATTAACGTGAAAGGGATGCTGTTCACGGTACAGAAGGCGCTGCCGCTGATACCGAACGGCGGGTCGATTATTCTTGCGTCGTCCATTGTAGGTAGCAAGGGACTAGGAATGAACAGCGTTTACGCGGCGACGAAGGCAGTCGCGCGGTCCTTCGCCCGCACCTGGACCACGGATTTGAAGCCGCGCCGCGTTCGGGTGAACGCCATTAGCCCAGGCTCAATCGATACGCCAGGATTGGACGGGCTGTTAGCTTCCGCGCCTGCGGGAGAAGAGCGTCGGAAAATGATTTCCAACGCAACGCCGCTTGGCCGGCTTGGCACGGCCGATGAAATCGCCAAGGCGGCGGTGTTTCTCGCCTCCGACGACGCGAGTTACATCACAGGAATCGAATTATTCGTTGACGGCGGTTTCGCGCAAGTGTGAAGCCGCGTTTGTGCGTTTCGCGAATGGAGGTTGGCCATGACATCACGCTCAGTCGTTTTTGCCGAACCGGTGCGAACCGCGATCGGCACGTTCGGCGGAAGCCTTAAAGACCTACCGGCGCCCGATCTCGGCGCCGCGGCGATCCGTGCAGCGGTCGCGCGTGCCGGAGTTCGTCCTGATGAAGTGGAAACCGTTGTAATGGGCAATGTGGTTCAGGCCGGCACCAAGATGAACCCATCCCGCCAGGCGGCGGTCCATGCCGGGCTGCCGGTGACGACGCCGGCGCTGACTGTGAACCGCGTCTGCGGTTCGGGCGCCCAGGCGATCGTGTCGGCGGCGCAGGAGATAGCGTTAGGCAATCTCAGTGTCGCGGTCGCCGGCGGCATGGAGAACATGGATCTTGCGCCTTATCTCGTTTCGCGCGCCCGATGGGGCTATCGCATGGGCGACGGACAACTTTACGACAGCGTGCTGCGCGACGGCTTGAACGACGCGTTTTCGGATGCGCATTCCGGCTGGCACACCGAAGATCTGGTCGAGAAGTATCAAGTGACCCGCGACGCCCAAGACCGCTGGGCGTTACGCTCGCAACAGACCTTCGCCACCGCGCAGGCCGCCGGACATTTTGAAGCGCAAATCGTTCCCGTCGAAGTGCCGGGCAAAAAGGGGCCGACGCAGTTTGATAAGGACGAACATAACCGGCCCGATACGACGCTCGAAACGCTTGCGCGGCTCAAGCCAGCGTTCCGCCCGAACGGCACAATCACGGCCGGCAATGCCCCGGGATTGAACGACGCTGCTTCGGCAATGGTCCTCGCCGATGCGGCATGGGCCGAGCAACGCGGCGTTCCGGCAACGGCGCGGCTTGTCGCCTACGGCATTGCCGCGGTCGAGCCGGGAATGTTCGGGTTAGGACCGGTTCCCGCGGTCAAACAGGCGCTCCAGCGCGCCGGCTGGGACATTCGCTCCGTCGAGCGGGTTGAGATCAATGAAGCCTTCGCCGCCATCGCCATCGTGGTCGCGCGCGAACTCGGATTGTCCGATGACATTGTGAATGTCGAGGGCGGTGCGGTCGCCCACGGCCACCCGATTGGCGCGACCGGCGCGGTGCTCACGACAAAACTCATTCACTCGATGCGGCGCGACGGTCTCAAGCGTGGCCTGGTCACGCTGTGCATCGGCGGTGGCCAAGGCATCGCTTTGGCTATCGAGACGCTGCACTGAAAATGCCGAACCGAAAAGGAGGGAACTATGCCGCTTGCGAAGATTCATGTCCTCGAAGGTCGATACGACCAGAGCCGGTTGGCAAAAGTATCCGGTGCCATTCAGGCCGCTTTGATGAATACGCTTGGCGTGCCGCCTGAGGATTTTTATCAATTGATATTCGAACTACCGAAGAACCATTTTCTGCACACATCCTCGTTCGTCGGCATGCACTACACCGACGATCTGATTGTTCTCGATCTCACTTTCATTCAAGGGCGACCGAAGGAAACGCGGCTTGCCCTTTTGAAAGACGTCAACACACGTGTTGCCGCGGCTGCTGCCGGGTCGCCGGACGACATGATGATCACGCTGCACGAGACGCCGGGTGAGAATATCTCGTTTGGGCAAGGTGAGGCGCAGCGCGCCAAAGCCGTAACACCAGCGTAGGTCCCGAAGTTCCCCAGATCGCTTTAACGGGACAGCGTTCTCATGACTTCCTCGCGAATTGTCAGCGCGTGCGCCCGCCGCAACATCCATTACGGATGGGTGGTGGTGGCGGTCACGTTTCTTGTCCTGCTGGTGACTGCGGGGGCGATGGGCACGCCCGGCGTGATGATCGTTCCCCTCGAGAACGAGTTCGGCTGGAGCGATGCGCAGATTTCGTCGGCTTTGGCCTTGCGCATCTTGCTGTTCGGGCTTTTCGGTCCGTTCGCCGCCGCGCTCATGAACCGGTTCGGCGTACGCCGCGTGATCGTCTCCGCACTAGCATTGATCGCAGCGGGGCTGTTGATTTCACTCATGATGACGCAGGTCTGGCAGCTGGTGCTGCTGTGGGGCGTTGTCGTGGGCATCGGCACTGGTCTGACCGCGATGGTGCTCGCAGCGACCGTGGCCACGCGTTGGTTCAATCATCGGCGCGGCCTGGTTCTAGGCATGCTCGCTGCCAGCTCGGCGACCGGACAGCTTCTGTTTCTGCCTGTGATCGCCGAACTCACCACCTACTTCGGCTGGCGTATCGCGCTCGTGCTGGTCTCGGCCGCGCTCGGAGCGATCGGCGTTGTGGTGCTCTTTCTGATGCGCGACCGCCCGAGCGATATCGATCTGCCGGTGTATGGCGAAACGGTCGTGATACCTCCGCTCATGAACGGCGCCGGTCTCGCCTCGCTTTTGTTGTCGCCACTAATCACGCTGCGCGACTGCGCACGGGTGCCGATTTTCTGGGTGCTGTTCGGGACATTCTTTGTGTGCGGCTGCAGCACTAATGGGCTCATCCAGACGCATTTCGTCGCGCTCTGCCACGATTATGGGCTTGCTGCCACCGCGGCCGCGAGCGTGCTCGCCATGATGGGTGCATTCGATTTCATCGGCACAATTGGCTCGGGCTGGCTGTCGGACCGTTTCGACAATCGCTGGCTGCTGTTCTGGTATTACGGCCTGCGTGGAATGTCCTTACTCTATTTGCCGTTCACTGATTTCACGCTCTATGGCCTGTCACTTTTCGCGGTTTTCTACGGTCTTGACTGGATCGCGACCGTGCCACCGACGGTGAAATTGACCGCCGATCGTTTCGGCCGCGAACGCGCCGGCATGGTCTTCGGCTGGATCTTCACTGGCCATCAGATCGGCGCCGCCAGCGCCGCGTTGGCCGCTGGCATCGTGCGCACTGAGTTCCTGACCTATTTGCCGGCATTCTTCGCCGCCGGCGCGCTGTGTGTCATTGCGGCGATGTTGATCCTCAGTGTGCCGAAGCCGTCCGCAGGACGCATCACCGCCGCCATGCCGCTGCCGGCGCGCGGCTGAGCCGTGGCAATGTTGGGCGAGGGGACGACGATACTAGTTAAGGCCAAAAAAATGTCGCCTAATCGCACAAACAAGCATTCCCGAAATTGTAGAACTAGCACAGAAGCCGATCAGCGAGGCCGACTACCGCCGCGTCATTCAAGAACGGTTTGTGGGAAAGAGCGGGTTTATGCTTTTCTACGAGATTGACCATGGCGGTTGGCTATCGAAATTCGGGATCCATCGGCGAATGATGCGATGGATCTTCGGCAATCCGCTCATCGCCATCACCGTGATCCGGCATGACCTCACCGCCGGCTTGTTTGCTCCGGTCGAAATTCTTGTCACCGAGGCGGAAGATGGTCTGGGGACCACAATTACTTATGTTACACATTGCTCGGACACTCCGAAATGTCCGCTTTATTTGGCTCGTCTGTAATCAAGGTCGCTGCGCGCTGGATCAGTGGGGAGCAGCCGTGGTGGTGGAAAGCGGACATTGAGGCCAAGTTGCTCACGAAGGACGAGGCGCGGCGCATCGCGGCGAATATCGCCAAGCTGCCGGAGCTGTTGCGTTAGACTCGACTCCACGATCAGGCCTTTCTATTAACTGGCGCATGTCGTTGCGTGAGCGTACCCGCCCCGGTCTGGGGATTGTCGAGCCGTGTCTGCCGTCGCCCGCTAAGGCTCCGCCGAGCGGCCCCGGCTGGATCCACGAAATCAAGCACGACGGCTTCCGTATCATGGCGCGGCGTGACAGTGCTGGTGTTCGACTGTTCACACGCCACGGCAACGATTTCACGTCCCGCTTTCCGCTCGCAGTCGCGGCGCTACTAGCGCTACCGGGTCGCTCATTTCTCATTGACGGTGAGGCGATCTGCACTGACGAAAGCGGCCTAGCGGTTTTCGAGCTCATTCGCAGGGCCCGGCATGGCGACAAGGCAGTATTGTGCGCCTTTGACCTGATCGAACTCGACGGCCAAGATTTGCGCCGCTCGCCTGTCGAGTACCGCAAGGCCAAGCTTGCCAAGCTCGTGCGCATCCCGCGTCCCGGCATCGTGCTCAACGAGCACTACGAAGGCGAAGGCGGCATCGTATTCCAGCACGCCTGCAAGCTCGGCTGCGAGAGCATTGTGTCGAAGCGGCTCGGCTCGCCCTATCGATCGGGTCGGTCAGCGCATTGGGTGAAGGTCAAAAATCCAAAAGCGCCAGCGGTAAAGCGCGAGGCCGAAGAGGATTGGGGTTCCCCGCGTTGGATCAAGAACCGCAAGCAGACAGCGGTCACGCGCGGGGAGTACTGAGGTCGGAGGAGCCCGGCCGGCGATCGGCGGCCAAGCTGCTCACGAAGGACGAGGCGCGCCGTGTTGCGGAGATTATCGCCAAATTTCCGGAGTTAGTCGGACCGGCTTGACGGTTTCGATTAGCTGCTCTTGTTCGGCGAGCTTCAACCAGGTCCCTGCCATTTGGAGCAAAGTGGTTCTGTTTCGCCGCGCCTCGTCGCGCGTAAGCAACTTGGCCGCTGATCTGCGGCCCGGCTCATCCGCGTAATAGACGTTGCCGTTGTGGTCGCGGACGACGAAGCAGGCGGCTTGTTCCTCGACGGGATTGAGTTCTCTCTACTCACATGGCGAATATTGACATGGCGCTCCTGCGTCGACGCCGCTGTTAACGGTTTCAGGTCCGGGGGAAGACACAGACTCCGCCGCGAGTACGGGTCGTGGGGAAGACACAGACTCCGCCGCGAGTACGGGTCGTGGGGAAGACACGGACTCCGCCGCGAGTACGGGTCGTCGCGAATGCACGGCCACTACCCCAGTCCAGCAATGGTGGCGCCTGGATGCCGGCCCGCGATCCGTAACCGTCACCTCCACACTCTTGTTCGTGTTGAGGTCTGTTACCCGCAGCCGAGTGCCAAATGGCAGGACGCGGCTTGCGGCGGTGAGCTTGTCGCGGTGGTACGGCGTACCACTGGCAGTCGTACCTACAGCGTATGCGCAAAAGGAAGCCTTCCCGACCATCACGCCCCGCCGGTGAGCCCTTTGTTGCGTAACAGGAGCCGGAGGCTGCTGTTGGGCCATGCGCGAGTGGCTATGCGACCGATCCGGTGGGGTTGTTTGTTGCTGCGAACGGCCCAGTAATGTTTGATCTTGGTCAAGGAGAGGCTTTTCGGCTGCGTCAGCCCTGGGGATGGGCGACCAACGCTCCTGAAATGTCTGGGCACTCGCGGGCCTGCCTGCGGTAACGCTCAGCACTGCCAGTGCCAGGACGGCTGTACGCGCGATGCTCATGGCGAAACCGAAATCACTGCAGGAAACGCGAACAGCCCTCTACTCCATCGATGCGATTTGTATGGGCTCACTTTCGTGCGTAGACAGGACGCCGCCAAGGGCCATTCCAACTAAAAACATCGCAGCAAACATCACAGCAATTGCGCCGTCATTTCGTGGCGGACTAAGCCTTCCCATTTGCTTGTCCAAGAGTTCCTGGTCACGTCGGTCCATTTTGAGGTCCCCATTTTTGTTCATAGGGAACGCGGCAATACTGCCGCTGTTTCACCACCGTGGAACAAACATTGGGTTCCAGATTGGGGGCGCTAATATTCAGTGGTGGCTTTAGCCGTTATTTCAAAAAGATAGAGCATCAATCAGACAGGGCTGCGGGGAGCAGGGGTCTGTCAAACGGTTGGCGCAGCCCTGGCCTGTCTAAGCAGCACAACCTCATGTCGATAGGTGCATCGCACAACGACCGGGAACAAGCCTTGAGTTTCCCGATTTCAGATAATGCGTGAGGAAGGAAGGTGCCTAAGGATGCCAACTAGTTCCGCAGGCTATGAGACATTTGCTTAGTGGCTCGCCAGAGTAAGGTATTGGGCGAGACCTTCGAGAACGTTATGTGCTGTCTGGAAGAATTGCCGCCCAGCTTGATCACGCCTGTCAAGAAACTAGACGCAGTCGAGGACAATCAGTTGTCCGAAGAATTGTCACCTCACTCGTGCACGCTTCTTAGGAGATGAGACGCCATCGAAGGCAGTCAGTCGCTCGGTCGCGCGATTGTCCAGCGAGGGTCATAAACTTGGCCAAGTTTGCGCCGAAGCTTTGCAGCAGGGATAAAGTCGGAGGGTGGGGCAATGCGTGGCTTCCACAACAGCTCCTTCGATCCTCAGACCTTGGTGGTTTTAGAGACGGCTTTCGACGAAGCGTGGCTGACGCTCAAGTCGGTCGGCAATAAAACCGTGAAACCTGACGAGCTCGCGCGCTCCGTGTTGCGCATCGCGATGGAGGGCGAGCGCGATCCCGTTCGATTGCAGGAGGGCGCGCTGGAGCGACTGCTGCCCGCGACCACCTGGCGCGAGGCAAGCTGATCGCGCGGCAGTGCCGAGCAAGGCGATCAAGCGATCGCAGCGACGATTTTTGCTTTCCAAAGTCCCCCCAATGGCACAAAGTTTGCTCCTAGGCTCATAACGCCGCATGAGGGCGGTGGTCGTGTCGTGCTCAACAATTTGAGTGAACAAATGCGATTGCTTACAGCACGCGGAGGATTGTGCGCGGAAAGCGGCGGCTCAAACCGATCCAAAAATAAAAGCTGATTTTTTTGGACTTGGAGCGACGTGGGCTGGTCTTGGCGCGTAGCTACGAGTTCACCGAGCGGCTTACGGACTTTTCCGACGAGGCGAAACGGTACGCGGATAAATTGCCTAAGGCTTATTAGCGTCCGTGCCGATTGGTGTAGCCGCTGTCGCTTGGGTGGGCGAGACGTGCGACGGTATATTGTCGGGGTCGTGCTGGCTCGCGGCATTCTCAGCGAACTTTAATGCCAGCTCCTCGTAGTATTGCTTGAGCGCCGGATCATCGCTGGCGCGCGCAAGCGTCATACAAACCCGTGCTTG
>Ga0318573_10000323_pt1 | contig 15962 bp, 16 predicted proteins | sample GRESIP089b5f21_FD_202515 | JGI IMG/M metagenome (GOLD analysis project Ga0318573, IMG submission 202515) | Tropical soil microbial communities from Luquillo Experimental Forest, Puerto Rico - GRE.SIPMG.089b5f21 | ecosystem: Environmental > Terrestrial > Soil > Tropical forest > Bulk soil... | reverse complement strand
CAGGGAGAAGTCAGGCACTTTTGTCCCAGCTTTGATCTTGGACATCTCGTTTCAGGATTTGACCGGCTCGAGAATCGCATCGAGGTTGAGCGAATCGCAGAACTCCATGAACTCCTCGCGCAGGTGTGCCACGTGGATGCGGCTCGGCACATTCACGATCATCTGCACCGCGAACATTGGCGCACCGGTGTGTGCCGCCGGGTAGCTGCGGGTCGATACCTCGGCGATGTCGATGCCGCGGCTGGCGAAGAAGCCCGACAGCCCCGAGACGATACCGCTCTGGTCGAGACACACCACATCGATCGAGTACGGCAGCATGTCCGTCCGCGGTGTGCGCGGCTCGGTGCGCTTCAGCTGGATGCTGAGGTTCGAGGTGTCGGCGAGCCGCTTGAGCTCGGTTTCGAGCTTCGCCAGCGCGTGCCAGTTGCCGGACACCAGCAGCAGCATCGCGAACTCGGTGCCGAGGCTCGCCATGCGGCTCTCGCTGATGTTGCCGCCGGACTCGCTGATGACACGGGTCAGCTCGTGGACCATCCCCGTGCGGTCACTGCCGATGGCCGAAACGGCCAGGTGCTGCTTCATCTGTCGATGGCGGTTGGGTGTGCCGGCATTCGCAACCGGAAGTGTACCGGGAGCGAGCGCGGGTTGCGAACGGTCTCTGGCGCGCGCTGCGACGCCACTCGCACGCGCGGGCGTGAGGCTTGCTTAAGCACAACTGTCGCCCGTAACATCACGCGCTTCCCCCGCAAGGCATCGATCGCAGCACATGTTTGCCGGCAGCCTGGTTGCCATCGTCACCCCCATGCGCGCCGATGGCGCCATCGACTTCGAAGCCTGGACACGGCTGCTCGAGTTCCACGTGGCGAACGGTACCGACGGCATCGTCGTCGGTGGCACGACCGGTGAGTCGGCCACGCTGCGCGATGCCGAGCTGCGCGAGCTGCTGCTCTCCGCCTGTCAGCTGTTGCAGGGGCAGATGACGGTGATCGCCGGCGCGGGCACCAGCAGCACCGCCGCCACTGTCGAGCGCGTCGCCTGGCTGTCGGAGCTGCCGATCGACGCGCTGCTGCTCGTGACGCCCGCTTACAACCGGCCGCCGCAGGAGGGGTTGTACCAGCACTTCGCGGCCGCGGCCGCCGCGGCACGCAAGCCGCTGCTGCTGTACAACGTGCCTGCGCGCACCGCCATCGACATGCAGCCCGCCACCGTCGCGCGCCTCGCGCAGGTGCCCGGCATCGTGGGCCTCAAAGAGGCAGTGGCCGAGACCGACCGGGTCCGCGAGTTGGTCGCAAGCTGTCCCGCGGGGTTCGCGGTGCTGAGTGGCGACGATGCCACCGCGCTCGCGGCCGTCGCCGCCGGGGCGCGCGGAGTGATCTCGGTCACGGCGAACGTTGCGCCGCGCGCGATGTCACAGATGCTGGCGGCGGCGCTGCGCGGTGATGCCGGGCGCGCCGCCGAGCTCGACGCGTCGCTCCGCGCCCTGCACCGCGAGCTGTTCGTGGAGACGAACCCGATTCCGGTCAAGTGGCTGCTGGCGCACATGGGGCTGATCGGTGCGGGAATACGCCTGCCGCTCACGCCGCTCGCGGCAGAGCACTCGGCGGGGTTGCTGGCGGCGGGGCGTGCCGCCGGGTTGCTCGCGTGAGAGTCTCGGGTATGAGGAACTGCTGAATGAAGTTTGTCCGGGGAATCGTGTTGCTCCTGCTGCTGCTGCCGCTCGCCGGTGGCTGTCACATTTTCGGGGGCGCCACTGCCAAGGCCTGTCACGGCCAGCAGCCCTATCAAAAGGCCACGACCGTGGCGCCGCTGAAGATCCCCGCAGGACTCGATGCGCCCGACACCACCAACGCGCTGAAATTACCCACGCTGAATGAGCCGGCGCCTGCGGCGCGAAAGGGCAATCAGCCCTGTCTCGATGAGCCCCCGCCTTTCAAGGTGACGCAGCCCGCCAAGACCCCGCAGGCTTGAGCCGCTCGCGGATGCGGGCTCGAGCGGCATGGCTTATCATGCGCCGCCCTCATCGGGCCGGAACCTTCAGCCTCGATACGTTCGTGCCGGGCTGTCGTAAGTGATTGATCGGAGAGGTGGCCGAGCGGTCGAAGGCGCTGGACTGGAATTCCAGTAACATCTCAACGGGTGTTCGTGGGTTCGAATCCCACCCTCTCCGCCAAGCGCTGCAGAAAATCTCGTCGCCAAGAGACCGCCGATTGTGGCAGCGACGAAGCGGGGATAATGCCCGAAGGGCGGCCCCGTGGCGCACCCCAGGAAATTTCGCTTACGGTGCTCAACAGGCGGCCATCGACCAGCAAGAAGCGAAATTTCCCGGGCACCCCGCACAGGGGCGAGGCGCGCAGCGCCGAGTAATCCCACCCTCTCCGCCAGAATTCAAAAAGGGGTCGTCTGCGATCCCACCTCTCCGCCATAGGCTTTTGCCTGTTTCGGCCGCGCGCCGTGGGCAGATTCCCGCGCCGGGACCGGTGAGCGGTCGAGCCGACGGCATGTGATAGGATCGGCGGTTTTCGCGATCATGGTGGCCCGCATCGGTTTCTCCGCGACGACCAGTCGTGAATCCCGTCAGGGCCGGAAGGCAGCAGCGGCAGCGGCGATGTCGGGTGCCGGAGCTCAAGCTGGTGCGGGCCGCCTCCCATCGCATGGCACCAGGCCGGGACTCTCATGAGCTACATCGCGCTCGCGCGCAAATGGCGTCCGAAGAAATTCTCCGAGCTCGTCGGACAGGAGCACGTGCGCCGCGCCCTCGTCAACGCGCTCGGCAGCGGCCGCGTGCACCATGCGTTCCTCTTCACGGGCACGCGCGGGGTGGGCAAGACCACCATCGCCCGCATCCTCGCCAAGTGCCTGAACTGTGAGACCGGGGTCACCGCCGAGCCCTGTGGGGTGTGCGCCAGCTGCCGCGAGATCGACGCCGGGCGCTTCCCCGATCTGATCGAGGTCGACGCGGCCTCGCGCACCAAGGTCGATGACACGCGCGAGCTGCTCGATAACGTGCAGTACGCCCCGGCGCGCGGTCGCTTCAAGGTGTACCTCATCGACGAAGTGCACATGCTGTCAGCGCACTCCTTCAACGCGTTGCTGAAAACGCTGGAGGAGCCTCCGCCGCACGTGAAGTTCCTGCTCGCGACCACCGATCCGCAGAAGCTGCCGGTCACGGTGCTCTCCCGCTGCCTGCAGTTCAATCTCAAGCGCCTGCCGGCGGCGGAGATGGCCGCGCACCTGCGAGGCATCCTCACGGCGGAAGCCGTGCCGTTCGATGCCGCCGCACTCACCCTCATTGCGCAGGCGGCCGACGGCAGCCTGCGCGATGCGCTCTCGCTCCTCGACCAGCTCATCGCCTTCGGCGGCGGCCGGGTGGGTGAAGCCGAGGCACGCGCGATGCTCGGCACGGTCGCGCGCGATCACGTCGTGCGCATCCTCGAGCTGCTCGCGCGCGGCGACAGCGCGGAGCTCCTTCGCTGTGCGCAGTCGCTCGAGGAATTCGCGCCCGACTACGCTCAGGTGCTCGATGCGCTCGCAGGGCTGCTGGTGCGTGTCGGCCTGCGCCAGGCAGTCGGGAGCTTTGAAGGCGACGAGCTGTACGCGCCGGAGTTGCTCGCGCGGCTGGCCGTCGAGATCTCTCCCGAGGACGTGCAGCTCTTTTACCAGACGGCAATCATCGGCCGGCGCGACCTGGCGCTCGCGCCCGACCCTCGCAGTGGTTTTGCGATGACACTCCTGCGGATGCTCGCCTTCCGTCCGGCAGACGCGCCGGAACAGGCACGCACGGTCCCGGCCGCCCTGCCGCAGGGCACCGCGGCTGCGGCCCCGGTCCCTGAGGGGGTCGGGAGTCCCGCCGGCGCGCCAGTCGCTGCAACGGGAGAGGGCGGCGGGTGGGCCGCGATCGTGGCCCAGCTCGAGCTCACCGGGGCGGCACGGCAGCTCGCGACCCACTGTGTGTTTCTCGGCCGCCAGGGCGCCGTGGTGCGTCTCGGGCTCGATTCGCGCCACCAGCTGGTACGCACGACCGCGACCGAGGACAAGCTCGCACAGGCACTCTCGCGCCATTTCGGTGTCACCGTGCGGCTCGAATTCCAGGCGGCGGCCGCGGGCGGCGAGACCCCGGCGCAGGCGCAACGCCGTGCCAGCGAAGCGGAGCTCACGGCCGCACGACGTGCGTTCGATGAGGACGCGGGCGTCAAAGGCCTGCGCGAGCGCTTCGGCGCTGCCGTGCTGCCGGAGACCGTGCGCCCGGTAAAATGAGGGTTCTCAAGTCCACGGCGGCAGCCCCGCGCACCGCCACAGGTGAGCTATTCCATGCCAGGTAATTTCAACAATCTGATGAAGCAGGCCCAGGCCATGCAGGCCAACATGCAGAAGGCCCAGGCCGAGATCGCCAACATCGAGGTGATCGGTGAGGCCGGTGGCGGCATGGTGAAAGTCACCATGAACGGCCGTCACGAGGTGAAGCGAGTGCAGATCGAGCCTGCGGTCAGCGCCGAAGACCGTGAGATGCTCGAGGACCTGATCGCGGCAGCCGCTAACGACGCCGTGCACAAGGTCGAGGCGCGGGTACAGGAGAAGATGGCGAGCCTCACCGCGGGACTGCAGCTGCCGCCGGGAATGAAGCTGCCGTTCTGAGCGTGCGATGAAGCATTCACCGCACCTCGCAGCGCTCATCGAAGCGCTGCGGACGCTTCCGGGCGTGGGACCGAAGACCGCGCAGCGCATGGCGTTTCACTTGCTGCAGGAGGGACGCCCCGGGGCACGGGTGCTCGCGCAGGCGCTCGCCGCGGCGCTCGATTCGGTGTCCCGCTGCCGGCGCTGCCGGATGCTGACCGAGGGCGAGCTGTGCGTGATCTGCGCGGCTGCGCAGCGCGATGCGGCGCTGTTGTGCGCAGTCGAGTCGCCCGCCGATGTAGTCGCGATCGAATCCTCGGGCAGCTATCGCGGGCGCTATTTCGTGTTGATGGGGCATCTTTCGCCGCTCGATGGCATCGGCCCCGAGCAGCTCGGCGTGCGCGAGCTCGAGGCGATACTCGCCGAAGGCGTCGTGCGCGAGCTGATCATCGCCACCAACTCGACGGTCGAGGGTGAGGCGACCGCACACTACCTGAGTGAGCTCGCCGGGCGGCGCGGCGTGCGCGCGAGCCGCATCGCCCACGGCGTCCCGCTCGGCGGAGAGCTCGAGTACGTCGACGGCGGCACGCTCGCGCACGCGCTCGCGGGACGGCAGTCGCTGTAGCGGGTGAGCCCCGGCAGGGAGCCGGTTGCGCAGGTGCTGTTGTCGATAGTTCGGTGTTTGCCGAACTATCGACAAAACGTAGGTTGAGTGCAGCCAAGGCTAGCGGCGGCCGCGGGTCGCAGCGAGCTGCTCGTGCAGACGGCGCAGCCGCCGGTAGCTCTCGTAGCGCCGCGCATGCCAGCTGCCATCCTCCGCCGCCGCGCGTACCGCGCAACCCGGCTCGCGCATGTGGCGGCAGTCGCTGAAGCGGCAGCCGGCGGCGAGGCGCGCCACTTCCGGGAAGCCGAGCGTGCGTTCATCGAGCGCGCTCACTGCCGGGGCGAAATCGCGTACCCCCGGCGAGTCTATGAGCGCTGCGCCGTTTGGCAGATCGAAGAGCCGCGCGGCGGTGGTGGTATGGCGGCCTTCCTCGGCGCGCACGAGCTCTCCCACCGCTACTTCCGCATGTGGCAGCAGGCAACGCACCAGCGACGACTTGCCGACACCGGACTGCCCGACGAGCGCGGCAACCGTGCCGGGCCCGAGGGCCGCGACCAGCTCGCTCATGCCGGCACCGCTCGCAGCCGAGCAGGAGAGGGCGGGATATTCCGCAGCGGCGTAGGCGTCCAGCTCCGCGGCAAGCGCGGCATCGATGCCGAGGTCGGACTTGTTCACGACGAGCGTCGCCGGCACTGAGGCGGCGGTCGCCGCGCACAGATAGCGGTCGGTGACGAACAGGTCCGGCAGCGGCAGCGGTGCGAGCACCACGAGCAGCTCCGTGAGGTTGGCGACCACGGCCTCCGCACCCCCGCGGGCGTTGGCACGCCACAGCGCGTTGCGCCGTGGCAGCACCTCGATGACGTGCACCTCCTCGTGTTGCCGATCGAGGCGGCAGCGGACCACATCGCCGCACACGACCCCGAGCGTGCGGCCGAACGGGCGCGCCTGCAGCTGTGCGCCCTCCGCGGTACGCACCACCAGGTGGCGGCCGAAGGTCGCGATCACCGAGCCGATGACGGTCGGCGTCATCGCTCAGGTCCGCCCGCCGCCTCTGCTAGACTGCACGGCGTTTCCGCGCTCAAATCCGTTCCTCCCAACCTGCATCATAGAGTAGACATGCCAAGCGGCGACTACCTCGTGTGGATCGATCTGGAGATGACGGGCCTGAAGCCCGACTCCGACGCGATCATCGAGATCGCGACAGTCGTGACCGACAAGGACCTGGCGATCGTCGCCGAAGGGCCGGTGTTAGCGATCCATCACAGCGATGAGGTGCTCGCGCGCATGGATGAGTGGAACCAGCGCCAGCACGGCTCCTCGGGCCTCCTCGCCCGGGTGCGTGCCAGCCGGGTGAGTGTCGCCGAAGCACAACAGCGCACGCTCGAGTTCCTCACCCCGCTGGTGAACCCCGGGAGCTCCCCGATGTGCGGCAGCAGCATCTGCCAGGACCGGCGCTTTCTCGCCCGTTACATGCCGGATCTCGAGCGCTTCTTCCACTATCGCAATCTCGATGTCAGCACGCTCAAAGAGCTGGCGCGCCGCTGGGCCCCGCCCGTGGCGGAGAGCTTCGTGAAGCAGGGAACGCATCTCGCCCTGGCGGACATCCAGGAATCCATCCGCGAGCTGCGCCATTACCGCGCGCGGCTGTTCCTGCCCGCCTGGGGAGGCGGTATCAGTGTCTGAAGGGCTCGTGACGCACCGCGGCGGCTGTCACTGCGGCGCGATCGCCTTCGAGGTGGAGGCCCCGGCACGCATGACGGTGAGTGAATGTAACTGCTCGATCTGCCGCATGAGCGGTTACCTGCACCTGATCGTGCCGCGCGCTCGTTTCCGCCTGCTGCGCGGCGCGGAGGTGCTCAGCGAGTACCGCTTCAATACCGGCAGTGCCCGGCACCTGTTCTGCAGCCGCTGCGGGGTGAAATCGTTCTACGTGCCGCGCTCCAACCCCGACGGCTACAGCGTCAATCTCCGCTGCCTCGATCAGTCGACCCTCGCGGAGGTCACCATCGAGCCCTTCGACGACCGCGATCGCGAGGCCTCCGAAGCCAGGATCCGCCATCTCTCGCGCAGCTGAGCAATGGACGCGCGTGCGGCGCGCCAGCGGCCGCCGGCGCCGCGCGGCGTCAGGAGGACTTGGCTGAGCTGGCGGGCTGCGCGAGGAACAGCCAGGTCTCGACGACCGTGTCCGGGTTGAGCGACATGCTCTCGATGCCCTGATCGACCAGCCAGCGCGCGAGATCCGGGTGGTCTGAGGGTCCCTGGCCGCAGATGCCGACGTACTTGTGCAGCTTGCGGCACGCGGCGATCGACATGGCGAGCAGCTCCCGCACCGCCTCATCGCGCTCATCGAAGTCGCGCGCCACGATGGCCGAGTCGCGGTCGAGCCCGAGTGTGAGCTGCGTCATGTCGTTCGAGCCAATCGACATGCCATCGAAATACTGCAGGTACTTCTCGGCCAGCAGCGCGTTGGTCGGCAGCTCGCACATCATGATGACGCTCAGGTCGCTCTTGCCACGCTCGAGGCCGTTCGCCGCGAGGAGCTCGGTGACCGCGCGCGCCTCGGCGAGCGTGCGCACGAAGGGCACCATCACCTTCACGTTGGTGAGCCCCATGGTCTCGCGCACCCGGCGGATGGCGCGACACTCGAGCTCGAAGCACGGGCGGAAGCTCTCGTCGATGTAGCGCGAGGCGCCGCGGAAGCCGAGCATCGGGTTCTCCTCGTGCGGCTCGTAGCGCGTCCCGCCGATGAGGTTGGCGTACTCGTTGGATTTGAAGTCCGAGAGGCGCACGATGACCGGCTCCGGGGCGAAGGCGGCGGCGATCTGTCCGACGCCTTCGGCGAGCTTCTCGACGTAGAAGCCCACCGGGTCCGAGTAACCGGCCATCTGCGCGCGGATCTGCTCCTTGAGATCCGCGTCCAGGCGCTCGAACTCGAGCAGCGCCTTGGGGTGGACGCCGATCATGCGGTTGATGATGAACTCGAGCCGCGCGAGCCCCACGCCGTGGTTGGGAATGGCCGCGAAATCGAAGGCGCGATCGGGATTGCCGACGTTCATCATGATCTTCACGGGGATCTTCGGCAGCGAGTCGAGCTCGACCTGCTTGCGCTCGAACTCCAGCAGTCCCTCGTACACGTAGCCGGTGTCGCCCTCGGCGCACGAGACCGTGACCTCCTGTGCCTCGCGAATGCGCTGCGTGGCGTCGCCGCAGCCGACCACCGCCGGGATGCCGAGCTCGCGCGCGATGATGGCTGCGTGGCAGGTGCGGCCGCCGCGGTTGGTGACGATCGCCGCGGCGCGCTTCATCACCGGCTCCCAGTCAGGATCGGTCATGTCGGCGATGAGCACATCGCCGCTCTGCACGCGTGCCATCTCGCTCGCCCGGGTGATCACCCGGGCGGTGCCCGCGCCGATACGCGTGCCGATGCTGCGCCCGGTGGCGAGCACCTGGCCGCGGCGCTTGAGCGCGTAGCGCTGAATGGTCCGTCCGGCCCGGCTCTGCACGGTCTCGGGGCGCGCCTGCAGGATGAAGATGGCGCCGCTGGCGCCATCGCGCGCCCACTCGATGTCCATCGGCCGCCGGTAGTGCTCCTCTATCAGGAGCGCCTGGCGCGCGAGAGCGATGAGATCGGCATCCTCCAGGCAGAAGCGCCGCCGGTCTGCCTCGGGTACCTCCACCGTCTGCACGCGCTCGCCGGAGCCTTCCGGCGCATACACCATCTTGATGGCCTTGCTGCCGAGATTGCGGCGCAGCACCGGGTACTTGCCGCTGCGCAAGGCGGGCTTGTAGAGGTAGAACTCGTCGGGATTCACCGCACCCTGTACGACCGTCTCGCCGAGCCCCCAGGAGGCGGTGATGAACACCACGTTGCGAAAACCCGAATCGGTGTCGAGCGTGAACATGACACCGCTCGCGCCGAGATCGCTGCGCACCATGTGCTGCACGCCGACCGACAGGGCCACCGCGGCGTGGTCGAAGCCCTGGTGCACGCGATAGGAGATTGCACGGTCGGTGAAGAGCGAGGCGAACACCTCGTGGATCGCCTCGAGCACTGCCGCCTCGCCGCGCACGTTGAGGAAGGTCTCCTGCTGGCCGGCGAAGGAGGCCTCGGGCAGGTCTTCGGCGGTCGCGGACGAGCGCACCGCGACCGCGAGCTCCGATCGCCCTTGGCTCAGCTCGCGCAGTGCCGCGAGCACTGCCGTGTTGAACGCCGCCGGCAGCGGCGTCTCGAGGATCCAACGGCGGATGCGCGCGCCGCTTGCGGCGAGCTGCGTGACGTCATCGACGTTCAGACCCTCGAGCTCGGCGCGGATGCGTGTGTCGAGGCCACCCTGCGCGAGGAATTCGCGATAGGCGTGTGCCGTCGTGGCGAAGCCGCGGGGCACCTGCACGCCGAGCCTGGCGAGCGAGCCGATCATTTCCCCGAGCGAGGCGTTCTTGCCGCCGACGCTGTCGACGTCACGCATGCCGAGCTGCTCGAAGGGGATGACGTAGGCGTTCACGGGAGCTCCCGGTGGTCAGGCACAGGGCGGCGAGCGCTTGCCACGGCCGCCTGTACGGTGGAACACTGCCGACCCGATGCGTGGGTCTCGAGATCGTCTGCAGTCGTGAGCCGTCGAACCGTCTTTTTCGTCTCGGACCAGACGGGCGTCACGGCGGAAACGCTGGGCCACAGCCTCATGACGCAGTTCGAGGGGCTGGATTTTCGGCCGGTGACTTTGCCATTTGTGTCAACGCTTGACAAGGCGCAGGAGGCGGTGCGGCGCATCGACCGCGCCGCGCAGGCGGAGGGCGTGCGGCCGATCGTCTTCAGCACGCTGGTGCAGGATGAGTTGCGCGATGTGCTGATGACTGCCAACGGGCTGTTCCTCGATCTGTTCTCGGCGTTTGTCGGGCCGCTCGAGCGTGAGCTCAACACCCGCGCCACCCACCGTGCCGGCCGGGCCCACGGCATTGCCGATCTCGCCGCCTACACGGCGCGCATCAACGCCACCAACTTCGCGCTCGCCAACGATGATGGCACCGGTGGCGACTACACCCACGCCGATGTGGTGCTGGTCGGGGTCTCGCGTGTCGGCAAGACGCCGACCTGCGTGTACATGGCGCTGCAGTACGGTGTGTTCGCCGCCAACTACCCGCTCACCGAGGAAGATCTCGAGGCGGGGCGGCTGCCCGGGCGGCTCGGCCCCTTTCGCGACAAGCTCTACGGGCTCACCATCCGGCCCGAGCGGCTGCAGCAGATCCGCTCCGAGCGTCGCCCGGACAGCCGCTATGCTTCGCGCGCACAGGTGCAATACGAGCTGCGCGCCGCCGACGCGCTCTTCAGCCGCTACTCCATCCCGGTGCTCGATACCAGCGAGTCCTCGATCGAGGAGATCGCGAGCCGCATCATGAACACCACCGGCATCGAGCGGCGACTGCCGCTGTAGCTGCGGCAGCATTCGAGTTCCACATTGTTGCATGGTTTGGCGTGTCGGTGCGCAACGCGCGCGGGTCGCACGAAACTTGCAAGCGGCACAGCGCGGCCGGGAGCGTCAATTCGCGCCCTGATCGCACTTGCAGCCGGAGGCTCGTGCGTTATAGTCGGTGCGTGCTGCTCGCTGACACCACGACTGTCGTTTCCTGGCGCGCCCGCCCGCGCAGCTTCGTTGCGCTCATGGGGCTGTATGAGAGCAACTTCATACGGCTCGGTTGGCTCGCCGGAAACCTTCGCGCGCTCAGCGGCCGGTACCTCTCCTCGGTGAGCGGGGACTGTGACCTCGTTCTCACCGTGGCCGAGCGCTCCCCCTACACCAGCACCGTCAACCTCACCTACCTCCTGCCCGAGAGGAGCGGACCGCGCCCGTACCCCGACATGCGCGTGCGCATCTACCATGACGCGCATCTCGTCGAAGCGCAGCCGTGGAACAGCGTTCACAGTCAGGCGCTTCCGCGTGCACGGCGCGGCGCGCCGGAGCGTGAACTGGATCAGCGCTGGGCCCGTAACATGATGTTAAACAAATGGCTGGAGTACTGCGTGGAGCGAGGTCATCGCTTCTCATCCCGCACGGAGCAACGCGCCGGCGCATGAGAGGTGGCGGTTGGCCGCCGCATCCCTCATGAAGGCGTTGCGACAACTCGGCTTTCTCAAGCTCAGCCTGCGGCCCCCGGAGGTCCCGCTCGAAGAGGATCACCGGGTGTTGGCCCTGTTCCGCAACCGCGCGGAGCTGAAAAAGGCCTACGGCGACCTGCAGGAGGAGACCTTCCGCCTCAAGGACCTCATCAAGCAGCAGGAAGGCGCCACACAGCGCGTGCAGGAGATGCTGGACACGCTGGAGGAGCGTCTCGGGGTCGCCGACACCGCCTATCCGGCGCTGGTGTTCTACCAGCTGCGCCGCCTGTGGCAGACCGGGCACGAGCTGGTCGGTGCCTTCGTTGCGGATCTGGTGCGGCAGCAGGACGAGCGCGAGCGGCGCGCGCATCTCGCCCAGCAGAACAGCCAGCAGTTCGCGCGCCGCCAGAGTGCCGAGGGTGAGCTGCAGGCGGCGCAGGCGCTGCAGGCCGAGGGACTCGCACGGCTTGAAGCGCTCGCGGCGGACCGCACCAGGCTCACGCGCTTCTGGCACTACTTCAAACGGCGCTCGCTCGAGCGGCGCATCGGCACGGCGCAGACGGCGCTCGCGGGCGCCGAGGCTGCGGTTGCCGAGGCCCAGGCGCACATGGAGGGGATTTCGCTCGAAGGCGCGCCGGAGTTCCCGGGACTGTCGCTACAGTCCCGCCGCTCCATCAACCTCGCGGCGATCGCGTGCGCGGAGGTGCTGTGCCTGCGCCTGACGGAGCTCAAGACACCGCTCGTCGAGCTCGCACGGCAGGCGATCGGCCGCCGCGAGCCGGGTGCCGACTACGGCACACCGAAGGAGTGCGTGCTGCTGATGGGAGAGATCGCGAGAGCGCACCGTCTGCTCGCTGAGCGTGAGGGGCTCGCCGCGGAGATCCGTGCGCGCGGCGAGCGGCTGAAGGCGGTGGCGCGTTACCGGGGACCGAAGGACACGGCGCCGCAGGTGGAGTGCCTGGCGCCCTCCGAGGGCGATGTGCTCGCCGTCCCCGCACAGGGCCTCCCGGCGGCGCAGTTGCCGAACGTGCTCGCCGAGGACACCTGGGACCTGTTCAGGGTGCTGCTGCGCTGAAGCACCCCGCCGCCTATTGCGGATGCGCTGCGTCGTTCGCGAGTGCGGTTTTCTGCTGTGGGGTGTGCGGCCGGGCGCCCGTCACGATGTCCGCCATGACCTGCGCGGCCTGCTCGAGCACCACGTCAGAGGCCTCGTCCTTGGTCTTCTCCAGCTCTTCCATGCTCTTCAGGGGCGGCAGGTTCTTCGCCGCACGGCGATTGTTCTCGCGCTCGAGACGCTCATTCTGCATGCGCGCCCGCTCCTCGCGCCGCGTCTTCAGGTTGAGCGACACGCTGTGCTGCTCGCGTGCCGAGTCGATCGCGGCGATGTCCGACACCAGCCACTTGTAGTCCGGGTCGTGCTGCGCGCGCTCGCCCTCTTCGGTGGCCAGCGCAGCAACCGGCGGGGCGGGTGCGGCGCTCACCTTGAACGGGACACCGGCGATGCGGTCCCAGGGGAGGGCGGATTCGAGCGCGCTCTCGCCGATCTCCTTGGTGTCGAGCACGGAGGCGAGTGGTACGTCCGGCTGGACGCCACGATGCTGGGTGCTCTCGCCCGTGACGCGGTAGAACTTGCCGATGGTCACGGTGAGCTGGCCATTGTCGGTCTTATCCGTCGACCAGCGGTCGAGCGACACCAGGTTCTGCACGGTGCCCTTGCCGAAGGTGGTTTGCCCGATGATCACGCCGCGGTGGTAGTCCTGAATGGCGCCGGCAAAGATCTCCGACGCCGAGGCGCTCAGCCGGTCGACCAGCACCGCGAGCGGACCGTCGTAGGCGGGGCCGCTCTGCGGGTCATCGAGGACCTCGAGCCTCCCGGCGGTGTCGCGCAGCTGCACGACCGGGCCATGATCGATGAACAGCCCGGTGAGCGCGGTCGCCTCCGGCAGATAACCGCCGCCGTCGTTGCGCAGATCGATCACCAGGCCGTCGATCTTCTCGGCTTTGAGCTGGTTGAGGAGCTTCAGCACGTCGCGCGTGGTGCTGCGGTAGTTCTGGTCACCGGCGTTCTGCGCCGCGATGTCCTGATAGAAGCCCGGCACGGTGATGATGCCGATCTTGAGCGTGCGGCCGTCGCGCACGATGCTCTTCACGTCCTTGTGCGCGGCCTGCGCCTCGAGCGTGACCTTGTTGCGCACGAACTCCAGTACCTTCTCCCCGCTGCCGGGAGTGGCGCCCGCGGGCAGCACCTGCAGGCGCACCGTGGTGCCGGCCTTGCCCCGGATCAGCTGCACGACATCATCGAGCCGCCAGCCGATCACATCGGTGAAGGCACCATCGTGACCCTGTCCGACGCCCACGATGCGATCGTTGGTCTTGAGGGTGCCCGCCACCGCCGCCGGCCCTCCCTCGAGCACGTTCATGATGGTGACGTACTCGTCCACCAGCTGCAGCGATGCCCCGATGCCCTCGTAGTTGAGGCTCATCTGGATGCGGTACTCCTCGGAGCTGCGCGGGGAGAAGTAGCTCGAATGCGGATCGAAGGCGCGCGCGTAGGCGTTCATCAGGTTCTCGAACACGTCCTCGTTGGTCACCTGATCGACGCGACGCAGCACGCGTTCGTAGCGCTTGCGCAGGATGTCAGCCGCCTCGGGCCAGCTCTTGCCGGTGAGCATCAGCGACAGCGCGTCGTTCTTCACGCGCTTCCTCCACAGCTCATCCATCGTCGCCTGATCGGCGGGCCAGGCGGCCTTGGTGCGGTCGAACTCGAACGTCTCGTTCAACGTCCAGTCGGGCTCGGTCTGCAGCAGCGTTAGTGCGTGCTGCATGCGCTCGCGGTTGCGCTGCTGGAAGCGCGCGAAGATCACATAGGCCGGATCGATGTTGCCGGTGCGGATCATGTCGCCGAAGCGAAAACGGTAGATGTTGAACTCGTTGATGTCCGACACGAGGAAGTAGCTGCGCTGACCGTCGAGGAATTCGAGGTAGCGTTCATAGACGACATCCGACATCTTGTCGTCGATGGCCGCGCGGCTGTAGTGCTGGTCCTCGAGGATGCGACCGATTTTGCGCGCGGTGGCGCGCTGGGTGTCGCTCGGGATGATCGACCCCGGTGGCAGGAGCGAGGTGTTGGCCGGCACCTGCACCGATCCCGCCAAGGCGAGCACCATGACCGCAAGAGCGGCGGCAGTTATCCATCCCGATGATCGGCGCAGCATTAAAGGCATTGTAAGACTCGTGGCTTTGGGTAGATTCTTAGAGCAAGGCTAGAGCGAGCCGTTCATCTCAGCAAGTAGTGCACTCACGGACATATGCGGCCCCTGGCGGCGCTCCTGGCCATTCTGATGGGATCGGCGGTCGCCCTGGCCTCGGGGCTCCTGCTCACCTGGATTGTGATCCTGTTCCTGCCCGCCGAGCAGGCACGTTTTGCGCCCGAGCACGCCGCGCTGGTGCGCGCGGTGCTGGTATTCACCGCTTTTGCGGCGATCACGGCTGCCAGCTTCTACGGGGAACAGCGCGAGCGTCGCTGGCGGCTGGCGGCTCATGCGGCCACGCTTGCGATGTTCGCCCTCACGGTGTGGCTCTACTGGCCGAAATGAGTAAAACCGGCCCCTGACCGGCCATCCCGCCCGATCTTGGGGCGGCTCTCGCGGGTTTCTAGTGTCTCCCGCGCTCCCCGCCGACCGGGGTCTCATCGTCCTCGCGGTCATGGCGCCGGCCGGAGATTCTCACCAGCTGGATGAACAGCCGAACCAGCAGTACGAGCGCCACCGGCCCGAGCGCCACGGCCCAGAACACCCCCGACCCGTGCAGCAGGCTCTGGGCATAGTCCTGCAGCAGGGCGAGCGGGCCCGCGTGGGGATTCTGCCCGTGGGTGTAGGGCCCGAGCCAGCGGTTGCCCGCCGTCCAAATGAGCAGCGGCGCCCCGATCAGGCCGAAAAGCAGCAGGACTCCCAGGACGATGAGCTCGCGCCGCAGGCGCGGCGGCAGCCGGGGAGGACGCTCCACCTCGTCAGGGAGCACGACCCGCGGCCTCTCAGGAGGCAGGTCGTGCAGCCGCCCGAGGGGGGGTGCGCTCGTGTGTCTCGGGGGCGGACTCGACATGGGTGCGGGCATAATACCGTTGCGATGCAGAAAATCAGAGCCGCCGTGATTGGCGTGGGTTACCTCGGGCGTTTTCACGCGCAGAAATATGCCCAGGCCGAGGGGTGCGAGCTGGTTGCGGTGGTGGACTCGCGCCCCGAGGCGCGCGAGCAGGTGGCCGCGGAGCTCGCTGCGCGGCCGCTCGCCGGGCACCGCAGCCTTCTTGGCGAGGTCGATGCGGTGAGCGTGGTGACGCCGACACCGGCGCACTTCGCCATCGCTCGCGATTTCCTCGAATCCGGCGCCCACGTGCTGGTGGAAAAGCCGATCACCGAGACTCCCGCCGAGGCTCGCGAGCTCATTGCACTCGCCGCTAAGCAGCAGCGCATCCTGCAGGTAGGTCACCTCGAGCGCTTCAACTCCGCAGTCCTCGCCGCCGAGCCCTACCTGCGCTCGCCGCGCTTCGTCGAGTGTCATCGCCTTGCCCCTTATCGCGAGCGCGGCACCGACGTGAACGTCGTGCTCGACCTGATGATCCACGACATCGACATCGTGCAGACGATCGTCGGCGCCCCG
>Ga0318573_10000305_pt1 | contig 16422 bp, 13 predicted proteins | sample GRESIP089b5f21_FD_202515 | JGI IMG/M metagenome (GOLD analysis project Ga0318573, IMG submission 202515) | Tropical soil microbial communities from Luquillo Experimental Forest, Puerto Rico - GRE.SIPMG.089b5f21 | ecosystem: Environmental > Terrestrial > Soil > Tropical forest > Bulk soil... | reverse complement strand
GCAGCCATGTGGCGATCCGCGCCGGACGCCGGGCCGACGGTATCGAGGTGACCATCGACGATGACGGTCCCGGCATTCCCGCCGCCAAACGCGACGAGGTGTTCAAGGCCTTCGTCCGGCTGGAGGGTTCGCGCAATCCCAAGACCGGCGGCGTGGGCTTGGGGCTGACCATCGCCCGCGATCTGGTGCGCAGCCATGGCGGCGAACTGATGCTGGAAGACAGCCCGCTGGGCGGCCTACGCGTCAGGGTAAGGCTGCCGGTTTAAGGGGACCAGCCATAAGGCGGAGCAACCCGCCATTGCGGTTTTTACAATGTCGTTTATCCTGATGGGCGAGACAGTTCATCAGGTTCTATCCATGGCCACCTCAGACAATCCCGATGCCCAGGCCCGCCGCGAAATCAGCCAGACCCTGAAGGGTCCGGTGGCCGATATGTTCCGTAAGCTTTTGCCGCCGCTGGCCTCGGTTCCCGACGCCTATAAGGCGGTGATGGAAAGTCCCGAGCTGCTGGATGGCTGCTTCAAGGTCTTTCGGCTGAAGCGCGACAGCTTCGCCGAATTCCTGATCGATGCCGAAGGTAATATCGTCGCCGACGACGCCACCCGCCTCAAATGCGGACGCTCGGTCGACGAGGTGATCGGCATGGTGGTGCGCACCGGCATGCGCAGCTTCGCCGAAAACCATTTCGGCGATCCCATCGATCCGGCCAAGGCCAAGGGCGCCAAGCAGGCTGCCGCTCCGAAGAAGCCGCCGCAGGAATCCTCGCTGCTGAAATTCGTCAGCGTCGCCAAGCTGTCCGAGCTGTTCCGCCGCAATCACGGCCAGGACCGCCCGCCGCCGGTGGGGCAAAGCGCCTCGGGCCGGTTCTATAGCTCGATCAAGGATCACCTGGATTTCGAATGGCAGGTGCGGTTCTTCCCCATCTATGTCGAAATCCCGTCGCATATCTTCAACAAGTTGGGCATCGGCATCACCCGCATGGATACCGAGGAACGGCTGCAAAGACTGGCGCAGCTGGCCATGGTCGATCTGCAAAAGGCCGAGACGGTGCTGAAGGATCCGGCCCTGATCCAGGAAATGCTGGAACATAACGTGCTGGCCTCCAGCACCGTCAGCGAGCTGGGCAATGCCGGTTTCGACACCGTCCATGGCGCGCTGGTCGGCGCCGGCGTCGATGCCAAGAAGAAGTGGGACGTGCTGGCGAATAAGGACACCGCCAAGAAGCTGGTGGAAGACAACCGCATCAGCCAGCATGACATTGCCGCTCTGGCCGATTATCTCGACGTGCTGAACGAATATGCCCTGGACGCCATGCTGGAGCTGCATCTGAACCGCGATCAGATGCAGATGTTCCTGAAGACCGCCGAGGAAGGGCTGGGCAGGCCGCTGTTCCTGGGTCTGTTCGGGCCGATCTACAGCATCGTGCCCGACGAGGTGGACGAACAGCAGAAGCTGCGCAAATACCAGACTTTCTGTCAGAAGGCTCTGCGTGATCTGGTGACCGCCGTCAAGCAGCTGGAAGAGCAGAACCGCCGGTCCGGCAACGAGGTGGACGAGCAGGAATGTCTGGCCACCGTCTGCCGTTCCCGCCGGATCGATCTGGAAAAGGATATGAAAAAGCTGATGCCGTCCTGCGTCGCCAATAATCAGGCGCATTAGTCGGATTGCTTAATCCTGCTGTTGCAGTTCGGACGGCGCTGTCTTGTCGGCGCCGTCTTTTTTTTCTTCGGGCAGGACGAGGCTGAAGTCGCGTCCGCAGCCCAGGCAGACATCGTCCACATAGTCGCAAAGCCCTAAACAGTCGGCCATCGGTTATCTCTTCCGGCGGTTGTACAGTTCCTATTACCATGAAGATGGCCTTGGCGGTCGCCCGCTGCAAGAGTGGCAAGACCGCTCCCGCCTAAAATCAATGGAGGCTCAACTCATGGAACGTCGTGCTTTTTTAAGACATTTCGCCACTGCCGCCGTGGTTTGCCCGGTTTGCAGCATGCTGGGCGCGAAGGCCGCTTTCGCCGATTCCACCGCTCCCGCCCATGGGGCGCATCCCCCGCATTGGGACTATGAAGGCGAAGCCGGCGCCGAAGCCTGGGGCCAGCTGGCCCCCGAATATGGCGCTTGCAGCACCGGGCGCGAGCAGTCGCCGATCGATCTCAACGACGCCATCCATGCCAAGCTGGAGCCCCCGGCCCCGGAGTGGCAGGCCCTGCCGCTCGAGGTGGTCAATAACGGCCATACCATTCAGGTCAATTGCCCGAAGGGCGCCAGCCTGACCCTGGACGGGGTGAGCTATGACCTGCTGCAATATCATTTCCACCATCCCAGCGAACATCATATCGCCGGCACCGCCTTCGATATGGAGGTGCATTTCGTGCACAAGGCCGCCGACGGCAATCTGGCGGTGCTGGGGGTGATGATCGCCAAGGGCGATGAAAATACAGCGCTGGAAAGCATCTGGGAACTGATGCCGGAAAAGGCCGGCGATGTGGTGAAATCGGCCCAGACCCTGAACCCCGAGGCGCTTTTGCCGGAAGATGATCAGGAAAGTTATCGCTATGCAGGATCCTTGACGACGCCGCCCTGTTCCGAGATCGTCTCTTGGGTGGTATATCGTACGCCTATAACCGCTTCGTCGGAGCAGATCGCCCAGTTCGCGCGGCTGTTCCCCCTGAATGCCCGGCCGGTGCAGCCCCTGAACAGGCGCAAATTGCTGCTCGACCTTTTGTAACGGAAGAAGGCCCAGATGAAGAGACAGGCTCCCCTCGCTTTGCTGCTGCTGCCGCTCCTGCTGTTGGGAGCCTGTGCCGATGATATGAACGACACCAGCTCCGACGCCGAGCCGGTGCTGTCCGACGGGCCGCAAACCATCTCGGCCGACGATCTGAAGCCCTGGCTGGGCAACTGGTCGGTCACCGAGGTTTATGCCAGCACGCAGCTGGACCGGCCGGAAACCGCTTCGGCCGGACAGCGGTTGTTCCTGTCCGGCACCACCGCCACCGACATCGCCGGGCGCAACTGCACCCGCGCCAGCTATCAGGGCGATCAGCTGTCGCAGGCCGCTTTCCTGGGTCTGTCCGACGACGAAAGCCAGGATGCCAGCCGTACTCAGCCGCGCCCGCATCTGACCGTTGCTTGCGGCCATAGCAGCTTCGGCCAGTATCTGCTGCTGGACGACAACAGCATGCTGGCCCTGACCGACGGCAAGGCGCTGAAGCTGGTCCGCCAGGGCGAGATGCATGTTCTGTCCGACGCCAAACCGGCGGTGGAACAAGCTCTGGTCCCTGCGCCTGCCGCCACCGGCAAGCCGACGCCGCTGACCGCCGCCGATGCCGCTCCGCCGCCGCCCATGGCGGGCAAGCCGGGGCCGGCTCTCTATCTGGCCTCTTACCGCGACAAGCCCAGCGCCCTGCATGGCTGGAAGGAACTGACACAATCGGCGCCGATGCTGGCCAAGGCCGAGCCCGAGATGGCCGATATCACCGTGCATGGCAAAAGCTTTCTGCGCCTGTCGGCCAAGGGCCTGACCCGCGAGGAAACCCTTCAGGTCTGCCGCAGCCTGATCTCGATTCTGCCGAAATGCGGCATCAAGATGCCTGAATAAGCTTGGACGGGCAGACCTTCACCCTGTCCCTGACCGGCGGTCCCGTCGAAGTCCGCCGCCTGGGGCCGCAGTCCGCCGATCAGCCCTGCCTCGTCCTGCTGCATGAAGGGCTGGGTTGCATTTCCATGTGGCGGGATTTCCCCGAGCGGCTGGCGGCATTGACCGGCTTTTGCGTGGTGGTCGGCAGCCGGCATGGCTATGGCGGATCGGGGCCGATCAGCCTGCCGCGTCCCTTGGACTATCTTCACCAGGAAGCCACCGGCCCATTGCCGGAATTGCTGGGAAAATTGGGGATCGGGCGGCATCTGCTGATCGGCCATTCTGATGGCGGAACGATTGCCCTGCTGAATGCCGCATTGGCTCCGGCTGCGGGTTTGGCGGGGTTGGTGGCGATGGCGCCGCATGTCTTCGTCGAGGAAATGACGGTAGCCGGCATCCGCATCGCCGCCGAGACCTATGCGCAAGAAGGAGATGGGCCGAAAAGCCTGCGCTCCCGTCTGGCCCGCCATCATGGCGGCAATGTCGATCTGGCCTTTCGCGGTTGGTCGGAAACCTGGCTGCATCCCGGCTTTCGCGACTGGAATGTCGAGGCTGAGATGGCGGGCATCCGCGTTCCCAGCCTGCTGATCCAGGGCCGGGGCGACGAATATGCCAGTCTGGAGCAGCTGGACCGCATCGAGCGCCGGGTCGCCGGTCCCTGCCGTCAGCTGGTGATCGAGGATTGCGGCCATAGCCCGCAACTGGAACATCCCGAGCCGGTGACGGCGGCCATTGCCGCCTTTTCCCGAGAGATAATTTAGATCGTGATGCAGCAAGACTGCATCACTAAAGTCCCTCGCCGGGCGGGCACATCCGTGCCCTTGGCCGCTCGCTCAATGCTCGCTTGATCGCTTCGTGCGTCATTCCTGACGCACGAAGCTCTAGCCCACCTTCTTCATCATGATGTCGATGATCTGACGGTCGGTCGCGGCCATGCCGTCCTTCGACAGTGCCGCCAGATTGGCGATGCTGTCCTCGGCGCTTTCGGCGACGATGCCGTCCGTGGCTCCGACCCGCATGCCGCTGTTGGCCAGCAAGGCCGCCTTGACCGCCGCCGAGGCCGCCGTCGAGACCTTCATGGCGCAGCTGCCCTTGGCGCCGTCGCAGATAATCCCCGACAGATCCCCCACCATATTATGAACCGAGCGTTCGGCAGCCTCCAGATCACCGCCCAGCAGCCAGCAGATGGCCACTCCGGCCCCCATGCCGGCAGTGCTGGCGGCACAAAGCGCCGAGAGGGGATTTTGCTGTGATTTGATATGGATGGCCACCAGATGGCTGAGGGTGACGGCGCGGACCAGCCGCTCTTCCGGGGCTTTGACCAACCGGGCGGCGGCCAGAACCGGCAAGGTGGCGGCGATGCCCTGGTTGCCGCTGCCGGAATTGGACATGGCGGGCAGATTGGCCCCGGCCATGCGGGCATCGGACGCCGCCGCCGACAGGCGCATGGCTAAGGTCATCAGATCGTCGGACAGCAGGCCCTGCTCGACCTGCGCCGCCAGGGTTGCGCCCAGCCCCAGGCCGTGCGCTGCCGACAGTCCTTCCTCGGCCAGAGCGGCATTCAACCGTACCGCTTCCGACATGAAACTGATCTTCTCCAGCGGAACCGTGGCGATGAATTGGAAGATGCCGGCCAGACTGGTTTTTCCGGCGGTTTGGGCGGACTCTTCGGCGGCGATCAGGCGGGGCAGCAGGGCTTTGCCGTTGCGCTCTTCCCGCACAATGCGGGTATGGCCGCCCGAGACCACCACCCGGACGCTGTCCAGCCCGGCTTCGGCGGTGACTTCGGCATGCAGCGGCGGGCAGCCGTCCTCGGCCAGGGTCAGAGAGACGCGGCCTAACAGACTGCGCATGGCCGGCAGATGCGCGGGCCGCACCGGCGACAGTACCTGAAGCCCGGCCGAGGCGTCGCCCGCCACCGCGCCGATCGCCGCTGCGACGGCCAACCCCTTCTGGCCGGTGCCGGGAACGCCGACGCCCATGCCGTTCTTGAACAGATTGCCGCTGACCGTCAGCGACAGCCGTTCGGGCAGGCAACCTAGCAACTGGCGGCAACGGGCCGCCGCCAGGGCCACCGCCACCGGCTCGGTACAGCCCAGGGCGGGAACCACCTTGTCGCGCAACAGCTGGATCATGCCGGTTTCGTCCATCGCGTCCTCCAGATTTTTATTGAGGACTATGGTAGGACGGGCGTCAGGAAAAAGGCTCCTGATGTTGCTGAGGATTGCGGGAGTTTGTGGAAAATATTTTTCCATTTAGACAGTATCATGAAAATTATTTTCGTCATCCTATGGAACAACGCCATGTTCGACGCTATCGACCGCCGCATCCTGGCGGTTCTGCAAACCGACTGCGAAACCCCGGTCGCCGCGATCGCCGAGCGGGTCGGGCTGTCGCTGTCGCCCTGCTGGCGCCGCATCAAGCGGATGGAGGAGCTGGGACTGATCGCGCGGCGGGTGGCGCTGGTGGACCGGCGCAAGGCCAATCTGGCGCTGACGGTGTTCGTCTCGGTCAGAGCGCCGCGCCATTCCGCCGAATGGACCGAGAGCTTCGCCAAAGCCATCGCCGATATGCCGGAAATCGTCGAGGCCTATCGTTTGGCAGGCGAAACGGATTATCTGCTGCGGGTGGTGGTGCCGTCGATCGAGGTTTACGACCAGGTTTATCAACGGCTGACGGCCAGGGTGGAGTTTCGCGATCTGTCCTCCTCGATCTCGATGGAGGAACTGAAATTCACCACGGCGGTGCCGTTGGATTATCTACTGCCTTGATCGGGGCTGTGATAAGGTGCCGCCGGTTTTATCGAGTGGATCGTCTTTGATGAAAGTGGACACGATGCGGCGGATCGACCGATGGGTCGGTATTCCGCTGTGCTTTATTCTGACGTTGCTGTCGCCGCTGTTCCTGCGTCGCCCGTCCTTGAGCAAGCCCAAGCGCATCCTGTTCATCGAGCTGTCCGAGATGGGCAGCACCATTCTGGCCGACCCGGCTATGCGCAAGGCCCGTCAGGTGTTCGGGGCCGAGCTTTATTTCCTGATCTTCAAGCGCAATGCTCCCAGCCTGGATTTCCTGAATACCATCCCGGACGACAATGTCTGCACCATCCGCGAGGATGGGCTGATCACCTTGGCGCTGGATGTGTTCCGCTTCATGCTGTGGGCCCGCAAGAAGGGTATCGACACCGCTGTCGATCTGGAGCTGTTTTCCCGCGTGTCCACCCTGCTGACCGCTTTTTCGGGGGCCGAGCGGCGGGTGGGCTTCCATCGTTTCCATAACGAGGGCCTGTATCGCGGCGAGTTCCTGAGCCATCGGGTGGCCTATAACCCGCATATCCATATCGCCAAGAACTTCATCGCCCTGATCAACGCCCTGGCCTGCCCGGTGGTCGAGACGCCTTATTCCAAGACCTATATCTCGGACGAGGAGATCACCCTGCCGCGCATCATCGCCGGCGAACGGGAAAGCGAGCAGATGCAGGGCCGCATCCGCGCCGCCTATCCGGCCTATGATCCGGCGGTCCATCGGATTGTGCTGCTGAACCCCAATGCCTCGGAACTGCTGCCGCAGCGCCGCTGGCCCCAGGGGCATTTCGCCGCTTTGGGCAATATGGTGCTGACCAAGTACGAGAACGTGATCATCCTGATCACCGGCTCGCCGGACGAGGATTTCGGCGCGGAAAAGCTCAAGACCCGCACCGATCATCCGCGCATCGTCAATTTCGCCGGCAAGGTCAAGCTGAACGAGCTGCCGCTGCTTTACGAAATCGCCGCCCTGATGGTCACCAACGATTCCGGCCCCGGCCATTTCGCCGCGGTGACCGATATGCCGACCATCGTGCTGTTCGGGCCGGAAACGCCTGCACTTTATGGGCCGCTGGGCAATACCGAATGCATCACCGCGCAGCTGGCCTGCTCGCCTTGCGTCTCGGCCGCCAATCATCGCAAGACCGCCTGCACCGATCCGCTTTGCATGCAGGCGATCCCGCCTGAGCGGGTGATGGACAGCATCGAAGCGGTGTTGGAGCAGGGCCTGCTACCGAATCACCGGCACCTAGCCTAAATTCAGTCGAGATGCCGGATCGAGGCGATGCGGACCTTGCGGTCCGACAGCTGCGCCTCGCCCACCGCGACTTCGACCTGGAAATGATTGCCGTCGGGTCGGGTGAGTTCCACCTTGCCGCCCTTGCCGGCGATCGCTTTGGCTAAAGACGGGAACAGCTGATCGGCTGTCCGGCCCAGCATCTCCTCTGTCGTCCGGCCCGCCAGCCATTCGAAGGCGGGATTGACGGTTTCCACCGATCCATCCTCGTCCAGTGTCAGCACGCCGTCGGATGCCACATCCACCACCGCCTTCAGCCGCAATTGGCTGTCGCGCAGCTCCAGCCGGGCGCGGCGGCGCTCGGTGACGATCGAGCCCAGCAACAGGCAGGTCAAGCTGAGCGCCAGCAGGAAGAACTGTACTTCGGTCAGGGATTCGGCATCCAGATGCGCCTCCTCGATGGCGACGACCATGCCGACCTGGGTGGCGAACAGGGCGATGGTTACCCCTTGCAACCCATGCCAGGCCCCGACCCAGACCAGCGGCACGAACAGCGGATAATAAAGCTGCGGATGCTGCGCCAGATCGCCGCCGAACACGCTCCATAAAGCCAGCAGGATGCCGACGCCCTGGGCGATGCTGACCGCCAGACTGGTCTTGGTCTTCAGATTGGGGTTCAGCTGGCGCTGGCCGATGGTCAGGAACAGCGGCGTGAAGATGGCGACGCCGATCATGTCGCCGATCCAGAAGCGCAGCCAGGTGGTGGCGAAATCGTCGGCGGGAATCACGCCGGTCAGGTAATAGCTCCAGTTGAAGCCGCTGGCGGTGATCAGGCTGATACCGAAGGTGACCGCCAGCAGCCGCTCGACATCGCGGATATTGGGCAGCCGGGGATCGATCGGCCAAAGCTTGGTCAGGATCCAGGCGGCGGCGACATAACCGCTGCATTCAATGGCGTCGGCGGCCAGGGTCGGCAGGATCGGGGCGGCGAAATGACGGACGATGCCGTCGCTCAAGATCGCGGCCAGATAGCTTAAAGGCGCGAAGCGCAGGCCCCGGCGCAGCAGATAGGCCAAGGTCAGGGCCGGCGGCGGATTCCAAGGCGTGATGTCCAGCCCGCCATAGGGCTGAATCCAGCTGAGCCAGTCCAGGATGATATAGACGGCCAGATAGCCAGCCGCCCATAAGGCCTCTTCCACCCAGTCGCGACGCTGCTGCATTGGCCGATCCCCGAAGATTCTGTCCTTACCAAACCTGGGGAGCATACATCCCTACTCCCGTCCGGACGAGACTTCGCTTAGGATGCCCGATCATGAGCGACTGGAAAAGACATCCCCTGCCGGAATCCTTCTTCTTAGCCCGCCTGATCCATCAGGCGGCGTCTCTGCCGATTCGCTATAAGGTGATCGGCTGGCTGTTCCTGTTCATCATCGCTTATCGCGCGGGTCTGCCAGTGATCTATTCCGCGGCTCTGGCGGCGGTTCCCTGGCTTTTGCTGCCGGAAAAGCGGAAATAAAGGGAGGGGGCTAAAGCCCCAGCCAGATCATCAATCCGCCGACCAGCAGCCGATAAAGGGCGAAGGGCAACAGCCCGCCCCGATGCAGCCAGACGCTTGCCAGCACCAGGGCCAGCCAGGACAGGCCGAAGCTGAAGACGAAACCCAGGGCATCGCCGCCGCCAGGGCCGACACCCTGCAGGCCATAGCTGATGCCGCTGTGAATGGTGCCGACCAGCAACACCGGCACGGTCGCCAGCATGACGAAGCGATAGGCGGCGGGGCGCTCCAGCCCGATCACCCGCGCCACCGTCAAAGAAGCCGGCAGCCGCCCGACGCCGGGCAGCAGGGCGGCGATCTGCACCAGACCGATGGCGAAGGAACCCAGCGGCGACAGATGTTCGATCCGCTTGACCGTCATGCTCATGGCGTCGATGGCGCCCATCACCAGGGCCGACAGAATGGTCAGCACACCAATCAGCGCCAGGGGAATCGCCGGCTGGCCCAGCCAGCTGTCCAGAATGATCCAGGGCAGCGAGGCGACCAGGGCCTTGATCAGCAGGCGGGTGCCCGGCTCCATCCGGCCTTTGCGCAATTTCCACAGGCCCTGGCCGATGAAGATCATGTCGCGCCACAGCCATAACAGCACGGCCAACAATGCGCCGGCTTGGATGGCGACCGAGATCGAGCCGGCCTGCCAGCCGCTGACGGCGGCATGCAGCGCCCGATGGGCGCTCTCGTCCAACGGCAATATCCCTGCGACCCCTTCGATCAGGGCGAGAATGACGACGTCTACAAATTCTAGTGGATGCACAGTCCTGAACCCCCTGGCTGTTGGCTTATAGCACAAAGGATGGGCGCTGTTAACGGCCCCGAAATAGGTCCGATATGATACCTATTTTATGGAGACCCAGACAAGAATGCGGGGCGGACCTCGAAGCTGAGCCGCTATATAAGTCAGTAATAATGACCTAATATCATTTTTTCCCTGGATTCATGCGGATCATCGCGCTATCAATTTGGTCCCCCGAACTCTGCGGGGGCTGTTGCGTTCTTTTAGGGATACCGGCCATGGCGTCGAAAATGCTGCAATTCACCCATCTGTCTCAGTCCATGCCGGCCAAGCGCAAGCCCGCCGACCGCAAGACCGACTTCGGTGAAATCTATCAGGGCTTCGTGCCCGAGCAGGCTTCGACCCAGGCCTCGCGCTGCGAACAATGCGGCATTCCCTTCTGCCAGATCCACTGTCCGGTGGGGAACAACATCCCCGACTGGCTGATGCTGACGGCGACTGGTCGGTTGGAAGAGGCCTATGCCATGTCCTCGGCCACCAACAATTTCCCCGAGATCACGGGCCGCATCTGCCCCCAGGACCGCCTGTGCGAAGGCTCCTGCGTGTTGGAGCAGAGCAAGCATAATTCGGTGACCATCGGCTCGGTCGAGAAATACATCACCGACGCCGCCTTCCAGGAAGGTTGGGTCAAGCCGGTGCGCCCGGTGCGCGAACGCTCCGAATCGGTGGCGATCATCGGTTCCGGTCCGGCTGGTTTGGCCGCTGCCGACCAGCTGCGCCGCCAGGGTTATCAGGTGCATGTCTATGAACGCCAGGACCGCGCCGGCGGTCTGCTGATTTATGGCATTCCCGGCTTCAAGCTGGAGAAGGACGTGGTCGAGCGCCGCACCAAGCTGCTGGCCGAGGGTGGCGTGCATTTCCATCTGAACTTTGCCGTGGGCCGCGATGCTTCCCTCGACGAGCTGCGCCATAAGCATGCTGCCGTGCTGATCGCCACCGGCGTCTATAAGGCGCGTGAGCTGGGCATTCCCGGCGACAGCCAAAAGGGCGTGTTCGCCGCGCTGGACTACCTGATCGCCAACAACAAGGTCGGGCTGGGCGACAAGGTTGCCGCCTATGACGACGGCACCTTGAACGCCAAGGGCAAGGATGTGGTGGTCATCGGCGGCGGCGACACCGCCATGGACTGCGTGCGCACCGCCATCCGCCAGGGCGCCAAGTCGGTGAAGTGCCTCTATCGCCGCGACCGCGCCAACATGCCGGGTTCGCAGCGCGAAGTCGCCCATGCCGAGGAAGAAGGCGTCGAATTCGTCTGGCAGGTGGCCCCCGAAGCCGTGCTGGGCAATGGTCAGGCCGCCGCTGTCCGCTGCGTGCGCATGCATCTGGGCACCGCCGACGCTTCCGGCCGTCAGGTTCCCACCAAGGTCGAGGGCTCGGAATTCGAGCTGAAGGCCGACATGGTGATCAAGGCGCTGGGCTTCGACCCCGAGGACGTGCCGGCCCTGTTCGGCAACCGCGACCTGGGCGTGACCCGTTGGGGCACCGTCAAGGTGGATCACAAGACCCAGATGACCACCATTCCCGGCGTGTTCGCCGCCGGCGATATCGCTCGTGGCGCTTCGCTGGTGGTCTGGGCGATCCGCGATGGCCGTGACGCCGCCGCCGCCATCCATGATTACGTCCAGGCCGGGGACAAGATCCCCGCCGCCGGCCAGCGCGCCGCGCGGGCCTGACACTCATGGGAGAGGTCGCCATGCTGACGCTCTATGACGATCCCTTGTCGCGGAACGGCTACAAGATCCGGCTGCTGCTGGCCGAGCTTGGCCTGCCGGTCAAGGTGGTGCATCGGAACATTCTGACCGGCGAAACCCGCCAGCCGGAGTTTCTGACCAAGAATATCGCCGGACGCATCCCGGTGCTGGAGCTGGAAGACGGCGGCTGTCTGCCGGAATCGAATGCCATTCTGCTGTATCTGGCCGAAGGCTCGGCTCTGCTGCCCGCCGACAGGCTGGCCCGCGCCCATGTCCTGCGCTGGATGTTCTTCGAGCAGAATATGATCGAATGCACCATCGGCACCGCCCGCTTCTTCAAGAAGATGGGCAAGGATGTCACCCATCCCGACGTCTATGCCAACCGGATGGACAATGCCAAGGACGGCCTTGCAGCACTTGAGCGCCATCTGGCCGAGGGCCGCGACTGGCTGGCCGGGGATTTCTCGGTCGCCGATATCGCGCTCTATGGCTATGTCAGCGTCGGGGCGGAAGCCGGCATCGATATGACCGCCTATCCCAAACTGGCGGACTGGCTGAAACGGGTGGAAGCCCGACCGGCCCATGTCGGACCCGATCACGGTTTCGCGGCCTGACCGCCGCAGTTTCAATCAAGACCCAATGTCAGGGGGCAAGACCCCCCAGCACTTTAAGGAGAGTCCCATGACCCAGAACAACGGCGAAAAGTTCGTAGCCGAGTATCTGGAAAACGCCAAGCTGCTGGAAGCCGCCGGCATCGACACCGCGCCGCATGACGCTTGCGGCGTCGGTCTGGTCGCGGCGCTGGACGGCAAGCCCCGCCGCTCGGTGGTGGTGGCCGGCATCGAGGCGCTGAAGGTGCTGTTCCATCGCGGCGCCGTCGATGCCGACGGCAAGACCGGCGATGGCGCCGGCATCCATGTGGAAATTCCCCAGGACTTCTTCAAAGACCATATCCGCCATCAGGGCCACGAGCCGGTTCCCGGCCGTCTGGCGGTGGGCATGTGCTTCCTGCCCAAGACCGATCTGTCGGCTCAGGAGCGTTGTCGTTCCATCGTCGAAACGGAAATCCTGAAGTTCGGCTACACCATCTATGGCTGGCGTCAGGTGCCGGTGAACGTCTCGGTGATCGGCGAGAAGGCCAATGCCACCCGCCCCGAGATCGAGCAGATCATGGTGGCCAACAGCCGCAATGTCGATGAGCAGACCTTCGAGACCGAGCTGTTCATCATCCGTCGCCGCATCGAAAAGGCGGTGCTGGCCGAGCATATCGGCGACTTCTACATTTGCTCGCTGTCCTGCCGTTCGGTGATCTACAAGGGCATGTTCCTGGCCGAGCAGCTGTCGGTGTTCTATCCCGATCTGCTGGACGAGCGTTTCGTCTCGTCTTTCGCCATCTATCACCAGCGCTATTCCACCAACACCTTCCCCACCTGGCGTCTGGCACAGCCGTTCCGCATGCTTGCCCATAACGGCGAGATCAACACGCTGAACGGCAATCTGAACTGGATGAAGAGCCACGAGACCCGGCTGGCCAGCCAGGCCTTGGGGGCCAATATCGCCGACATCAAGCCGGTGGTGCAGGCCGGCGGCTCCGACTCCGCCGCTCTCGACAATGTGTTCGAGCTGATGGTCCGTTCGGGCCGCGATGCGCCGATGGTCAAGTCGATGCTGGTGCCGGAATCCCTGGGCGCCAACGCCACCATGCCCCAGCTGCATCGCGAGTTCTTCGCCTATTGCAACTGCGTGATGGAACCGTGGGACGGCCCGGCTGCCCTCTGCGCCACCGATGGCCGCTGGGTGGTGGCCGGCATGGACCGCAACGGCCTGCGCCCGATGCGCTACACCATCACTGGGGACGGCCTGCTGATCGTCGGCTCCGAGACCGGCATGGTCCGCGTCGAGGAAAGCAACATCGTCGAGAAGGGTCGCGTCGGTCCCGGTCAGATGCTGGGCGTCGACCTCAAGGCCGGCAAGTTCTTCAAGGACGAAGCCCTGAAGGACCATCTGGCCGGTCGTCAGCCTTATGGCAAGTGGGTGCAGAAGTCGACCCAACTCGACAGCCTGATCCGCGAAGGCTCGGAAGAGCCGGCCCAGCTGCCTATCGAAGAGCTGCGCCGCCGCCAGTTCGGCTATGGCGTGACCATGGAAGATCTGGAGCTGATCCTGCAGCCGATGGCCGAGGACGGCAAGGAAGCCGTGGGCTCGATGGGCGACGATGCGCCGCTGGCGGTGCTGTCGGCCCAGTATCGCGGCCTGCATCACTATTTCCGCCAGACCTTCAGCCAGGTCACCAATCCGCCGATCGACTCACTTCGCGAAAGCCGGGTGATGAGCCTGAAGACCCGTTTGGGCAATCTGGGCAACATCCTGGATGAAGACCAGAGCCAGTGCGAGCTGCTGCAGCTGGAAAGCCCGGTGCTGTCGAACGCCGAATTCCGCGCCATGCGCAAATATATGGGCGACACGGCGGCCGAGATCGACTGCAGCTTCGACCCCGAAGGCGGCGATCATGCCCTGGCCGACGCCCTGCGCCGCATCCAGCGCGAGGCCGAAGACGCCGTGCGCGGCGGCTGCACCCATGTGATCCTGTCGGACGAGAAGACCGGCCCGGGCCGCGCTCCGATCCCGATGATCCTGGCCGCCGGCGGCGTGCATACCTATCTGGTCCGCCAGCAGCTGCGCACCTTCACCTCGCTGAACGTGCGGTCGGGCGAATGTCTGGATGTCCAGTATTTCGCCGTCTTGATCGGCGTCGGCGCCACTACGGTGAACGCCTATATCGCCCAGGAAGCCATTGCGGACCGTCATCGTCGCGGCCTGTTCGCGGGTCTGTCGCTGGAAGAATGCATCGAGAACTACAAGCATGCCGTCGATCAGGGTCTTTTGAAGATCATGTCGAAGATGGGCATCTCGGTGATCAGCAGCTATCGCGGCGGCTATTGCTTCGAGGCGGTGGGCCTGTCCCGCGCCCTGGTGGCCGAATTCTTCCCCGGCATGAGCTCGCGCATCTCGGGTCTGGGCCTGACCGGCATCCAGCATAAGATGATCGAGATTCATCGCAAGGCCTGGTCAGAAGACGTGGTCACCCTGCCGGTGGGCAGCTTCTATCGCGTGCGTCGGGGCGGCGAGACCCACAGCTTCGACGGCTCCCTGATCCACGTCTTGCAGACGGCGGTCAGCACCGACAGCTACACCACTTATAAGCGGTACTCCGAAGGCCTGCGCCGCCTGCCGCCGATCTCCTTGCGCGATCTGCTGGAATATCGCCCGGATGGTGCTCCGATCTCCACCGACGAAGTGGAAAGTGTCACCGAGCTGCGCAAGCGCTTCATCACGCCGGGCATGAGCCTGGGCGCGCTGTCGCCGGAAGCCCATGGCACGCTGAACATCGCCATGAACCGCATCGGCTCGAAGTCGGTGTCGGGCGAGGGCGGCGAGGATCCCAGCCGCTATAAGCCGGCTCCGAACGGCGACAACGCCAATTCGGCCATCAAGCAGGTGGCCTCGGGCCGCTTCGGCGTCACCGCCGAATATCTGAAGAACTGCCGTGAGATCGAGATCAAGGTGGCCCAGGGCGCCAAGCCCGGCGAAGGCGGCCAGCTGCCCGGCTTCAAGGTGACGGTGGAAATCGCCAAGCTGCGCCACTCGACCCCCGGCGTCATGCTGATCAGCCCGCCGCCGCATCACGATATCTATTCCATCGAAGATCTGGCCCAGCTGATCTACGACCTGAAGCAGATCAACCCGGAAGCCAAGGTTTGCGTCAAGCTGGTCAGCCGTTCCGGTATCGGTACGATTGCTGCCGGCGTCGCCAAGGCCAAGGCCGACATCATCCTGGTGTCGGGCAATGTCGGCGGTACCGGCGCTTCGCCCCAGACCTCGATCAAGTTCGCCGGCCTGCCTTGGGAAATGGGCCTGTCGGAAGTGCATCAGGTGCTGACCCTGAACCGTCTGCGCCATCGCGTGAAGCTGCGCACCGACGGCGGCATCAAGACCGGCCGCGACATCGTCATCGCCGCCATGCTGGGCGCCGAGGAATTCGGCATCGGCACCACTTCGCTGGTGGCGCTGGGCTGCATCATGGTCCGCCAGTGCCATTCCAACACCTGCCCGGTCGGCGTCTGCACCCAGGATAAGGCGCTACGCGAGAAGTTCACCGGCACGCCGGAGAAGGTGGTCAATCTGTTCAGCTTCGTCGCCGAGGAAGTGCGCGAGATTCTCGCCGGTCTGGGCGTGAAGAAGCTGGAGGACATCATCGGTCGTTCCGATCTGCTGGCGCAGGTCAGCCGCGGCTCGGCCCATCTCGACGACTTGGACCTCAACCCGCTGCTGGCCCAGGCCGACACCGGCGGGCTGCCGCGTTACTGCACCCAGGTCGAGCGCAATGAAGTGCCCGAGACCCTGGACGCCCAGATGATCGCCGACGCCCAGCCGGCGCTGGAAGACGGCGAGAAGATGCAGCTCAGCTACACCGTGCGGAACACCCACCGCGCCGTGGGCACCAAGCTCAGCCATATGATCACCAAGCGGTACGGCATGTTTGGTTTGCAACCAGGCCATATCACCGTGCGTCTGCGCGGTTCCGCCGGTCAGAGCCTGGGCGCTTTTGCGGTGCAGGGTCTGAAGCTGGAAGTCTTCGGCGACTCCAACGACTATGTCGGCAAGGGTCTGTCGGGCGGCATGATCGTGGTGCGTCCGGCTGTCTCCA
>Ga0318573_10000295_pt1 | contig 16636 bp, 13 predicted proteins | sample GRESIP089b5f21_FD_202515 | JGI IMG/M metagenome (GOLD analysis project Ga0318573, IMG submission 202515) | Tropical soil microbial communities from Luquillo Experimental Forest, Puerto Rico - GRE.SIPMG.089b5f21 | ecosystem: Environmental > Terrestrial > Soil > Tropical forest > Bulk soil... | reverse complement strand
GCTTCATCTCATCGCCCGAGATGTCGATCAGCTGATCGTTGTTCGGCTTCATCGGGCCGACGTTCAGGAAGCGGTCCTTCGAGAACTTGTTCAGCGACACCAGCCACTTGCCGTCGGCTTCCTTGGTTTCACCCATGGAGGCGTTGGTATGGCCGACCTGATATTGCACATCCAGCTTCTGCTTGATCGGCTTGACGGTCTTGTCGCCGTGATAAGCCTTGATGGCTTCGTCGATGTTCCACTTGACGATCTGGCTGTCGAGGAACAGCGAGGTATAGGCGTTGCCGCGACCGTCGAAGTTGGTGTGGAGCGGGCCCAGACCCACTTCCAGCTGACCGACGATGGCGTCCTCTTCCTTGATCTTGCCGGCGAAGACGTCGTCCAGCTTGTTCCATTCGATGATGGTGACGGTGGGCGACAGCTTGCCATTGGCGACGAAATATTTGCCGTCCGGAGTGGCGTTACAGCCGTGCGGGCTGGTCGGCACCGGGATATAACGGGTGAAGTTGGACTTGGCGGCCTTGCGGCCGTCGACCACCGGCACGCCGCTCATCATGGTGGCCTTACCGGCCTTCACGGCTTCTTCGATGGCCTTGATGTTGAACACCACGACCCAATCGCGTTCCTTGTTGGTCATCTCCTCAAGGGTGACGCCTTCGGGGGAGTTGTAGCAGGTCGAGGCCACATACTTGCCGGCATAGTCGCCGTCGTTGTTGTCCAGGTTGCCGTCCACCAGCACCTGCCAGGCGACCTTCATGGTCTCGCCGTCGGTGGCCGTGAAGACGCAGCGGTAGTTGTGGTAATCGTCCAGGATCTTGCCGTCGTTCGGGATCGGCGCGCGGAATTCGCTGTTGCAGAAGACGTAGCCGGTTTTCGGATAACGCTGCAGGCGCAGACCATGGATGCCCAGCGCATGCGGGATCTGGATGATCTTGTCGACGCGCATGATATCCAGGCGGATACGGGCGATGCGGCCGTTGGCCTTGTCGTTGATATAGAGGTAACGACCATCATAGGCGCCGTCGGTATAGGACGGACGCGGATGGTGGGTGTCACCGTTCATATAGCTGAGCATGCCCTGCTTCTTCAGGAATTCCTTGCTTTCGGGAAGCAGGCCTTCGTTCAGAATCTTCAGGCTCTCGTTGGTGCGGCCCCAGCCGGTGGCGCCGTCGCGGTTGAACACCGGAATGCGCATCAGCTCGCGCATCGAGGGGATGCCCAGGATGCGGACTTCGCCCGACTGGCCGCCGGACCAGAAGCCGTAATATTCATCCAGCTGACCAGGCTGAACTTCGTAGCTTTCCTTGTTGGTGGTGGCAGCCTCGCTGCGCACGGCGCTGACCACGGTTCCCACACCGCCACCGGCGGCGGCTACGCCAGCCAGGGCAGCCAGCTTGGCCGTCGACCCGAACAGGTCGCGGCGGCTGAGGGTTTTGGTATCGGTATCTGACGACATCCGGATTCTCCTCGATTGAAGTATGACGGTTCCCCCTTGAAATCGGCCGCCCGTCAAACGGCCGAAGGTTCTTTGGCCTCGGGCGCTGCCGGAGCCGGGGCGGCGGGCTTCTTGGCCCGGCCCTGACGCTTCATCAGCAGCGGCAGGCATTGGTCATGGTCGTGGTAGACCACCTGGCAATGCATGCAGTAGAGGCACTCGTTCGGATTGATCTGCCCGTTCGGATGGATCGACTGAACCATGCAGTCGCGGGCGCATTTGGTGCATTCGAAGCCGCACTGCTTGCGCCGCTTCAGCCACTCGAACAGCCGGCCACGGCCAGGGATGGCCAGAGCGGCGCCCAGCGGGCAGATGTAGCGGCAATAAGCGCGTTCGACGAACAGCCCGGCGCCCAGGGCGACGATGGCCCACAGCACGAACTGCCAGTCGCGCAGGAAATGCAGCAGCCAGACGGTCTTGAAGGGTTCGATTTCGGCGAAGCGTTCGGCGGTGGCCACCGAATTCAGCGACAGGCCGAACAGAGCGATGAAGAAGATGTATTTGAAAGCCCAGAAGCGTTCATGCCAGGCGAACTTCGGCACGTATTGCGGAATGCCCAGCCGCTTGGCGATGGCGGACAGAATTTCCTGGACCGCGCCGAAGGGACAAAGCCAGCCGCAATAAGCCCCGCGCCCCCAGAACAGCAGCGACACGGCGGTGGCGCACCACAGGATGAAGATCAGCGGTTCCAGCAGGAAGAAGTCCCACGAGAAATGCGTCATCAGCGAATTGGCGAAGGTGAAGATGTTCACCACCGACAACTGCGCTCCGGCATAGCCGCCGATCCAGACCGCGGTGAAAACCAGATAGGACATGCGCAGCCGCTTGAACAGCACGGGGCGCTTCACCAGCCAATCCTGGAAGAAGAAGATCAGCGTCAGGATGCCCAGCGAGGTCAGCAGAACGGTGATGTCGATGGCGCGCTTTTCCCAGATGCCATGCCAGATGGCGGAACGGGACGAGCCTTCATCATCCATGTCGGCGCTGGCGGCAGCAGCGGCAGCAGCAGGCGCAGAGGCGGAAGCCGGTGCGGCGGCCTCGGTCTTCACCAGGGTGGGCGGCAGGGAATAATCAATAGCGAAGCTGGTGAAAGCCTTCTCGCGCGGGCCCAGCGCCCGCTGCACCAGCAGTTCCAACCGCCAGGGACGGGCCGGGTCGTATTCCACATCCTTGGGGATCTTGAACAGGCCGATCTCGGCGAATTCGGGCGCACCGCCGGCAACCTCGCCCAGGCGGCGATAAAGCTTGTCGGTGAAGCGCAGGCTGACCCCTTCCTGGATCAGCTGGATGCGGTCGAAAATGCCGCCGCGCACATAGCCCGACCCACGGAAGGAATAATTGCCGTTGGCGGCGATCAGCACCGCCTGCTGACCCGGCTCCAGCCATTGGGTCATGGCCTTATATTCGGCATCGCCCAGCAGGTTGCGGCCGATGATTTCGGGCGTTACCTCGGCGACATACAGATCGATGAACTGGCTGTCGGGGGCGACCTTTTCGGCATAAAGGTCGGGCGAGGTCACGCCGTTCTGGCGGAAGGCCTCGTCCACCTGGGCCTGAGATAGCGACAGCCGGCGCACCGAACCGTCGCCCAACAGGGTCTGCCAGTCCTTCGGAGCAAAAGCCATCGGAGCGACGCTGGCCTTCGCGGTGGCGGCGGCATTGGCCGAGAACCCGGCCAGCCCACGGGTGCGGGCCACCTGCAAGGCGGTGCGCAGCATGCCGTCATCGACCACGATGGCGGTGACGGTGGCGCCGCTGATGACATCGACCACCGGGCGCTTGGCTCCGGTTGCGGTCATTTCGACCACGCTCTTGCCGACATAGCCCGAGACGAAATCGAACAGCTTCTGGACGGGAATCCCCACCAGCAGGATCGGCTCGTGATGTTCGGTGACCTTGGCGCCGGTGATGATGCCGTTGATATCCATGCCCACCATCACTTTGATGGGCTTGCCGGAATAGCCGATGTCGCTGGTCTCGAAGACATAGCCGGCGACTTTGTCGCCCTTATAAGCGGCGCGGGCGGCGGGCTTGCCCTCGACCGGACCGAAATGATCGGCGCCAGGGAAGACTTCAGCCGGCTGTACTTCGGCGATATAGGCCCCGAAGGTGGCGGCGGACGCCGATGCGGAAAGTCCCAGCCAGCCCAGACAGGAAAGCGCCAGAACAAGCGTTGCAATGCGAAGGAAAACAGCCGAATTGAACAGCTTGTGGCAGGTGAACATCTGGGCCTCCGAAATGCTGGGCCGAGCGCCTTGGCACCCGAACTCGCATTCAGAGGCTAATCCTTTCGGATGTGATGACCTTGATGATGGTCAAGAATTTGACGGGACTTTTTCAGGTCATAGACATAACGGCATATGTATCGTCGAAAATTTATTTTAGACTTTTATAATATTAATGGCCCCGCAGGGATGGCTCGGCTTTCCCTGACAATATGGTCGATGTGGACAGCGATTTTCATCGATTTCATCGCCGTTCCGTCACCAAAGCTTCATGCGGGGCGAAGGGGCTCTTCAGATACTCCTTTTCCTCGGCCCGCATGCCTTCAGGCGTCGGCCTCTTCCGTTCGACTGAGCCACGGAGTATGTCCCGATGTCTTTCGCCAATCTGATGCGAGGCCTTGCCGGCGCTGTTGCCGTCAGCCTGCTTGCCGCCGCTCCCGCCAGCGCCGCTACCAAGCTGACCGTCTATACCGCCCTCGAGAACGAGCAGCTCGATCCTTATAAGAAGGCCTTCGAGGCCGACAATCCCGATGTCGAGATCCAGTGGGTCCGCGACTCCACCGGCATCATCACTGCCAAGCTGCTGGCCGAGAAGAACAATCCCCAGGCCGACGTGGTGTGGGGCGTGGCGGCTTCCAGCCTGATCCTGCTCGATACCCAGAACATGCTGCAGCCCTATGCGCCCAAGGGCGTCGAGATGCTGAAGCCGAATTTCAAGGACGCCAAGCCGGTTCCCACCTGGGTTGGTATGGATGCCTGGATGGCGGCCATCTGTTTCAACACGGTGGAAGCCGAGAAGCGCGGCCTGCCGCGTCCGACCTCGTGGGCCGACCTGCTGAAGCCGGTTTATAAGGGCCAGATCGTCATGCCGAACCCGGCCTCGTCGGGCACCGGCTTCCTGGCCGTGTCGGGCTGGCTGCAGATGCAGGGCGACCAGGGCTGGAAGTTCATGGACAGCCTGGACGCCAATGTCGCCGTCTATACCCATTCGGGCTCGAAGCCCTGCAAAATGGCGGCGTCCGGCGAATATCCCATCGGCATCTCGATCGAATATACCGGCGCTCAGCTGAAGACCAAGGGTGCTCCGATTGATGTGATCATCGCTCAGGAAGGCTCCGGCTGGGAGATGGAAGCCACCGCCATCGTCAAGGGCACCAAGAACCTGGACGCCGCCAAGAAGCTGGCCGACTGGGCCGCCAGCAAGAAAGCCAACGAGCTGTACGTCAACTACTACGCCGTGACGGCGCATCCCGACGTGCATAAGCAGATGCCCAATTATCCGGCCAATGCCGAGATGATGATGCTGAAAAAGAACGACTTCAACTGGGCCGCCAAGAACCGCGACCAGATCCTGGCCGAGTGGTCCAAGCGCTACGACGCCAAGTCGGAACCGAAGAAGTAATCCTGTCCGCAAACTTCCGCCGGGCCTCTTGATCGAGGCCCGGCTTTCCTTGTTTTTCAATGAAGGGTCTGCCATGTCGCCGCCTTATCTGCGCCTGTCCGGCATCGTCAAGGATTATGGCTCCTGCCTTGCCGTCGACCATGTGTCGCTGGACGTGCTGGAAGGCGAGTTCGTCTGCTTCCTGGGGCCGTCGGGCTGCGGCAAGACCACTCTCTTGCGGGTCATCGCCGGGCTGGACCCGCAGAACGACGGCAAGGTCGAGATCGGCGGGCGCGATGTCTCAAAGCTGCCGCCCTCGGCCCGCGACTATGGCATCGTCTTCCAGTCCTACGCCCTGTTTCCCAATCTGACGGTGACGCAGAACATCGCCTATGGCCTGAAGTTGAAGGACAAGGCCGCCATCCGCGCCCGCGTCGCCGAACTGCTGGAGATGGTCGGTCTGCCGGATGTCGGTGCCAAGTTCCCCGGTCAGCTGTCGGGCGGCCAGCAGCAGCGTGTCGCTCTGGCTCGCGCCTTGGCTCCGGCCCCCAAGCTGCTGCTGCTGGACGAGCCGCTTTCGGCGCTGGACGCCCGCGTGCGGCTGCATCTGCGCAGCCAGATCAAGGAGCTGCATCGGAAGCTGGGCATCACCACCATCATGGTCACCCATGATCAGGAAGAGGCCCTGACCATGGCCGACCGCATCGTGGTGATGAGCAAGGGCCGTATCGAGCAGACCGGCACGCCGGGGCAGATCTATACCCATCCCGCCAGCCCCTTCGTGGCGGATTTCGTCGGGGCGATGAACTTCCTCAAAGGCACCGCCGCCGGCGAAGGCCGGGTCAGGCTGGGCAATGTCGAACTGGCCTGCCTGAACGAGACCCCGCATGGCTCGGACGTCACCATCTGCCTGCGCCCCGAGGATGTGGTGGTGCGCAATCCCTTCGGCGCCAATGTCGTGCCGACCCGTATCGAAAGCCTGGAATTCCTGGGCCCGTTCCACCGCGCCCGGCTGCATTCCGATGAGATGGGCGGCATTACCCTGACCGCCGATTTCTCGGCCAATCTGGTGCGCGATATGGAGCTGGAGCCCGGCAAGATGGTGCCGGTGGCGCTGCCCAGCGAACGGCTGCGCGTCTTCCCGGTTCAGCCATGATCGCTGCCCGCCGCCTTCTGTCGCCGGCTCCGCTGCTGCTGGGGTCATTGGCGCTGTTCATGGCCGTGTTCGTGGCCTTCCCGCTGGGCTGTCTGGCGCTGAAGAGCTTTCAGGATCGCTCGGGCCTGTGGGTCGGGTTGGACAACTACCTGGCCTTCGTGGCCAGCCCGGCACTGGGCCGGGCGGTGATGAACAGTCTGACGGTGTCGCTGATCACCACCGTCATCACCATCGCCCTGGCCTTTCCCTTCGCCTTCGCCCTGACCCGCACCCGCATGCCGGGCAAGGAGAGCCTGCGCATCCTGGCGCAGATCCCCATCCTGGCGCCGTCGCTGCTGCCGGCCTTGTCGCTGGTCTATCTGTTCGGCAACAAGGGGCTACTGAAGGCGGTGATGATGGGCCAGCCCCTGTACGGCCCCATCGGGATCATCCTGGCCGAGGTGTTCTACACCTTCCCCCATGCGCTGATGATTCTGGTCACTGCCTTGTCGGTCTCGGATGCCCGGCTCTATGAAGCGGCGGAGTCCCTCGGGGCCGGGCCGTTGCGCCGGTTCCTCAGCATCACCCTGCCGGGCGCCCGCTATGGCCTGATCAGCGCGGTATTCGTGGTCTTCACCCTGGTGATCACCGACTTCGGCATTCCCAAGGTGGTGGGCGGGCAATATTCGGTGATGGCCACCGAGGTCTATAAGCAGGTGATCGGCCAGCAGAATTTCGGCATCGGCGCGGTGGTCGGTCTGGTGCTGATGCTGCCCGCCGGCCTGGCCTTCGCCGCCGAAAGCTGGGGAGCCAGAAAGCAGAAAGCATTGCTGTCGTCGCGTTCGGTGCCCTATCGGCCCAATCATCAGCCGCTGCTGGATTGGGGGATGTTCGCTTTCGCCGCCCTGGTGGTGGCGCTGCTGGCCGGCGTGCTGGGCATGGCTGGCTATGCCAGCTTCGTGAAGTTCTGGCCCTATAACATGTCGCTGACCCTGGATAATTACGATTTTGCCCAGGTGGATGGAGCCGGCTGGAGCAGCTATTGGAACGCCATCGAGATGAGCATCCTGACGGCTGCCTTCGGAACGGTCGTCGTGTTCATCGGCGCCTATGTGATGGAGAAGCTGAAGGGGCTGGACTGGCTGAAGTCCCTGATCCGCCTGTTGATGCTGCTGCCTTTGGCGGTGCCGGGGATGGTTCTGGGCCTGTCTTACATCTTCTTCTTCAATCACCCCGACAACCCGCTGAATTTCCTCTATCACGGCATGGCGATCCTGGTGCTGTCGACCATCGTGCATTTCTACACGGTGTCGCATCTGACGGCGGTGACCGCCCTGAAGCAGTTGGATGCCGAGTTCGAAGCGGTCACCGCCAGCCTGAAGGTGCCGGTCTGGAAGACCGTGCTGCTGGTCACCGTGCCGCTCTGTCTGCCGGCGATCCTCGATATTCTGATCTATCTGTTCGTCAATGCCATGACCACGGTCTCGGCGGTGGTGTTCCTCTACGCCCCCGATACCAAGCCGGCCTCGGTGGCGGTACTGAACATGGATGATGCCGGAGAAACCGCCGCCGCTGCCGCCATGGCGATGATGATCGTCTATACCTCGACGGCGGTGCGCCTGGGCCATGCCGGGCTGGAAGCCCTGTTGCAGCGCCGCACCCAGCGTTGGCGCAAGCGGTCATAAAGCCGGGCGGGCGGCGGCTTTCCGCGCTTCTGCCTCGGCGATATCGAGGAAAGCGCGAACGATGTTCAGGCGGCGGCGCTCGCGCAGGCAGATGACGAACTCGTCCATCTCGACCCGCGCATCCTGAATCGGCAGCAGCAGGAAGCGGGCGTCGGGGGTGGTCTCCACCGCCGAGACGAAGCCGATGCCAAGGCCGCAGCCCACCGCCTCGCGCACCGCTTCGCGGCTTTCGATCACCATGATCTGCTCGGGATAAAGGTCCAGGTCCTGCAATGCCCGTTCGACCTGGCGGCGGGTGACCGAGCCTGGTTCGCGCATGATCAGCCGATGCTCGGCCAGTTCCGCCATCCGCACCGCCCGCCGCCGGGCCAGCGGCCAGTCCTTGGGCACCATCGCCAGGATCGGATCACGCCGCAAGGGCACCACGAACAGCCGGGAATCGCCGGGCAGCGACGATACCACCACCACATCGAGGCGTGTTTCCAGCAGCCCTTGCAGGATGTCGGCGGAATTGCCCACCGACAGCGTCACCTCGGGTCCCGGATGGCTTTCCTGGAAAGCCCGGATCAAGGGTACGGCGTGATAGGGCCCGTCGGCCCCCACCGCCAGCCGTCCGTTCACCAAGCGCCGCGCCCCGGCCAGCAGTTCCTCGGCCTCTTCTTCGGCGGCGGCCAGACGGCGGGTGATGACGAACAGTTCCTCGGCCAGCTTGGTCGGCACCACGCCCCGGCCTGACCGCTCGAACAGCCGCACGCCATAGGTTTCCTCCAGCAGCTTGACCTGCTGGCTCAAGGTCGGCTGGCTGATGTTCAACAGCCGCGCCGCCTTGGTGAAGCCGCCCTCGGCGCAGACGGCATGAAAGGCCTTCAACAGGGTTGAATTGATAGATTTCATCTATGGCCCGTATTGAATGGGTTGATTTGACTTATGTATGCCGAAACCGCTCTTATCCGGGCAAGCGTTCTTTGCCGCCATAAGAGGTTTGTCCTATGTCCGAGCCCATCCTTCTGACCCCTGGTCCCTTGACCACCTCGGCCAGCGTCAAGCAGGCCATGCTGCGGGACTGGGGATCGCGCGACACCGCCTTCATCGCCATGAACAAGGCCCTGCGCCAGCGCTTGCCGGTTCTGGCCAACGCGCAGGGGACGCATGTCTGCGTGCCGGTGCAGGGCTCGGGCACCTTCGCGGTCGAGGCCACTATCGGCACCCTGCTGCCCAAGGCCGGCAAGCTGCTGGTGCTGGTGAACGGCGCTTATGGTACGCGCATGGTCAAGATCGCCAGCGTCATGGGCCGTACGGTCGAAGCCATCGAATGGCCCGAGGACAAGCCGGTCGAGGCCCATGCCGTCGACCGCCGCCTGGCCGAGGACACGTCCATCACCCATGTGGCGGTGGTTCATTGCGAGACCACCTCGGGCATTCTCAATCCCATCGAAGCGGTGGCCCAGGTGGTGGCGCATCACAAGCGGCATCTGCTGATCGACGCCATGAGCGCCTTTGGTGCTTTGCCGCTGGATGCCCGCCATGTTCCTTTCACCGCCCTGATGGCCTCCTCCAACAAATGTTTGGAAGGCGTGCCCGGCATGGGTTTCGCCATCATCCGCAAGGACGCCCTGGAGGCCTCGGCCAACAACGCTCATAGCCTGAGCCTGGACCTCTATGCGCAGTGGAAGGGCTTCGAGGCCAACGATCAGTGGCGCTTCACCCCGCCCACCCATGTCATCGCCGCCTTCGTCCAGGCTTTGGACGAGCATGAAGCCGAGGGCGGTGTCGCCGGGCGCGGGGCCCGCTATGCCGCCAATCACCGCATGCTGGTCAAGGGCATGGAGGAGATGGGCTTCCGCTGCCTGCTGCCGCATGCCTTGCAAGCGCCGATCATCACCACCTTCCATATGCCGGCGGATCAGGCCTTCGTCTTCGCTACGTTCTATGACCAGCTGCGCGACAAGGGCTTCGCCATCTATCCCGGCAAGCTGACCGTCGCCGATTCCTTCCGCATCGGCTGCATCGGCCATTTGGGCGCGCCCGAGATGCAGGCCGCCCTGTCCGCCATCCGCACCACCCTGGCCGAGATGGGCGTCGCCACCGGCGCTCCCTCCCTGGCCGCATAAGGAACTCTCTATGAGCATCACCTATACCCGCCGCTATACCGGTCCCTTGCAGGCCGTGGTTCTCGACTGGGCGGGCACCACCGTCGATCATGGCTGCATGGCCCCGGCGGAGACCTTCATCGCCGCCTTCGCCGCCTATGGGGTGGAGATTTCCGTCGCCCAGGCCCGCGAGCCGATGGGCATGCCGAAATGGAACCATATCCAGGCCATCACCCAGATGCCGCCGGTTGCCGCCGCCTGGGCCGAGGCCCATGGCAAGGCTCCGACCGATGGGGATGTCGATGCCCTTTACGCCCGCTTCCTGCCCTTGCAGATCGAGACGGTGGAAAAGCATTCCGACGTGATTCCCGGTGTTCTCGACGCCGTCGCCACCTTCCGCGCCCGAGGGCTGAAGATCGCATCGACCACCGGCTATCCCCGCGAGGTGATGGAGACGGTGTTCCGCGTCGCCAAGGCCCAGGGCTACGAGCCCGACACCACCGTCTGCGCCGGCGACACGCCGGCTGGGCGGCCCGGTCCCTTCATGGCTTTGCAGGCCCTGGTCAATCTGTCGATCAGCCCGGTCGAGGCGGTGGTGAAGATCGGCGATACCGTGGTCGATGTGGAAGAAGGCCTGAACGGCGGCATGTGGAGCATCGGCCTTTCCGCCACCGGCAACGAAGTCGGTCTGACCGCCAGGCAACTGTCGGCCTTGCCGTCCGAGGAGCGCCGCCGTTTGGTTTCCTCGGCCGCCGCCAAACTGGCCCGTGCCGGGGCGCATTATGTGGTCGAGAGTCTGGCCGATGTGCCTCCGGTGCTGAACATGATCGAGGCCCGTCTGGCCCGTGGCGAGAAGCCCTAATCACATGACCGACCAGCGGGAAGGCGACGTCAATCTCAGCCCCTTGCGGGCGGATTGGGTGGCTCGGCATCGGGGGCCGAAGGCCGAGGCGATGACCCGGCGGGATGACGCCGTCTTCCTGCGTCAGTCCTTGTCTACCCCCTGCCTGACCGACGTCGTCAAGGCCGAGGGAGCTTGGCTGGAGGATTCCGATGGGCGGCGCACTCTCGATTTCCATGGCAACTCCGTCCATCATCTGGGGCATGGCCATCCCAAGCTGAAAGCCGCCATCGCTCGCCAGATGGAGGAACTCCCCTTCGCACCCCGCCGCTTCACCTGCGCCCCGGCGGTGGAGCTGGCCGAACGCTTAAGTGCCGCCGCGCCCGGCGGGTCGCGCAAGGTGCTGTTTGCTCCCGGCGGATCGGAAGCCATCGAGATCGCGCTGAAGATCGCCCGGTTGAAGACCGGGCGCTTCAAGACCCTCAGCTTCTGGGATGCCTTTCACGGCGCTGGTTTCGGCGCGTCTTCGGTGGGGGGGGAATCGCTGTTCCGCTCCGGCATCGGGCCGTTGCTGCCGGGGGGCGAGCATGTGGCGCCCTTCGCCTGTTTCCGCTGCCCGTATGGTTTTCCCTCGGCCAGCGGCAATCCCGATCTGGGGGCCTGCCGCATGGCCTGCGCCCGCATGCTGCGCTATGTGCTGGAGAAGGAGGGCGACATCGCGGCGGTGGTGGCCGAGCCGATTCGCGCCGTGCCCTATCTGCCGCCGCCGGGCTTCTGGGCCGAGGTGCGCAAGGCCTGCGACGAGACCGGCACGCTGCTTATCTTCGACGAAATTCCCACCGGCCTGGGCAAGACCGGCAAGCTGTTCGCCAGCGAACATGCCGGGGCCGAGGCCGACATTATCGTGCTGGGCAAGGCCCTGGGCGGCGGCATGCTGCCGCTGGCCGCCGTCTTGGCCAAGCCCGAGTTGGACGTGATGGCCGACAAAGCGATCGGCCATTATACCCATGAAAAGAACCCCATTCTGGCCCGCGCCGGGCTGACGGTGCTGGAGATCATCGAGGAAGAGCGGCTGGTGGAACGGGCCGCGACTTTGAGCGCTCTCGCCATGGAGCATCTGACCGCGCTGCGCCATCCCCTGATCGCCGAGGTCCGCGCCGCCGGGTTGCTGCTGGGGATCGAGCTGACCGAGCCGGAGGCCGCCGACCGGATTCTCTATCAGGCGCTGGGTCGGGGCCTGTCCTTCAAGGTGACCATGGGCAGCGTGCTGACCCTGTCGCCACCTTTGACCATTTCCGAGGACGATCTGCTGCTGGGGTTGCGGATCGTCGAGGACTGCCTGGGGTGATCAATGCGGGGGCCTCAGACGCAATTCGTAAGAATCTCCGATAGGCCCGGCTGAAGCGGGCGGACCGAGCAAATCCCGGCCCGCCCATCCCTTGTCTTAGAAGGGCACCACCAGACGGGTCCAGAAGCTGTCGCCGTTGACGGTGTTCTTGGTCGGGCCGATGGCGTGGTTGTAGTTGGCCTGCACCGCCACGGGGCCGAAGTTGTAGCCGACCAGCGGACCGGCGGCATATTTGGTCTGGCGAGAGCCCTCGCTGCTGTTGATGGAGCTCTGCACCGCCGCGACGCTGGACTTGTCGTCCTCGATCTGGTTGACCGAATAGCCGCCCAGACCCACGGTCCAATTGCCGAAGCTCTTGGTGGCGGTATAGTCCACTACCAGAACGTCACCCGAAGTGTAGCCGGTCTGGTTGTTCTTGAAGTTATAGTCGTAGTTGATGCTGGCGCTGAGGTTCCAGCCGTCATGCAGCCAGCTCACACCCAGCGACGGCTCCAGCGCCCAATAATTGATGCTGTTGGCGACGCCGCTATAGGTGCCGTTGGACGAGGTGGTCTTCTGCTTCTGGGCGGTGCCGTCGGGGATATAGACGGCCAGGCCGGTCTTCACATGGAAGTCGTTCGGCAGCGCCCAGGAGACCATGCCGGGAATGGCGACGGTCGAGAACAGGCCCCACTTGTCGGCGACCGAGCTGTCATTGACGATGGTATCGACCTTGGTGAAGGGCTGGGCGATGCCGGCGGCATAGTCGCCCCCCAGAACCTTGACGCCGGGATTCCATAGCAGAATCGGCACATCGACGAAGACGTTGGCGCTGACACCATCCTTGTTGCCGCTGTTGTTGTAATGTTTGGTGTCGAAATTGAGGGTGTTGTTGATGAAATAGAACCCTTCCGGCGGCAAAGCGCCGGCGGCCAGTCCTTCTTCCACGCCGGGCAAATGCGGCGACCAGTTTTCCTCGGCCATAGCCGCCCCTGCGGCCAGCAATGAACCGACCGCGACGGCGGTCATCAGATGCGTCTTCATGAGCGTTAGCTCCCCCTTCTGATTTGTGAAGTTCCCTGTTTTGTTTGGAGCGACGTTCGCGTCACCCCTTGGGTATGCCGCCGACGGCGAAATGCTCCGGCGGGATTTCGCGGATGATCACCCGGACGGCCTCGATGGGCGCACCGACGGAAGAGACGACGGCGTCGGTCACCTCCTTCGCCAAGGCACGCTTCTGGTCTTTGGTCCGGCCTTCGATCAGGGTGATTTCGACGATAGGCATCGTTTTACTCCACGACCGAGAAGGACACCGCGCCCAGGGACTGGAACTCGGTGCGGATATGCATGCCGGCGGCCAGGGGATGGGCGGCGGTGGCGCCGCCGGCCAGGACGATGTCGCCGGGCTTCAGGCTCTCGCCCCAGCGGGCCAGCATGCGGGCGGCGGCCACCAGCGAGCGGATCGGATGGCCGAGGATGGCGGCGGTCGAACCTACCTGCACCGGACGCCCGTCCACTTCCATCACCAGCCCGAGATTCGAGAACTCGATCGAGGGGGCGGCCCAATTGCCCAGCACGAAACCCGAGGAGGACGAGTTATCCGCCACCACGTCCGGCAAGGTGAACTTGAAGTTCTGATAGCGGCTGTCGATGATCTCCATCGCCGGGGCGACGGCGGCCACCGCCGCCATCGCCTCGACGTTGGACACCTCACCGGCCAGCGGGGCTTTCATCAGAAAAGCCAACTCCGGCTCGACCCGCGGGTGGGCATAGCGGGACAGAGAGACGCGTCCGCCTTCCTCGACCCGCATGGCGTCGGTGAGGCGACCCCAAACCACTTCCTCGACGCCGACCTGCAGCATCTTGGCGCGGCTGGTCAGGCCCATCTTGACGCCGACCCGCTTTTCGCCGCGACCATAGCGTCGGGCCAGCGACAGCGCCTGGATGGCATAGCCTTCCTCGACGGTGAAGGCGCGGTCGTTGGAAATCTGCGGCACCTCGCGGCCCTCGGCGGCGGCGGCGTCCAGCAGGGCGGCGTAGTCGTTCAGGCTCTTGCTCATTGGGCGGCGCTCCCCTTGGCCAGGTCGCGGGCCTTGATCAGATCCAGGGCCACATCGACGATCATGTCCTCCTGGCCGCCGACCATCTTGCGATGGCCCAGCTCGACCAGGATTTCGCGGGTGTCGATGCCATAGGTCTGGCTGGCCCGCTCGGCATGGCGCAGGAAGCTGGAATAGACCCCGGCATAGCCCAGCGACAGGCTTTCGCGATCGACCCGCACCGGCCGGTCCTGCAGCGGACGCACCAGATCGTCGGCGGCGTCCATCAGCTTGAACAGGTCGCAGCCATGGTCGTAGCCCATGCGGTCCAGCACGGCGATCAAGGCTTCCAGGGGCGCATTGCCGGCGCCGGCGCCCATGCCGGCCAGCGAGGCATCGACGCGCACCGCCCCCTGCTGGATGCCGGCCACGGCATTGGCCACACCCAAAGTCAGATTATGGTGCGTATGCACGCCGATCTGGGTGTCCGGCTTCAGCTCGGCGCGGAACAGCTTGACCCGCTCGGCCACCTGCTCGGGCAGCAGGGCTCCGGCGGAATCCACCACATAGACGCATTCGGCGCCGTAGCTTTCCATCAGCTTGGCCTGCTTCAGCAAATCCGCCGGACTGATCATGTGGGACATCATCAGGAAGCCGATGGTGTCCATGCCCAGCTCGCGGGCATAGGCGATATGCTGGGCCGAGACGTCGGCCTCGGTGCAATGGGTGGCGACCCGCACGCTTCGGGCGCCGCAGTCATAGGCCTGCTTCAGCTCATGCTTGGTGCCGATGCCGGGCAGTTGCAGCACGGTGGTCTTGGCATGCTTCAGCACGTCGGACACCGCCGAGATCCACTCATAGTCGGTATGCTTGCCGAAGCCGTAATTGAAGCTGCCGCCGTTGATGCCGTCGCCATGGGTGATCTCGATGGCGTCGACCCGGGCCTCGTCGAGAGCCTTGGCGATGGTCACCACCGTCTCCAGCGAGAACTGATGCCGCAGGGCATGCATGCCGTCGCGCAGGGTGACGTCCTGGATATAGAGTTTCTTGCTCATGGCGTTCACCCGTTCAGCTTGGCGCCGGCCCAGCGGTCGGCGGTGGCCATGGCGGCCGAGGTCATGATGTCCAGATTGCCGGCATAGGCCGGCAGATAATGGGCCGCCCCCTCGACCTCGAGGAAGATCGAGACCTTCAGCCCGGTGAAGGTGCCGTAGCCGGGAATGGTCAGCGGCGCGTTGTCGCCGATATGCTCGAACTGCACCTTCTGCTTCAGGCGATAGCCGGGCACATAGGACTGCACGTCCTTGGCCATCTGCTCGACCGACTTTTCGATCTCGGCCTGATCGGCCCCTTGCGCCAGCACATAGACGGTGTCGCGCATGATCATCGGCGGCTCGGCGGGATTGAGGACGATGATCGCCTTGCCCCGGGCCGCGCCGCCCACCGTCTCGATGGCCTTGGCGGTGGTCTCGGTGAATTCGTCGATATTGGCGCGCGTGCCCGGCCCCGCCGACTTGCTGGAGACCGAGGCGACGATCTCGGCATAAGGCACCGCCTTCGAGACCCGCTTCACCGCATAGACCATGGGAATGGTCGCCTGACCGCCGCAGGTCACCATATTGACGTTCGGCTGATCCAGGTTCTTGTCCAGATTGACCACCGGCACGGTATGAGGGCCGATGGCCGCCGGGGTCAGGTCGATCAGCTTCTTGCCGGCGGCGAGGCAGATCTCGTGATGGCGCTTATGGGCATAGGCCGAGGTGGCGTCGAACACCACTTCGATCCCGGCCCATTCCGGCATCCTGATCAGCCCGTCGATGCCTTCATGGGTGGTGGCGACGTTCAGGCGCTGGGCGCGGGCCAGACCGTCGGAGGCCGCATCGACGCCCACCATCACCCCCATCTCCAGATGCTTGGAGTTGCGCATGATCTTGATCATCAGGTCGGTGCCGATATTGCCCGACCCCAGAATGGCGACTTTCGTCTTGCTCATCTTCATTACTCCTTGGAGAAGGCGGCGCGGACCGAGCCGAGGCCGGCGATGCGCGCTTCCATGACATCGCCCCAGGCCACCGGAACCATCGGTCCCAGCGCGCCGGACAGCACGGTGTCACCGGCCTTCAACGGGCGGCCAGCGCGGGCCATGGTGCGGGCCAGCCACCACATGGCATTCAGGGGATTGCCCAGACAGGCGGCGCCGACGCCGGTCGAGACCGGCTCGCCGCGGCATTCCATCACCATGCCGCACAGCCGCAGGTCCAGGTCCTTGATCAGCTTGGGCGCGCCGCCCAGCACATAGAGACCCGAGGAAGCATTGTCGGCGATGGTGTCGATGATGCCGATCTTCCAACCCTCGATGCGGCTATCGACGATCTCGATGGCCGGCAGGGCGTATTCGACGGCGCGGATCACCTCGGC
>Ga0318573_10000281_pt1 | contig 17073 bp, 17 predicted proteins | sample GRESIP089b5f21_FD_202515 | JGI IMG/M metagenome (GOLD analysis project Ga0318573, IMG submission 202515) | Tropical soil microbial communities from Luquillo Experimental Forest, Puerto Rico - GRE.SIPMG.089b5f21 | ecosystem: Environmental > Terrestrial > Soil > Tropical forest > Bulk soil... | reverse complement strand
CACCCGGCCGTCCGGCGCGGTCGCGAGCGGCGGCTATCGCGTGAAGGTCATCCAGCCCGACTCCGCGCGGACCGTGGCCACGCTCGCCGGCGCGAGCGAGGGGTTCACCGACGGGCGCGCGGCGGACGCTCGCCTCGCGCCGCAGGCCGGCGCCGTGTTCTCGAACGGCGAAGTCATCTTCTCGGATCCGGGTAGCCTGCGGGTGCGGGCGCTGGTGCCCGGCGCGACTCCGGATCAGGTCGCGGTCCGCTCGGTCGCCGGCTCGGGCCAGAGCGGCTCCGCCGACGGTCCCGGCGCGTCCGCGTCGTTCACGCTGCCGCTCGGCCTCGCCGTCGGCCCGGACGGCACGATCTACGTCGCCGATGCCGGGAGCGGGACGGTACGCGCCCTCCACCGTCAGTCTCCTTGACGTCCTCCGACACACCGCGTAGACCCGACCGCGGTAGAGCGTCCTAGGCTGGTGCCGGGCCCGGTCTTCAAAACCGGTGGATGGTGCTGAACGGCGCTGTCGGGGGGTTCGATTCCCCTGCTCTACCGCCATATTCTCCTGCAACATCAGCCCAAGCGGCAGGCGTACAGCACCGTCCGCGACCTGGCTCGCGTGCTTGAGAGAGGCTCGACGCGGTCGGTGCCCTCGCGTCGCGCGAGGTCGCGGCCCCGCGTCGTTCACGGACTCGTGCTCACAGCGCGGAACCGCACATGCCCGGCGGCGACCCGCTCGTACGCGCGCGCGGCGCCTCGTCGAGCTGGTACCGCGCTGTCATTACCTTCACCTCGCCTCCAGCCCCGAGGTGGCGGTCATCGCCCGCTCGATGTCACGTTCGCTCTTCATGGCGGGTTCGACGGCCTTCCCGGTCGCGAACCGACCTCGTCGAGCACGGTCAGGCTCAGGGGATCAGCCATCGCCAGCATCTAGCCCATGAACGTGAACGACGATGGAACGCTCTCGTACGAGCAGGACACCGTCCTCCAGGTGGCGGGCGGCCCAGATCCGTTTCACCACGCCGGCAAGAACGTGCTCCGCAGGACAGCGGGGCCGCAGCCTAACCCCGCGCGCTAGCCGACGTCCGGAATCGCACTGCGGCACGCGGATCGAATTCGGCTGGCGCCATTTGATTGCAAAACGAGTGCATACGAGGTCGGCGATCCCCCGCGCGAACGATGTCCGTCGCGGCACCAGAAACTGTTGGTACTCAGGAACCCAGCGCCAGTTCGATATCCTCCGGGCTCGTCGGCTTGGCGAGGTGCCGGTCGAACCCGGCCTCCAGAGCCGCGCTCACGTCCTCGGCCTGGGCATAGCCCGTCAGTGCCACGAAGCGGACGCCTTGCGGACCGCTCGCGCGAAGGATCTTCACAACGTCGTAGCCGCTCATATCGGGGAGTCCCACGTCGCAGAGCAGGACATCGGGTGGGTACACACGGACGTGCGCGATGGCGGTAGCGCCGTCGTAGACCACCTCCGCGGAGTGTCCCAGCATCTCGACGAGTTGCGCCAACGTGTCTGCCGCATCGCGGTTATCATCGACGACGAGGACGCGTCGCCGCTGCCCATCTCCGTGCGTCACCGTGCGCGGCTTCTCCCGCGCGGCCTCGAATTCAGCGGTGGGCAGACACAGGACGAACTCTGCTCCCCTCCCCTTTCCTTCGCTGGCGGCGCGCACCGTTCCCCCGTGCAACTCGGTGATACCTTTCACCAGCGCGAGCCCGAGCCCGAGCCCGCCGTCGGTTCGCGCGAGCGTCCGCTGTCCCTGCACGAAGGGGTCGAAGACGTGCGCGAGCAGCGCAGCCTCGATTCCAGCTCCGGTGTCTCGCACCTCGATCTCGGCGTGGTCGACTGCCGCGCGCAACGAAAGCGCAACCTCGTCGCCGCGCCGCGTGAACTTCGCCGCGTTGTGGAGCAAGTTGCCGATGACTTGCGTGATCCGCGTCGTGTCGGCGTCGGCCCACACGTGCCCGTCCGGCAACGAGGTGCGGAACACGATCCCTCGCTCATTCAGCATCTGCCAGAAGTCGTCGGCCGCCCGCCGAACGACATCTCGCAGATCGACCCGCGAGCGCTTCATCACGATCTTGCCGCGCGCGATGCGAGTCACGTCCAACAGATCATCAACTAGGCGCGTCAAGTGCTCCGTCTGGCGCTCGATGACGCTTCGGGCGTGCTGCGCCTGTTCGCTGGCGGGGCCCGCGTGCTGGAGGATGTAGACCGAGTTGCGAATCGGGGCGAGCGGGTTCCGCAGCTCGTGCGAGAGCATCCCGATGAACTCGTCCTTGCGGCGGTCAGACTCGCGGATTGCGGCTTCGGCGCGCTTGCGTTCCGTGATGTCCTGCCAGACATTCAGAAAGAACTTCTCGCCGCCGATCTCGACGGGGCGTGTGCGAACGAGCACGTTGCGAGTTTCGCCACACTTCGTGCGATGGAATACCTCGTACTCGTCTCCGCCAGCCGCTGCGATCTGAGCGATGTGGCGGCGCACGTCCTCCGGTTGCTCGTTCGCATCGATGTCGGAGAGCTGTAGGCGTTCGAACTCCTCGCGCGTATAGCCGAGCTGCTGGTGAGTCTTGTCGTTGAACGCGACGATCGCACCTTCGGCGTCATTCAGGACGACGCCACTTGGAGCGAGAGTGAACAACGATCGGTACAGCGCCTCGTTCTCACGCAGCCGTTGCTCACTGCGCTTCCGATCGGTGATGTCGACGTTTAGCCCCCGGACGTACAACGCCTCCCCGTTGGGCCCCCACTCGACGCTGCCTGCTCCCAAGATCCAGCGAGTGCCGAGAACGGGATGCTGGACGCGATACTCGGCGTGGTAGTCGGGGGTGCGGCCCGCGATGGCATCGCACATGGCCGCCTCGGCCGAGCCGAGGTCATCGGGATGCACGCACTGCTTCCAGCGCGCGCGATCTAGCGTCGCGGCAGGCGGCACGCCGAAGAGTTCGAAATTCTCTGGCGACCAGATGAGTGCGCCCGACGCGAGGTTCAACTCCCAGATCCCCGCTGCCACGTACTTCAGGGTCAGCCGCAGCCCCTCGTCGCTGAGTCGCGTCGCTGCGAGCGCCTGTTCGCCCGGCAGCTGGTGGATGCGCTGCTTGGTCCTCCAAGCGGTGCAGGGCTTGCTGCCGTCCAGCTCGCGAGGCACCTCGCGAGCAGTGATGAGCAGTCCTGTGCCTCCCTCCATGGAGACCGGCGCGATGCTTCCTTCCCAGTAGGTCTCCCGCCCATCGATGAGCTGCGTTCGGCGAGGGACTCGGATGCAGCGACCGGCCCGAGCGCGGGCGTGCATCGCGAGCGCCATGTCGCGCGTAGCAGGGAAGAGGTCGATGATGTTCTCCCCGACGACCTGCTCCTCGGTGAAGCTGGCCGAGCGGAGCCACTCGGAGTTCGCGCGGACGACGGTGCCGTCGGGCGCGACGAGGCAGAGGCCGGCGTCCACCTTCTCGAACAAGAGGTCGGTGAGCGTCGCTGGCGTCGGGTTCGCGACGGGCATGGTGCCCCCGGTTGTCGCAAAAGAGGGGGAGGGTACCACGGGCAGAGGTCGGCCTTCTGTACCGGGCAGGAGAGCGCGTGACTGGCGTGCTGCTGGTACGAGCGGGGCAGCGCCCCGCGTACAGCCAACCCGGCGACTGTTTCGTGGACATCCTGTCTGGTTACTTCCTTCGCAGACGGGCGGGTCCGCCAACGTCACGACCACCGCGCTGGGTTGTCGTCGGGCGGAGCACGAGCTCCGCACCCATCCACTCCCGCTGCGCGACGCCTGGCCCCGTCATCTAGCCGACCGAGGGAGCAGGTGCTACCTCACCGGGTCTGACACAATTTGTCACAGCGCGTTCGCGGTCGCCTCACCTGCCCCGCGCACAGTAGCCCCCGCATGTCCACGTACGTCACCCTCTACTGCGGCGAGAGCCACCGGACTGCCGATGGCGCCCCCGTGGAGCACTCGTGCCGGGTTCTTGACCCGGAGTACCTCAAAGCAGAGCGAGACAAGGACTACGAGCGGGCTGTCGAATTGTTGGAAAGGATGCCGCTCATCCTGCTCGACGGCTGGACTCAGGGCATCGCCGGCTAGGCGCATGTAACCTTGGGTGTTCTCGGACTGAGGGTCATGTGGTACCGAAGCGCGCATGTCCCTCGTCAACAACGTCGCAGCAGCTCCACACCGCGCGCACCGCCCGGAAGCTCTCGCAGGCCAGAGTCCCCAAGGCCGCCGGCGTCTCGGTCAGCTACATCTCGATGCTCGAACGCGGCCAGCGCTCCCCGCCGCTAGAGACGCTGGAAGCCGTCGCCAAGACGCTTCGAGTCTCGCCGCTGAGCCTGATGGCGGAGCCCTCGTCCAGGCGGTCTCGTTCACGGGGCCGGTAACCAGCCTGCGGCCATCTCGCTGAACCCTACTGCCGCCGCCGGTATGGCCACCCGGCGCGCCCTTTTAGCGCCCGCTCGACAACAGGAACCGCACCTCGCAGACGACGGCCGGCTCAAGCCACACGACGGCCCGGTGCCCGCATCGACAGGGCGACGTGGCGCGCCTGAGCTACGGCACGACATCGGCCAGCGCCTCCAGCTCGTTCCGCCCGATTGCGGCGCGCCCGGTGTACCGCAACCCGTGGTTCGTCCCGGTCGCGAGGACGAGGCTGGCGCGCCCGAACGTCTCCTTCGACGGGTCGGCGACCCCGATGACAACGAAGTCGGCAGTCTCCTCAACCTTGAACTTCAGCCAGGAGCCGGTCCGGCCAGGCGCGTAGGCCGAGTCCGCCCGCTTGGCGACAACTCCTTCGAGGCGCAGTTCGCGCGCGCCGGCCAGGAGCCGCTCCCCTTCCCTTTCGACGTGCTGAACGTAGACGAGGGGACCGGCCGCGGGCAGCAGCTCGCGCAGCATCGCCTTGCGCTCAACCAGAGTCACGCGTCCGGCGTCGGTCGTCCGCCAAGGCGCGTTGCCGGAGACGTTCGAAGTCTGGCGTCCCGTTCCGGAAGACGACCAGTTCGCCATCGAGGAGGGCTTTGCGGGCTGGCAGCGCCGCGAGCGCCTCGACGACCTCGGGGAACGCGCGCGTGGCGTCCCGACCGCTACGGTACCGCAGCGTGACGGTCCCCTTGTCCTTCGCGGCAAGGACCCTGAAGCCGTCGTACTTCAGTTCGAACAGCAGCCGGGCGCCGAGAACGGCTCAGCCCGCGACGCGAGCGCGAGTTCTGAGACGAGGGGACCGCGCCAGACCGGTAGCGGGACGCACCGTCTCGACCCGCGGTTCCTCGCCGCTGACTCTGCGCGCACAGACACGGCCCAGAGGTAACCGTGCGCGATGGGCCGCGCCCGACCGCCGCGTGCGCGGTCAGCCGCTGCGCGACCCAATGAGCCCAACCTGTTCGGCGCAACCTGGCTCAAGAGTTCAGCGATGCTCGGTCGACTCCCCGACGGCCCGCGGCCCCCGGATTTCGCGGATGAGCACCGGGGCCGGGGTCATCCGTGATCTCAGCCACCAGCGCCAAGGCGCAGTGTCCTCAGGAGCCGGAGCGATACGGCCGCTCCTCACGCCCGCTGCCCTGAATCGGTCCACTGCGCCCGCCAGGCGGCGGCTTCAAAGGGCTCGGTGAAGTACTGCGTCTCGAGCACAACTTGGGCCGCGCGAAATTCCATGATGCTTACGGTGACGTACGGTTTCCCATCGTAGGTGATGACCAGTTCGGTGATCCACAGGTCGCCGCTGCCGCGCACGTGCCGGACGACAAACTCTCGCCGTGCCGGGTGGTGGCCACGCTGGCCCTGGATGTTGCGTCGCCCACGGAACCGTTCGCCCGATTGCGGATACTCAAGGACCGCATCATCGGCATAGATCGCCTGCTCCGCGGCCTCGTCTCCCGCCTGCGACGCGGCCCAATGACGCTCGATGGCGGTCCTACGATCTGCATCTGTCATCGGAGCTTGACCCCTCCTCTGGGACATCCCTCATGGCCCCGAGGAGGAGAACGAGCGTGGCCAAGAAGGGGGTACGAGGCTCGCCCGAATTGCTAGCGTGGTGCTGGAACTCGACGAGGGAGCCCACGCACATGGAGTCCGACACAGACTTCGCCGAAGTCGAGCGCGTGCTGTTGCCGCCGACTCGCACCGAGCAACGGGGCTCCTTCCACTGGATGTCCTGAACGATGCACTACCCCGTGATGTGTCAGTTGGGGCGATGGACCACGCGTTGGTGTTTCTAGCCAGAAGGACCCGCGGCTGAGGCGTCGTGGGTCCTCGTTCGCGCAACGGACCTACGGGCTCGTCCACACCTCGCGCTGGCGGAGCTGCTCGTCGAATTCGCGAGCCGAGGTTTGTTCACGAGCGCGTGCGTCCGCCTTGGCATGAGCGTCTGAGCGCGTGGGTTCGCCACTGGCCGCCCCAACATCAGCTTCACCCTTGTCGTCGCTCGGCGTCATCGCGTTGGTCGTCGCGCTTGTGTCTTGGAGTTTGACACTCTGCTGATCGTCTCCTGAAGAGCTCGCGTCATTTCCTTGCGCAAACGCTGCATTCGAGGACGCCGCCACCGCTATGCACACAGCCAGGCGAATCACCGCTCGCATACCTGCTCCTATTCGTGCCGAAAATTTGTCGCCGGCACGGTACGGCTGTACGGAGGACGCTTGATCAGTATCAAGCGTTCCGGCTTCCCTTGGGCTGGCTAGAAGAGCCTAAGCAATCCGCTCGACGTCATCGCCGAGGCAGCGCACCGCACGTTTGGTTGCTCATTCGCGTGGCGAGAAGCAGCGTTCCGCACCACTGCCTGCGCACTCGCAACGGCGAGACGAAGTGGCAGCACGATTGCACGCCCGCTCACCGCTCTAGGAGCGCGCACGCAGCTAGCCAAGATCTGGTCGGCGAGGCACTGTCACCACGCGGACGGGGCGCCCGATCGCTAGCTGTTGCCCTTGGGCGGGAGCGGCTGACGAGGCGACGCGACCGGCCGCGGCGCCGTCGCGGTACCCTCGATCATCTCGCGCATCGTCTCGCGCAGTTGCTTGCCATCCGGACCGCGGCGCGCGGCCTCCGCGATCTCGGCGAGTTGCTTGGGCGTGAGCGGGCGGCGGCCGCGGGACATGCCGGCAGTCTACGCGCGGCACTGACGCCAGCGCCGATCGCCCGCGGTCACGCTGGGCTCCACCGCGCGTCAGTGACGCGCACAGTGAAGGCGCCAAGTCTGGGTCATCTCCCCAAGCAGTCGCGCGCTGCACGTGCAGTTATCGCAATCTGGCGAGGCCTGATCGCGGGCGCACCTCGCGCCGACAGCACCTGTGGGGGCCCCTGCCAAGCTACCTGGCGAGATCGACGCTAACTTTTGGCACGCGGCCCTCTACGCCGGGGACGCGTCTGTGCGTCCTGCATCGCCTATTTTCTGCAAAAGGCACGGCGTCAAAGGCCTGAACGATTACGGCGACGCACTACTACCAGCTTGCGGGCGCTTCACGAGCACATTCAGGAACCGTTCTTCGCCGAGCAAGCGCCCCGCCTCCTGCAGCGAGAAGAAGGGGACGAAGGCCACGAATACCAACAGCGCGTATGAGCCGATCTCAGCGGGCTGAGCGGCCAGACGAGCCAACGCCGCCACCGCCGATTCTCCCTTCACGAGCGCATGAATCACGTGCTCGAGCACGTGGAAGGCGAACACGAGGACCCCGAAGGCGAGCGACTTGTAGAGGGCGATCACGATCAGCGGCTTATCTTGGTACCGCTCGCCGAAGTGGAGTACCTCCCCGATCAGGATGATCTTCGCCAAGACCAGTGCCTCAATTGCGGCGTATCCATAGTGCAGATAAGACAAACCGACCTCGGACATCAGGAGCCGTCGGTAAGTGGTGAGGGCGCCCAGCAGGGCAAACAGGAAGAGGGCGACGACTAGGTACTCCTCCATCTCCCTAGCCGCTTTCTGCTTCAGACTTACCGGCTTCGTGCTCTCAGAGCCCATGGGCCCTCCGGGTCACGCCACCGGTAATTGCTCGTGCAGTACGTCGTCAACTACAACGTCTGAACGCTCTCGTAGTTCATGCCCACGGCGGTGGCTCGCCCTGGGGACGAGCCGCCAAGCTCCGCACGACCACCACCAGTTCGGCCCCGGCCCGCTCGCGCCGCGCGACGTACTGCTTCAGCGCCTCCTCTTCGTCATCCGCGTAGGCGACCACCGCCCCCTGATCGCCCGCACGCGCTCGCCTCACCTCCGCAAGTTGCTCCTGCAGGCGTGCAAGCCGCGTCGCCGCTGACGTTGACCTTCGCGCCACGGTCAGTTCCTCACCGGGCCCCCGGCGGTCCATCGTCGTCGTGAGCTTCGTGTGTACCCGTTCCGCTGTATCCGTTCCCAGCCGCCCCGACGGCGACCAAGGGACGCAGCTCAGCGGTACCTGCGCGCGGAGGACGAGGGCTGGCAGGTGCGGGAGGCGCGCAACGGCACGGAGGCCGTGGAGGCCGTCGCACATTTCGAGCCCACCGTGATGCTCCTCGACTACAGACTGCCGGGGTTGGACGGTGGCGGGGTGCTGCGCCGGCTCGGTGCACTCGAGGAGGCGCCGCGTGTCGTCCTCATGACGGCATCGGCGCAGGTCCGCCGGCTCGCGATGCAACACGGACTGCGTTTCTTCGTATCAAAGCCCTTTCGCGGGCATGAGCTGCTCGACGCGGTGGAGAACGCGCGCGAGGAACCGTGACCCCCAAGCGTGGTGCGTGGTCTGGCGTCCCGGGTTGGCGAACGATGAAGCTCGATAAGCCCAGGCGATGACGTAAGGTGCGCGCGCTCGGCGCGGCGCCGACGCGCCCCCCCGCGGTCACGTCGAGCGCCGTGTCCAGGCGCTTCTACACAGGTGACACGCTTGCTCACGGGACGCCGCCCGTGACGATCATTCGCCCAGTCAGCCTGCCCCCCCTAGGTCCTCTGGACTCCCCCTTACAGGTGCGACAAAGTACTCCCGTGCACCTTCGTGAACTGCTCGACATCGCCATTGTCCAACGCCTCACCGAGGCGAACTACAAGGCGAATGGGATGCCCGTCGGCATCATCGACGCAGTGGACGGGTCCGTTCTCGTGGGGCTCGGTTGGCAGGACATCTGCGTCCGCTTCCACCGAACGAATCCAATCACCATGGAGAGGTGCCGCGAGAGCGACAACTACATCAAGACGCACCTGTCCTCGGCCGCGCCGTGCGAGTACGTGTGCAAGAACGGGCTCCGCGATATTGGCGTGCCCATCATGGTCGCTGGCCAGCACTTAGCTACCGTGTTTCTTGGCCAGTTCTTCTACGCAGGCGAAGCACCGGACCGGCAGTTCTTCGCCACCCAGGCGCAGACCGTACGCTTTGACGAGGCAGAGTACCTCGCGGCACTCGACCGCGTCCCGGTGTTCACGCGGGCCCAGGTCGACAACATCCTCCAGTACAACCAGGCCCTCGCACGGTTTATCGGTGAACTGGCCGAACGTGCCCTGGTCCACGCGAAGGATGAAGAGGCGCTTCGGGAAGCCGACCGGCGGAAGTCGGATTTCATCGCGATGCTGTCCCACGAACTTCGCAACCCCCTCGCCCCCATCAGGAACGCCCTGTACATGCTGGAGCGGGCCGGCGTGGTGTCAGAGCAGACTGGCCGGGCGCTGACCATCGCGAATCGTCAACTACGTCACCTCTCACGCATGGTGGACGACCTCATGGACGTGACGCGGTTGTCTCGGGGCGAGTACCACCTCGACCGGCACCGCGTAGACTTCGCCAAGGTCGTTAGAGCGGCCGTCGAAGACCATCGGTCGATTCTCGCGGAGCGAGAAGTGGCTGTTGATGTACTCGCCCCGTCCGACCCTGTGGTGGTCGATGGTGACGCCGCCCGACTGAACCAGGTCGTCGGGAACCTGCTGTTCAACGCGGCGAAGTTCACCGACCCGGGGGGCAAGGTCGTAGTGACCGTCGAAGTTGCTGGGCGCGATGCCATCCTTCGCGTTCAGGACAACGGCATCGGCATCTCGGAGACCGTCAAAGGGAAGCTGTTCGAGCCGTTCGTGCAGGCGGACACGACGTTGGCTCGCACCCGAGGCGGCCTGGGGCTCGGGCTGGCGGCCGTCAAGATGCTCGCCGAGCTTCACAACGGCACCGTGCGCGCGCAGAGCGCCGGGGTGGGCCAGGGCTCCGAGTTTATCGTGACGATGCCGCTGGCGGGTGCGGCGTTTCCCGTACGGGCGAATCCGGTGCGCCAGGGCGATGGCCGGCGCGTCCTCGTCATCGAGGACAACGAGGACACCGCCGAGACGCTGAAAGAATTACTCGAACTCGAAGGGCATGAGGTGCACGTCGAGGCCGATGGGCTGGCCGGCGTCGAGGCGGCCCTCCAGTTTCAACCCGAGGTCATCCTGTGCGACATCGGGCTTCCCGGAATCGACGGCTACGAGGTTGCGCGGAGGCTGAGTGCGGCACGGGTGCTGCTCGTCGCGGTGACGGGATACTCGTCGCCGGACGACGTGCGGCGGGCGCAGGAGGCAGGGTTCCACCACCACATCGCGAAGCCTGCCGACCTAGAGCACCTCGTGCGCATTGTAGCTGAGGCTCCCAGGCTCCACTGACCGCGCCATGGCACCACCGCCTGCAACCTGATGCCCCTACCCCACCGCGTCGCGCGGCCCGCTGGCGAGGTGGACAGCTTCCCCATCAGTCATTTCAGCGCTCGGCACGAGCGCGCCGCCGTCGCGAGCTCCCTCATCGCTGCGGTCGTCGTGCCGCCGCTCACACCGGCGGCGCCAAGGGCCGAGCGATGACCTGGGCCAGGTCCTGCAGCGGGTACCCGCGGCGCTTCCATTCTGCGTAACCGCCGAGGAGCGGGCGAATGCGCGTGATCCCGATCCTTCCCATCTTGAGCGCCAGACCGGCGCTCGACGCTTCGTCGGGTCAGGTGCAGTACAGGATGACTTCGCGATCGCGCGGGATCTCGTCGTAACGCGCCGACAGCTCGTCCGGGGTCAGGCGGATGGCGCCAGGGATCACGCGGGCATCGGGCAGCAAGTCGACGGCGTGTCGCAAGTCCACGATGAACGGGTTCAGTCCCTGGTCAATGAGCTCGCGCAGGTCCTCGGGCGTGATGCGCGACATCCGCAGTCCGCGTCGGAACCTTCGGCGTTGCTCGACCCGCCAGGCGACGATCGCGAGCGCGGCGAGCAACGCGACGCCGAGCGCTGCGTTCGACAGCGAATGGACGGCGATGGACAGCTCATCGATGCGGTCGCCGACAAGCCGCCCCAGCGCGACGTAGGACCCGACGTACAACGCACTGCCCAGGAGATCGTAGAGCCCGCGTCGTCGTTGCGGGCCGACGCTCTTCCTCCTCGCGGCCTACATCGGCGTCGAAGCGAGGCTTGCCCTTTGGCATCGGGAGGGGTTGGAGGCGTGGCGCGGTGAGGCGTGCGGATGCGCGGGAGGCACGTCGAACGACACGCGCTGCGGCCGACAGGTTACACTTCGCAGAGAAGTGGAACGCGCCGCGAGCGGCAGGGTCACGAATGCTTCGCTCACCGAGGACCGGGCGCACGCTCGCCGCCTCCTTCGCGGGGGTAGCGGTCGCCTTCACGGTCGGCGTAGCCGTCGCGCAGACGTTCTCCTTCCAGATTCGCTCGACGGCGCGGGAGATCACCGGAAACTCCGCAGCGAGCATCTCCAGCCTCTCCGCGATGCGCGGCCGACTCAGGGACCTGGAAGCCCGGGCCGCAGACCTCGTCGACGCGTGTGGGATGGGCCGGTGCGAGGCGCCTCCCCCGCGCTTCGAGGAGCTCCGCCGCCTGGTGCACCGTGAGTGGCAGACGTACCGTGCGCTCCCGCCGTTTCCCGGCGAGACGGACCTGTGGCCCGAGGTCGAGGTCGGCCTCGACCGCCTCGACGGCGCGCTGGCGCGAGTGCAGGTCGAGGTGATTCGGCGCCGTCCGGAGCGCGCCCTGATCCAGGTCCGCGCCGAGTTGCGCGCGGAGTTCGATCGACTGGGTGAGGGGGTCGCCCGAGTGATCGCCTTTGACGAGGAGCAGGGCCTCGCTTTGGCGAGCCGCATCGACGATCTTGCCCGCCTCTCGACGGTCGTTTCCGGCGCGCTCGTCCTGCTGGGCGTGGTGCTGACGCTGCTCGCGGCGGCGATCGGTATCCGCGTCGTCCGCCAGTACGAGGAGTCGCTACGGAGCCGTGCCGACGACCTGGAACAGTTCGCGGGGCGGGCGGCGCACGACATCCGGAGCCCACTCGCCGCAACCGCCGCCGCCCTCCACGTCGTGAAGCGCCTCTCCGGCGGAGAGCAGCGCCCCACCGTGGAGCGCGCCGAGCGGGGCGTGCAGCGGGTGAACCAGCTCGTCGAGGGCCTCCTCGAGTTCGCCCGCGCGGGCGCCGACGTCTCGCGCCAGGCGACGACGGATCTCTCCGAGGTGCTGAACGACGTTGTCGAGGAGCTCCGCCCGGCGGCCGAGCAGAACCACATCGACCTGAACGTCGAGGTGCCGCGGACGGCGCTCCTCGCTTGCAGCCCCGGAGTGCTTTCGAGCATCGTGTCCAACCTCGTCCGGAACGCCATCACGCACATGGGCGCCCGCGAGCTGCGCCAGGTCCGGATCCGCGTGGAGTCCGGCGAGGCGACCGAGGCCGTTCGGATCGAGGTGGAGGACACTGGGCCCGGCATCCCAGAGGAGCTGGGCGACCGGATCTTCAAGGCCTTCGTGCGCGGCGCCGGGGCCGACCAACCAGGGAGCGGGCTCGGCCTCGCCACCGTGAAGCGGCTTGTCACCGCGCACGGCGGAAACGTGGGATTTCGGTCACGTGCCGGCCTCGGGACGCTATTCTTCGTGGATCTGCCGCGCGCACGAGAGCCGCACCGGTCTTCTTGATTTCGAACCAGCGACAACTTGCACCGAGCCGTTGGGCGTAGGGCAGTGTTCCGGACCGCCGGGGCACAAGGAGCCGAAGCACATTGGTGTGTGCCGTCGCCACGTTAGCCGCGTACCCTTCCCTGGCACGATTTCCCTACTCTACCCCGACGTCGTCCTTCACGGTCAGTCGAAGGCTCTCGGCGACGGACATCTCGCAGCCTTGCGGCCATGCGTGTGCGCCGTTGCCGGATCGGGAATTTTCGTTTAGAGGCTAGAAAGGTGAGCTTTCGAGCAAGGCGCCTGTGAACTTCCGCCTCGAGGGTTCTAGCTTGACCCACGCATGCATGCTCCGGGTACGCGACGCCTTCAGGGCGGGTCATGAGTAGAGCGCGCCGCGCGGGAGCTCATCGTTTCGAAGCGGCTCGATCAGACCCGGCCGGGCGCGCGCTGCGGTTCCTGGAATCGCGAATTCCTCGTACCCGCAGACCTTTCGTGCGCTACGCGAGCGCTCCCGCGGCCACGATCTTCACCGCGCTCATCCAGTACGCTCTCCTGCCGGAGCCATCCATCGCTCCGTTCGTCTTCTTCTATTTCGCCATCTCACTCGTCGCGTGGTTGGCGGGCCGCGGCCCGGGACTGCTTGCGGTTCTGCTCTCGGCCCTTGTCGGGGACTACCTCTTCTTGAAGCCGTACGGGCAGTTCGCGCTCACGGGACCGGACCAGGCGGCAACTCTTCTGTTCGTGGTGGGCGCGGGCGCCGTCGCCCTAATCTGCGCGGAGTACCGGAAGGCTCTCCTGGACTCCCAGCACACCGCCGCCCGACTCCGAGAGCAAGCATCCCTCCTCGAGCGCTCCACCGAGAGCGCACGCGAGAGCGAGACGCGCTCACAGACGCTCGCCGAGGAGCTGCGGAGCGCAAACGAGCGCCTCAGCGAAGCGGACCTGCACAAGACCGAATTCCTCGGCGTCCTCTCCCACGAGCTTCGGAACCCGCTCTCCCCGATCCGCAACAGCCTCTACATCGTGGCCCGAACCGCGCCGGGCAGCGAGCAAGGGCGACGTTCGCTCGCGATCATCGAACGTCAGGTGCAGCAACTGACGCGGCTGGTGGATGATCTCCTCGACGTGACCCGCATCGCGCGCGGCAAGATCCGCCTTCAGCGCGAGAGGGTCGACCTGCGCTCGCTCGCGAGGCAGACGGCCGAGGACTACCGCGATCTGTTCGAGAAGAGCGGCCTCGAGCTCGAGGTCCTGATCACGGATGAGCCGCTGTTCGTCAGCGCCGATCCGACGCGGCTGACCCAGATCATCGGGAACCTGCTTCACAATGCGGTGAAATTCACGCCGCAAGGCTCGCGCACCACGCTTTCCCTCCGGAAGGCGGATGAAAGCAGCGCAGAGATCTCGGTCCAGGACGGAGGTCACGGGATCGCCTCCGATGTGATGGCGCACCTGTTCGAGCCCTTCGCTCAAGGCGAGAAGACGCTGGAGCGCAGCGCTGGAGGGCTCGGCCTCGGGCTGGCTCTCGTGAAGGGCCTGGCGGAGTTGCACGGCGGCAGCGTCAGCGCGCACAACACCGGACCTGATCACGGCGCCAGGTTCGTCGTCCGACTGCCCCTGGAGAGGCGACTGACCACCCGCCTTTCGGTCGTCAAGACGCCTCCTGCGCCGTCCTCTTCTCGGCGCGTCCTCGTGATCGAGGACAACGTCGACTCAGCCCAAACCCTGAAGGAAGCGCTCGAGCTGAATGGCCACCGGGTGGAAGTCGCATACACGGGCCTGGAGGGACTCCAGAAGGCGCACGCGTCGAGGCCAGACGTCGTGCTGTGTGACATCGGGCTGCCCGGGATGAACGGCTTCGAGCTCGCGAAGGCGATGCGCGCCGATCCGGACCTGGGCTCCGCCACCCTCATCGCGCTCAGCGGGTACGCGCTGCCAGAGGACGTCGACCAGGCAAGAGCCGCTGGGTTCGACCTTCATCTCGCCAAACCGCCGGATCTCGTCGAGCTCGAACGCACCATCGTGCGGGCGCGCCCAGCGGTCGAAACGGCCTAGATCCACGTCGTTGGCGCTGAGCTGGCGCTGGTCGCCCGGCGCGCCTCGGTGACGCTCGCGAAGGCGCGCTAGGACCAGGCTCCCGCGTGGACGAGCGCTGCTTCCTCCTCGAGCAACGGCCCGACGACGTCGACCTTGCGCTGCCCGGCCTCGAACACCGTCCGGCACGGCAGGTCGAGGGTCGGGTTCTCCGGGTGAGCTCCGGTGAGCGCCTTCAGCCGGCGCTCGCCGAGCCCGTACACGATGCGGCCGATCCCGGCCCAGTAGACGGCGCCGGCGCACATCGCGCACGGCTCGGTCGACGTGTACATCGTGCAGTGGGCGAGGAACTTCGCGTCGTACGTCCGCGAGGCCCGCGTCGCGAGGAGCCGCTCGGCGTGCGCCGTCACGTCGAGGAACGGCCGGTAGCCGTTCTCGCTCTCGATCAGCACCTCGGCACGAGGGCCGACCAGGATCGCGCCGAACGGGTGACTGCCGTGCTGGCGGGCGCGCCGGGCGACCTCGAGGCACCGGCGCAGGAAGCGTTCGTCGTCGCGGGGCGTGGCAGCGATCGGGCTCATCGGGAGATGGTAGCATCGCCGCCCCTCTCCTTCCCTCGGGATCACGCTCCATGGCCGACGCGAGCCGCGGCACGCTCCTCATCCACGACGCGACGATGGTCGCCACGCTCGACGACGAGCGCCGCGAGCTGCGCGACGCCTCGGTGTTCATCCGGGGCAACCTCATCGAGGCCATCGGCCCGGCGGCGGAGCTCCCGCGGACGGCGGACGAGGTCATCGAGGCGCGTGGTCACCTGGTCGTGCCCGGCCTCGTGAACACGCACCACCACATGTCGCAGACCCTGACCCGCGCGGTGCCCGCGGTGCAGGACGTCGAGCTGTTCTCGTGGCTCCGCGGTCTCTACCCGATCTGGGCGCACCTGACCCCGGAGATGGTGCGCGTCTCGACGCTGGTGGCGATGAGCGAGCTGCTCCTGTCGGGCTGCACCACCTCCAGCGACCACCTCTACCTGTTCCCGAACGGCGTGACGCTCGACGACAGCGTCGAAGCCGCCCGCGTCGCCGGCATGCGCTTCACCGCGACGCGGGGCGCCATGAGCGTCGGCCGGAGCCGCGGTGGTCTCCCGCCCGACGAGCTCGTCGAGGCGGAGGACGCGGTGCTCCGCGACGCGCAGCGGGTCATCGAGCGCTACCACGACGCGCGCCACGGCTCGATGCTCCAGGTGGCCGTCGCGCCGTGCTCGCCCTTCTCGGTGAGCCGCGAGCTCATGATCGAGTCGGCGCGCCTCGCGCGCGCGCACGGCGTCCGGCTGCACACCCACCTCGCCGAGAACGATCACGACGTGGCCTACTCGCGGGAGAAGTTCGGGCGGACGCCGGCCGAGTACGCGGAGGAGCTGGGCTGGGTCGGCCCCGACGTGTGGCACGCGCACTGCGTGAAGCTGGATGCCCCCGGCATCGCGCGCTTCGCCGCCACCGGCACCGGTGTCGCGCACTGCCCGGGCAGCAACATGCGGCTCGCGAGCGGGATCGCGCCGGTGCGCGCCATGCTCGACGCGCGGGTGCCGGTCGGCCTCGGGGTGGACGGCAGCGCCAGTAACGACGCCGGCCACCTGCTCCAGGAGGCGCGGCTCGGCATGCTGCTGCAGCGGGTCGGGATCGCGCTCGAGCCGTTCGGCTGCGACCGCGGGCCGGGCGCCATGACCGCCCGCGACGCGCTGGCGGTGGCCACGCGCGGCGGCGCCCAGGTGCTGGGCCGGCGCGACATCGGCCACCTCGCGCCCGGCATGTGCGCTGATCTCGCGCTCTTCGATCTCGGGACCCTCGCCCTCGCGGGCGCGGCGGTGCACGATCCGGTGGGCGCGCTCCTGCTCTGCTCGCCCGCGCCCGCGGCCTACACCGTCGTCGACGGGCGGGTCCTGGTCCGCGAGGGGCGGCTCACCTCGTTCGACCTGGCGCCGGTGATCCGCCGGCACAACGAGCTGGCGCTGGAGCTCGTCGGGGCCACCTGATGGCGCTGATCACCTGATGCGCCCAGCGGCGGGGGACGAGCCCCCGCGCTGCCAGACACGGCGGCAACAGCGGGATCCGGTCGCCGAGCCCGTGGCGCGGCCCCCTCTCCCTGCCCTCTCCCCCGGTGGGGGAGAGGTCGATCACCACAAGAAACGGCGCGGCGGGAGGGGATCCCTCCTCG
>Ga0318573_10000275_pt1 | contig 17257 bp, 19 predicted proteins | sample GRESIP089b5f21_FD_202515 | JGI IMG/M metagenome (GOLD analysis project Ga0318573, IMG submission 202515) | Tropical soil microbial communities from Luquillo Experimental Forest, Puerto Rico - GRE.SIPMG.089b5f21 | ecosystem: Environmental > Terrestrial > Soil > Tropical forest > Bulk soil... | reverse complement strand
TCCCCTTGGTGAGGTCGAGCAGCTGCTCGCGGCTGAGCACCTGCCCGGCGCGCTCGGCCAGCACGCGCAGCAGCACGAACTCGGCGGTGGTGAGCCGCAGCGGCCGGCCCGCGCACGTCGCCGTGTAGCTGCGCGGCGAGACCTCCAGGTCGCCCACCCGGAACGCGTCGCGCGGTGGCCCGACGACGCCGCGCCCTCGCCGCACCAGCGCCTTGAGGCGCGCCAGCAGCTCGCGCGACGAGAAGGGCTTCGCCAGGTAGTCGTCTGCACCCGTCTCGAGCCCGAGCACCTTGTCCGCTTCCTCGCCCAGCGCCGTCAGCATGATGACCGGAACGCTGCAGCGCGCCCGCAGCTCACGGCACACCTCCATCCCCGAGAGCCGCGGCAGCATCACGTCGAGCACCACCACGTCGTGCCCCGTGAGCGCCTCCGTGAGCCCCTGGCGGCCATCGGCGACCCAGGTGACCTGATGCCCGTGCGACTCGAGGTAGCGGGTCGTCATCGCCGCGAGGCGCTCGTCGTCCTCGACGTAGAGGATGCGAAAGCGCTCAGGCTCGGCGCTGGTCGTCATGCCGGAAAATCCTCCACGAGGTCGCGCGAGGGCGCACGACAGCAGGGTCGACTGACGCGGCCCGCCGCGGACCGGCCAGCGGACGGGAGGGAATCGCCGCCGACCGGCCCGCGCGGAGCGCGGGGGCGCTGCGGGGTTTGCGCCCCGTGCAACGAGAGCACCTTCCCCCCGCCCCGTCGCCGACAGATGACCGTCTCGTTGCGAAATGTTTCGGCGCGGCCGCCCGCCTCGCGCACGGATCAGCACGCGGCCGTCAGCCGTTCCCGGGCGCCAAGGATCCGCCGAGTCGATCTGCGCAAGACCGAAGGCTCGCGCCAGCCGTCGGAGGCGCGGCACGACCTCGAGTTCTGGCAGGACGACTTCCCTGAGCTGAAGGCGTAGCGAGGCCGGGATCCGCGCATCGTTACGCTCACCCCCGACGCCTTCGTCCTGACCGTCGCCGCGGGTCAGGTCGCCGCCTCGGTGGTCCCGGTGGACGCGCCGCCGCTTCGGGTCGTCTCGACCGCCCGTGTGATGAAGGCGATGGACGAACTCGACCGCCTCGTCGCGCGGAAGCCGGCCGAAGCCAAGGAGGCGCTCGCCAGCATCATCGAGAACATCGTCCTGATGCCCAGGCCGGACGGCTACACGGCGAAGCTGACCGTCAGAAATGGAACAGGCCGCGCTCCGGAGGGAGGCGGCCTGTTCGTTCAGAGTGGTTGGGGGGCGCGCAACACGAGCTTCAGCAGAGTCCGCGCCCAGTGTTTACAGGGGTTCTGGCGAGGCATCGCTCGTCGGTCGTGTTCGCCTAGCTTCTCGGTGTTGAAGTCGCGTCGCCACGGCACGGCGAGAGGCCGTCAGATCCAGCGCGCGGCCGCCGCCCCGGAATCCTCGGGACGGCTGTTGAAGGCGATGGCCGCTTGTGGCGCGGCACTGTGGATGGCGTTGACCACCGCCTCAAACAGCATCAGCCGGTTCGGCGGCAGGCGGACACCGGCACCGACCACCACGCAGTCGTAACGGCCACCGGCCAGGCGGCGCTCTACGGTCGAGACCGCCGTCTCGTCTGGGCGGATGAAGCAGATCTCGGCCTCCCAGCCCCGCGCGGCCATGTCGGCGAGCGCGAGCTTCACTCCGGCATGGATTTTCTCCGCGGTCATGCCCGGCGGCAGCGCCGGGTCCGAATAGTCAACCGCCCCCGGATCGAAGCCGACCAACAGAACTCGTTTCATCGCGCACCCCCGTGAGTTTATGGTGCGTACGCTGTTTAGCAGCGGCAACGTAACGGCTCTTCACGGCTCAGCCGATTCGCCATTGAGTTTGATCTCGGGGGCGACCCTGGCGACGGCGCTCTGCTTGATGGCCAGCTCGTCCAGATCGGCAGGCACCGCCCCATAGCCGACGTCGCCGGAACAGCGCACGGCTTTGCGGTAGCGCCCCAACAGAGGTTCGAGGCCTCCCTGGAAGCAGCTGCCCCCACGAGACGTTGAGCTCAGCGCCCTTCAGACGCGCCTCGGTCGGTGAGGCTGCGGAAACCCTGCCCTGATGCCTCGCCTCCCTGGTCCGCCGCGCACCATCGACCCCCTCCTCCTCGGCCCGCACACGGTCCGCGAGCTGATGCAGCTCCTCGACGAGCGTCCCGTGGCCGTGAAGGACTACGGCGGCACCTGCACGACCTGCGGCGATGCCGAGGCTCACGCCTTCCTCCGGGCCCTGCTGCCAGGAAGTCCCGACAATCCACGTGAGCCTCGATGAGCACCATTGCCGTCGGCTACACGGTTACTGGCTTGTTCTCGGTGGCCATGCTGCTGGTCGCCTGGAGGTGGCCTCTCGCCGGCCGGCTCCTGTACGCGGTCCTGTTCCTCACGGCAGGGGTCGTCAACGGTATGACGGCGATGCGGACGCCCAAGGTGTACATCGAAGGGTTCGCGCCACATGCCCTGCCTCCGATGCGCGAGTTCATCGAGCGCGTCTTGGCGCTGGCTCCGGAAGCATTCGCGCTGTCCATCGCAGCTGGCCAAGTCATGGTGGCCGTCGCGCTGGCGCTCGGACGATGATGAAGCGCGTGGCAGTCGCCCATGCCCTCGACCGCTGGCGACGCCACCGGCGGCTCCCGCATGTGCTACCCGCTTCACGTCGCAGCGGCGGCGCGAAGTAGTACCGCTCGTACCCTGCATCACGCGCCACTCTCCTCGGCCGCCGCGGAACCCACGGCCAGTTCGGCCACGGTCCGAGACTTACAGCCACCTCGGTTCAGGGCTCGCCCGGCTTGAAGGGCGGTTCCTTACCAGCTGGAACACCTTCCTCGGCCATGGCTAGGAGCATGGCCACGGTCACGTAGGTCCCGGTCACGGCCGTCAGGTCCACGACCTGCTGCTCGCCCAAGACCTGCTTGGCCCGAGCGAACGTTTCGTCCGAGACCTGATGTTTCGTGGACAGTTCAGTCACGAAGTCATACACGGCCGCCTCGTCCGGCTTCATGTTTGCCGGCCGCTTCCGCGCCTTGAGATCGGAAATGATCTCGGGCGAGAGTCCCGCCTTCAGCGCCAGCGGGGCGTGGGCGTACCACTCCACCTGCGACCGCCAGTACCGGCCCGTGATCAGGATCGCCATCTCGTTCAGGCGAAGCGGCACCGACGAGTTCCAGCGCAAGTAGTAGAGCAGGTCGAACATGCGTTGACCGAGGACAGGACTGCGCAGGAGCGGGTTGTACGGACCACCCAGGCCGACGCTGGACACCTTCAAGACTTGCTCACCCAAAGGCTTCTGGTACGTGTTCAGTTGCTCGTACGTGAGCTGCGGGAACCGGGACGGTCTGGCTGTGGGCGCAGGGTCGTCGGCTACACCGGGGAACGCGAAGATGACGAGCACGAGCGACAGAACCGAGCGGACCTGATTCGTTCGCATACAATCCTCCTCTGGACAGCCAAGTAGACTACTGCGACGGCCTGACCTCGCCCGACGGGCGTAGCAGGTCGTGACCTGCGGCGGACCTGCAAGTCGTGTCGGGACGGCGAGGCCCGAGGTTCGTGGCCAAGCTGAGGACCACCCTCAGCCGAGATGGACGGCTCTCGCTACCGCTTGGGCCCGGCTCGCAACCGCAGTCAGGTTTTGCCTGGGGTGACTACCCCTCACTCCCTTTCTTCTCACGCCCAAGCCCTTCAAGGCACCGCGGGCACGTCACGCGCTGGCCCACTGCTCTGGTTGGGAGTGGTCGGGGCGGCGTGCTTCCTGGTTGCCATCTCGTGGCTGGGCGTGGGCGCTGCGTTCCCGGCAAACCTGGTCATGGCTGCCGGCGTCCTCCTGCTGCTCCGAGGGCGGCCTCGTTGCGGCCGCTGAGCAGGCGCATGTAACCTTGGGTGTTCTCGGACTGGGGGTGATGTGGTACCGATGCGTGCCATGTCCCTCGTCAATAGCGTCGCCCAGCACCTCTACACCGCGCGCACCGCCCGGAAGCTCTCGCAGGCCACACTCGCCAAGGCCGCCGGTGTCTCGGTCAGTTACATCTCGATGCTTGAACGCGGCCAGCGCTCGCCGCCGCTGGAGACGCTGGAGGCCGTCGCCAAGGCGCTTCGAGTCTCACCGCTGAGCCTGTTGGCGGAGCCTTCGTCCGGGCGGTCTCGTTCACGGCGACGGCAGTAACCGCCGCTGCCGGGCGTCGCGCGCTGCCGGCCCGCTCGTGGCTCCTTGACGGTGACCTACGCCTATGGGCTGACGGCTCCTCGGTGTATCGTCGGGACCGTATGTGCGGGCGGTTCACCCTGACCACACCCAACCTCGAAGAACTCGTACCAGAGTTCGTCGCGGAACTCGGCGCCGAAGCCGCGCGCTTGTACCGGCCTCGTTGGAACGTGGCGCCGACGAATGTGCACCCGGTGCTGAAGGTCCAGGACGGCGTGACGCGCCTCGTCCCGGCGCGGTTCGGCGTGGAAGCTTCCGGCGGCCGCTTCGTCATCAACGCACGCAGCGAAACCGCAGCCGAACTGCGACTGCGTGGTCCTTGCCGACGGCTTCTACGAGTGGCAAGGCGGGCGTGGAGAACGACGGCCACTGTGGTTCCATGACCCAGCCGGCGGTCTCCTGTTCTTCGCTGGCCTCTCCTTCAAGAACCACGACGCGCACGCGTTCGTCATCCTCACGGCGCCTGCAAACGACCTCGTGAGCCCGGTCCACAGCAGGATGCCTGCCCTACTCTCGCGCGACGCTGTGCGAGCATGGCTGGCGCGTCCGGACCAAGGACTGCTCGCCTCCGCGCCGAACGGCGCCCTTGCCTCGCGTGAGGTGTCATCGCTCGTGAACGATGTTGCGAACGATGGGCCCGAGTTGCTGGACGCGCCGGTGCCGACGCGCCAGCTGACGTTGGTGTAGCTGCGACTCCGCGCTCGCCTGGAATGTTGACGCCGTGACTGTGAGTCAGGCAACTTCCGCTACGACAGTTACGTGCTTCCACCACCCGCACCTCATCGACGTCTACGAAGCCGGCACCGGGTTGTCAGACCGGCAGGCGCGCGAGTGGTTCGTCCGTGGCGACGTGCGCCTCGATGCGAGCGAGGCGCTGGCCAGGCACTTCATCGACGACGTCGGGGATCGGTACCACGCCCAAGCCGTCGCGGAGCGGTTCGCGGCCGGTCGCCCGCCGCTGAGCGGCCGGATGGTCGTGAAGGCACTCAAACCGCATCGCACCGCGGGACGCCGGCGGTGAGTTGCAGGGGCGCTTCGGCCCCGCGGGGAGAGGGATACCAGCGTCGGGACGCCCTGAGTTCCGCCGCGCTACGCGGGACGGGCCTCGTCCATGTGGGCTCACGGACTCGGCTGCGGTGAGACCGCAGGAGCCGAGGCCGGTGGCGGCACATTCCAGTGAAGCCTGTCGCACTCAGCCTGGTCGCCGTGGGTACAGGCGACGGCACTCCTGCACTTGCTCGTTTTCGAGTAGCCGTACCAGGCGGACACACCTCCTACGCCCGCAGCAAGCCCGCCGACGACGCCGGCGCCGATGGCCTCCATGCCTCGACCCATACACATCTCATTCGGCGGGCAACTGTACGCAGCTCCAAGCGCCAGAGCGACCGCCAGACCCGTGACCGCAAGAATGGTGTCAACGATTGGCGCGTCAATTGACTCAGTGCAGTCGATGCTTGGCGTCGCCTCCTTCGGCGCCTCCTTCGGTGGTCCCTTGACCACGACGTAAGAGCATCCCGGCGCGGCCATAAGGAGCGCGCAGCAGTAGAAGACAGCCACCGTCCGGCGCCGAGTTCGTGCCACTGGAGTTATCCGTACCATACGCTCAGCCAGCTACTGCGCGGGAACGACGATAGTTGGCCACGGGCTACATTCGCACCTGGCGGGCATTTCCGTGTATTCAACGCATCGCAGGGTGAGGCCCGGAATGAAATAACCTTCGCAGCCCTTTCCGCCGGCTGTTTGCGGCGTGCAGTTCACCGACTCCCAGCCGGTTCCGCCGCAAGCCATGAGGCCCCCGTCACTGCTACAGACAACACTCCCCTTGCTGCAAGTCGGGTCGTAGGCGGGTCCACCACCATTGGCGGGTCCACCACCATGAACGAGGTCGATAAGCCCTGGTGGCAAGCTGTCTGGCCCTGACACGATGGGGCCGCAACCAATTGCGATCGTCGCCGACACCAAGAGGCGTCTCATACGCGCCTCCTCTGACTAGAACCGTTCGCCTTTTTCCAGGCGCCGTCGAAACGCCATGCAGGGGTGGCCTGGAAGGCTGCAGCAGGCCGGACACCTTGCCGCGCCCAACGCGCCACGCTGCGTCGTTCGCGTGCATCTACGCGCACGACCCGTGCCCCGCGCACGACCGCGGATGATGATCGTAAGCGCGGCCGCCATCGCCGTGGTCGATGTCGCGCAACGCGGGGCGGGGCAAGTCTTGGGCGCCGATTCAGCCACGCACGCCGCAGAACTCCCTTGCATTACGCATGTACACCCCGGCACCGAGAAACAATTAATGTCAAATTCTACCCAGTGATAATTGTCGTTCCACAGATTGCTGCAGTACTGCGCGTGCTTACCGAAGCAACGTTCGGCGCCCTTCAGACATTCGTCGCCGCCACCACAAGCAGCGAGCGCCGCCACTCCTGCCACAAAAAACAGGCCGAGGCGCATGGCTCACCCCCATCCAAGTATACTGTTCGTGAACAACGCCGGGTGTGCGGCCCCGCACCGCAGACGCTTGCAAGTCAACCCGCGAGGTCCGAGCCGTCTGGCCGCGACCAAGCCTCCGGCTCGACAGCAGGGGGTTCGCTCATCTCATCGCGGCGCTGCCCGAGATGTAGTCCACGCCGGCGGGGCAGCCCTTCTAGTGCGGGATGATGGTAGCCCGCGGCGTTTTTGGTGGCCGGTGGCCGCGTACGGCCGGTTCAGCTTGCTAGCCGTTGCCCTTGGGCGGGAGCGGCTGACGAGGAGGCGCCACCGGCCGCGGTGCCGTCACCGTCCCCTCGATCATCCCGCACATCGTCTCGCGCAGCGGCTTCCCTTCCGGCCCGCGGCGCGCGGCCTCCGCGATCTCGGCGAGCTGCTGCGGCGTGAGTGGGCGTCGACGGGGCATGGCGGCAGTCTACTCGCGGCGCTGACGTCGCGATCCAGTTTGCTACTTCGTCGCAGGCGGGACGAGGTCGACGACGACGGCATGCGTGTAGGTGACGTCGAGGTCGTCCCCCACCTTGAGGCCCTCGAGATCCTTCGCACTCTTCGCCTTCACGACGAGGGTGCCGCCCTCGGGCCCCTCCAGCTTGACCGACGGCTTCTTCGTGTCGATCGCCTTGATCTTCGCGGCGACCCGGACCGTGTCCATCTCGCCGACGTCCGTCTTGTCGGCGCCGGTCACCTCGGTCCCCACTTCGCCGGGCGGACCCGACTTCGGCCCCCTGAGCGAGATCGCGATGGCGTCTACCGCGTTCACGACCACGTTGTCGCCGACCTTGACCTTCTTGAAGTTGAACTTTTTCGACACCTTGAACGTCTGTTTGGCGCCGCTCGCCGCCTGGAGCGTGACGGTGTGGTTCTTGGGGTCGATCGCCGTGATCTTCGCGCCCTCGGTGACGCCGACGGTTTCGCCGCCGAGTTCCGCTACGGTCTTGCCGGAGCCTGGACCGGCGCTTTGGGCGAACGCGACGGTTGCGAACGAGCCGACGAGAGCGGCGAACAGGTACTTGCGCATACGTCCCCCCTGCGAATCGAATTCCATGACGCTAACCCCCGCTGGGCGTCCGCGCGCGAGTCTGCACAGCGAAGCTACGGACCAAGCAGGCGCTAACGCGCGCCCCCACACTCCGCGCGAGTGTCAGGGCGTATTCGTGTCTGGCTCGTGCGCACGCGGCGAGTTGCCTCTATGGTGCGATGCCATGTCGAAATCCACGAATGGCTCGCCTGTCACGGCTCACGTGCCGATTGTGAAGCACCACTGCTCCTGGACGGATTGCCACCGGGTCGCTCACACGCCCGCAGGGGACCACCCTCATCACGGCTGGACAACGGTAGGTGGCGGCATCTGGTTCTGCCCCGACCATGCAGCGCAGGGGCTTGGAGAAGACGTCACCTAGGGGGAATGCTTCCCCTGCGCACACGCCCGTTTGTGACGAAAGGAGACACCATTGAACGTTCGGATCCACTGGAAGCATCTCACCCGCTCGCATGTGCTCGAGGAGTACCTCGAGCGGCGGCTACGGTTCGCGATCGGCCGGTTCGAGGATCGCGTGACGGCCGTGCGCGTGTGGCTCGAAGATGTGAACGGACCGCGCGGCGGCATCGACAAGCGCTGCGCGATCGAAGTCGATGGCGCGCTCGGCTCGCGCCGCGCCGAGGTCTGCGACGCCGATCTTCGCGTAGCCGTGGACCGGGCGGCGCGCGCCCTTGGGGGCTCCATCGCGAGAGCCGCGGACGCACGGCGCGCGTACGCCTGACGGTCGGGCCACAAGCGTGCAAGTCGGACGTAGAGCCGAATCCCGAACGCAGCGGGATTAAGGTTGAACGGGGGCCGCTCCGGCGACGGGGCGGCCCCCTTCACGTTCGGGCAGCTCGCGCTGACGCCTGGACGAAGCGGCGGAAGCGAGGGGCGCCGGTCACCTGATGGTCACCTGACGCGATTTCCGAGGTGACTCAACTGCAAAACAAAGCCCCCGGACCGCGGTGTTCACCAGCGAATCCGGGGGCTTCAGTGCTTCTAGTGGTCGGGGCGACTGGATTTGAACCAGCGACCACTTGCACCCCAACGGCCACGCGCGGCTTTACATGCCGTCGCACGGGATCCACAGGCGTCCATCCCGCGGAAATTACTGGGCCCGGTCAGCGGGCTGGATCGCATGGCGTGTCACGGATCCCACCCGCTATGACGCCGGTTCCTGCGCCGGTCCTGCGGACCAGAGAGCGGTTCCTGACGCCTGCGGACGTTGCCGCCGTGTTGCAGGTCTCGCGCGCAACGGTCTATGCCCTCATCGAACGCGGCGAGCTTCGCGCTGTGCGCGTCGGCCTCCAGCTCCGCGTCGCGCCGGGCGACCTGCAAGCCTTCCTGGGGTGGCAGTAGCCGCACGCCTCTAGCCCGGCGACGGGCTGCGAGGACACCGCCTAGGAGTCCCGTCGCGTCGAAGCCGGGGGGGGGACGCGATTCGCGTGACGCTGAAATAGACCGACCCGGCAGCCCTTGTTCAGGACGGCCGGGTCGGTGACTACCAGAGTGGTTGCGGGGCCCGCACCAGGGGATTGCGAGCCCCTCGAAGCTGCCGATGTTCACGCGCCCATTCGGCCTCGCCTCAAGGCCGCGACGGTGAGATGGCGAACAGCAGACCTACTGGATCGTTCCGTTAGAAGTGTTGAGCTTGGTGATGAGCGGCTGCATATCCGCGGTGGTGACACCCGACTTGTTCGCGGCGGTGTCATCGACGAACGCCGTCATGGCGGCAGCGAGCCCAGAGGTGCCCGCGGTCGCCTGCATCATGCCACCGCCCATCATGCCGCTCATGCCTGCCATCGAGATGGAGGTGCCGCCCATCTTGCCGTCCATCACGCCATCAGAGGCGTCGTCTGCCATCGCCGTGATCATGCTCGAAGAATGAGGCATCCCGATGGTAGCTGCGTACTTCGACATGGCCGCGATCGTCATCCCGTAGTTCTTCGAGTCCTGCGAGGCCCCGGAACCGGAACCGGGCGAGAGCGGGTTCATCGGAGAAGCGTGGATAATGTCGGACACCGAGAAGTAGCTCCCCACCGCAGCGTTGGCGCTGGCGATGTTCGCGTCGGTCATACCGCCCGCCATGTTCTGTGCGCGCGACTGGGCCATGGAGGTCAGCGGCGTCACCTGGACCCCGGTCGTGCTTGAGCCAGCGGCTACGGAGGTGATGACGCTCGTCATCACATCGCCCGACTGCATGGTCATGGTCGTGCCGCTGGCAGCGTCGGTGTACTTCCCTCCACTCATCTGGAGCACCACGGGGCCGGCATAGTTTCCGATCGACACGCTGAACTTCCCTTGGGTGTCGATGGTGGTGCTGCCAAGTTGCGCGCCCATCATCCCGCCGGTGATAGCGACGGCGGTCACGGTGCCGCTGGTCATGGGCCCGTACACAGCGGTCCCACTGACCGTGCCGCTGGCGGTCTCGCCACTTGCACTCGGCAAAGTCCCGCTCGCCCCACCGAGTTGGTTGATGAGGGGCTGCATGTCGGAGACGGTGACTCCAGACTTGTTCTCGGCGGAGTTCATGAACTGCGTCATCGCGTTCGCCAGTCCGCTCGTGCCAGCGTTCGCTTGCATCATGCCGCCCGCCATCATTCCACCCATGCCGGCCATCGAGATGGAGGTGCTGCCCATCATCCCGTTCATCACGCCATCCGAGGCGTCGTTCATCATTGCCGTGATCATGCCGGAGGAGTGCGGCATCCCGAGGGTTGCCGCGTACTGCGACATGGCCGCGATGGTCATCCCGTAGTTCTTCGCGTCCTGCGTCGCCCCGGCCCCGGAGCCCGACATCAGGGGATCCATCGGCGAGGTATGAAGGATGTCGGAAACCGAGAAGTAGCTCGCCATGGCGGTGTTCGCGGCGGTGATGTTGGCGTCCGTCATGCCGCCCGCCATGTGCTGGGCGCGCGCCTGCGCCATCGAGGTGACGGGCGTTACCTGGATCCCAGTCGTGCTAGAGCCAGCGGCGACGGACGGCACGACGCTCGTCATCACGTCGCCGGACTGCATCGTCATGGTCGTGCCGGTAGCGTCATCGGTGTAAGTGCCGCCGCTCACCTGCAGCATCACCGGCCCGGCGTAGGTCCCGATCGAGACGGAGAAATTCCCCTGCGCGTCCGTGGTGGCGCTGCCGAGCTGTGCGCCGGCAGTCCCGTTGCTGACGCCGTACGCCTTCACCGCGGCGTTGCTCATCTGGCCGTAGACAGCCCTTCCGCTCATGGTCCCGTTGCCATCGCCAGCCGTCGTCGCTCCGTTGCCGCCGCCACAGCCAAAGAGAAGCAGCAACGACCCGGTGAAAGCCAAGGCCTCGATCGGCCGTCGCTTCAGAGGGGACCTGGACTGCAGGGGCGTGCCAGTGCCTGCTGATCGATTCATCTCTCGTCTCCGCGGTGCGGCGCAAGCGCCAGCACGCTCGGTTGGTTCTGCGGGAACGTCGGGTCGCGTGGGGCTATTCCGAGATGGTGGGAGCCAGTTCTCCGCCGTTCGTTGCGTGGCAACTGCCGCCGAGGCATGCCGGCCGCGTTGACGCCCACCTCTATGGGCCGACCAGCGTGCAGCCAAGCGCCGTACCGGCCGCATCCCACATCGCAACAGCGTGACGAACTCGGCCACGGTGTGAGGACCGAGGTCACCACGCATCGAGCGTCGGCGCTTCCATTTCCGCTGCAGTTCAGCCGCTTCGCGTTGGCACGGTCACTGCTAGGGGCGGCCGTAGCTTGTTGTCGTTCATCGAGAGCAGTTGGTTTGAGGCTCGGAGATGAACAAGCGCGGTCATGCGGATTGGGCTGCCGCTGCGCGCATCCATCAGAGCCCGTGGAGAGAACACGATGATGAAGCGGATGATCCTGGCCGGTATGCTCGCGGCGACGGCGGTGCCTGTGCTGGCGTCCACTGCCAGCGAAGACATCAGCGCCACGAAGCAGAGCGCGACCACCTCCGCGGCTTCGAAGCAGAGCGCGACCGCCTCCGCGGCTTCAAAGACCGACGGCACCAAGAAGCACAACTGCGCGTGCTGCCAGAAGCATCACTCGTGACACCGTGACACCGAGTAGTGGCGCGCTACGCGCCGGTCGGCAGCGACTTGCCGGCCGCACGCGCCGATGCGCGATACTATCCCCGCCAATAGCACGATGTGCCGATCCACGCGGCGTGGCCGGTGGGTCATTCTGGCGAAGGCAGCGTACTAGGCAGTGTACTAGCAGCCGCGTCACCTACCCGGCGACGGGCTGCGAGGACGCCGTCGAGGTGGGCCCCTGCGCGATGAAGGCCGGGGGGGAGGATCGCTCGCACCGCCCGGCTCATCGTTGGCGCGCTGATCGAGGCGCGGTCAGGTGAGGCGCACCGGGGCCGCTGCACGCCCTCGCCTGCGAGCCAGAATCGACCGTAGTTGGCTCACGCTGGTCGCTACTCGCTGGACTGCATTCCGCGAAGCTCCGGGGAGCGGGGTTTGTGGCTCACCCCGCCAGCGCCCGGCGCAGCGTCCCGTAGCCAACCCCGGAAGCGTCGGCCGCCTCACGCAGAGAGGCGCCGGCCCGAACCCGCTCGACGGCCGCCGCGACCTTCAACGGCGATGCCCTCGGGCGCCCCAGCGGCTTCCCCTCGCGCCGGGCACGCTCCAAGCCCGCCTTGGTGCGCTCGATGAGCCGGGTCCGCTCCTGCTCGGCCACCCACCCAAAGATCGCGACGAGGAGCGGTCGCACCGGGCCGCTAGTGTCGAGCCACCCCTCGCGTACCGAGAGGACGGGAACGCCCAGGCGGTCCAGCTCTAGCACCGTGTTGATGGCGCCCGTCATCGAGCGGTGCAGCCTGTCGAGGGCCCAGACGGCTACGGCTTGGAGGCGGCCAGCCCTCACGTCCGCGAGCATCTGATCGAGCACGGGACGGACCTTCGCAGCGGACTCGACCTCTTCGTAAACGACGGGCTGATAGCCGCGCGCGGCGGCAAGCTGCTGGACCTCGGCCACCTGGTTCTGGACCTGCTGCCGGTCAGTCGAAACCCGCAAGTACACCGCGCACCGCTTGGTCGTCATCGCCATGGTGGCGACGATGAGCCAAACGTCACCGTGGCTTCTAGCCCATGAGGATGGGGCCTACCCGCGAGCTGCCCGGTTCCGGCGGGCGCTGGCGAGGCCGCCCCCGCAGGCAGCGCGCCCAGCACGCCATGGCCGAGGTGCGACAACGACGTACCGTGAGCTTCGCGGTTGACAGTTAGTTCACCGTACTGTGTCGTCAACCGGGGAGCCTTTATGCTCGGGATGATCGCAGCGGTCGCGCTGCTGGCCTCGGCGGACGACCAGATCGAGATCGCGCCTCCGGTAGCGCCGCTCGGCGGGCAAGAGCAGCACGTCGATGGTGCAGGTTGGAGCGGTGGCGCCGCAGGGATGGGCGCTCTCGGGGTCGTCAGTGCTGATCTGCTGACGGTGATGGCAGGCGCGGCGCTCTTCCGGCTCGCTCCGGTCAAATGCAGCTCGACCGAGTCGTTCTGCATCAACGAGACCGCCACAATTGTGACGTTGGTCGGGCTAATAGCGCTCCCGCCGACGCTTGCCCTGGTATTCGCGCAGAAGGGGACCTGGGACGGACGCGCCGTCGCCTGGACGCTGCTCGCCCAAGTTGCAGCTATCGCCTGCATCGCGGGCGCAGCCTCTTCGTCCAACACCGCGGCCATGGCGTTTGTCGCCTCTGCTGCAGCGTTTCATTTTGTCGGCATCCCGCTAGCAGCAGGGTTGGTCACCGCTCGTCCAGCACCAGGGGCGGCCAGCGAAGGCGCGGCGCCGACGCTCTCGCTTGCCCTGCGCTGGTAAGCCGTTATCGACGGCTCAAATATCCGTCATGACGGACTGTTGTCCATAATAGCAGACGAGACACCTTTCCCCCATCGCGACGCAGGGTTGCGCGCTCGCTGACGTAGGCGCCCCGCCGTAGGCCGGGGAAAGACCGAGGCCCCGAGGCCATGCGGTGCGCCTTCCGACTAGAGCGATACCTCAACGCTTTAGCGCGTCCGGTCATCGCTTGGTTACTAGGTCACCACCACCAGGGACGGCCTGAGCGCAGCGGACGGTGCAGTTCTCTCTATCTCCTAGGGCGCGCACCCTAGAATCCATTGCGCCCCAGCGGTTTGAAGCGTGGGGGGTGCGGCGCCCCAATCACCGGCGGGCTGGCGGTCGCAGCCAAGGGAGCAAGAGCCCTTCCCCTCCGCTGCTCCACGAGCGTTGTCGGACCGCTAGTGCATAGTGCCCGCACGCCGATGCCGTGCTCGCAGCGACGAGCAGACGGTCAGCGGGCCTAGCGGGTCGAGGCACAACCCGCACCGGAGACACAGGGTGAAAGGGCGTCGCGGCAGATCGCGGCGAGATCCCCGAGGGTGGAGCAGTTCCGGCCCACCGCTCTCAGCCCGCAATGCAGCCCGGCGATAGCCGCGCGCTGCGGCGGAGCTTCCGTGCCCGTCGTTCCTGTCTCGCCCCGTGCCGTCCCCCCGCTGCCCGCTCGTCTTCTCGGCGCTGGCGTCCTGCTCGACGGCGACATCAAGCCGGCCGAGTTCATCGTCAAGCCATTCTTCCCGCGTGGCGAACTCATCGAGATCGTCGGCGCCCACGGCGCCTTCAAGAGCACCATCGCGCTGGACGCCTGCCTCTCCATCGCCACGGGCCGCCCTTGGGGTGGTCACGCGACCGCGAAGGCCGGACGGTCTTCATCACGCTGGAGGACAGCTCCGACACGCTCGCGCGCCGCGTGAAGGCGTGGCTCGACGGAATCTACGAGTACGCCGACATCGACGCCGCGCACGCTGACCTGCGCGCCAACTTCTCGTTCCTCGCCCGCGACAGGGCGCAGGGGTTGGTGCTGACGAGGACGGTGGAGGGCGCGACGACTGCGCTCCTCGAGGTTGCCGACCATCTCGCCCAGCTCACCGAGGGAGCAACCCTGGTCGTTCTGGAGACCGCCTCGCGACTCCATGACGGCCCAGAAACCAACGACGCCTTCGCTGCGTTTATCCGCTCGCTGGAGCGCATCGCCCAGACCGGCGCAGCCGTCGCGCTCGTCCGCCACATGAGCAAGAGGGCCGCGCGGGAGATGAAGAGCTCGGACACCATCGACTCCTACGCCGGACGCGGCGGCAGCGCGCTGTCAGACGCCGTCCGTAGTTGCCTCGTCGTCACCCGCCATGACGATGGTGGTCAGCTTGCGGGCGTGACTCTCGCGGCAGCGAAGACCACCCATGCCCAGCCGGGCCAGGCGATCTCATGGCTTCCGGTCGTGGTGCCTGGTGTCGAGGCTGTCCGGTTGGATGTCCGCACCCCCGAGGCGCAGGCGTTCAGCGATGCCGACCTCCTCTTCTCCCACATCGCGACATGCGAGGGCGGCGTCACTCGCAAGTCGCTGCACAACAACCCGCCCGCAGCTCTTGGCCGCGACCGCTCGAAGAGGCGCTGGACTACCTCCGCTCGCAGAGGCGGATCTACGAACGCGAGGAGCGGCGCGGGCGCAACAAGCAGCCGACTCTCGTCTTCTACGCCTACCCGCCCGGAACGGGGGTGGCGTGATGCGCCCCGTTGTTGACCCGATCCTCCGGAGCTCCCAGAGGATCGTGAGGCTGAGCATCGAGGCGCCGTTTTCTTGTCCGCGCTACTCGTCCTGCGCCTGCAACGACTGCCCGCTCGACGGAATGGCCGCGATGCACGGGGGGACGCGGCACGCCCTGGACAACGAGAAGCCTTGCCGCGCGCACCGCGCCACCCGCGAGACCATTGCGGCCAAGCACGGGCTCCCGGCCGGTTTCGCGCTGCTCCCGCGTGAGCGGAAGCGGGACGCTAGCCGGGCGCGGTGGGAGGCGCTGCCCCCGGAGGAGCGGGAGCGTCGCAAAGCGGGCCTCTGGCGCGGCCGTGGCCCCGTTCTGACGGGGGTTGGTGAGGGAACGAGCGCGGGACGGGCCGATGTAGCCCCCGACGCTCCTCGCTCAGAAGACCCCGTCAGCAAGAGGGCTGCGTGAGCGCCAGCAAGATGGGCACCGCCCGCGTGCTGCTCGGCAGCTCCACGTTTCGAGGACATCGACGCCAGGGGGCCGCTCGGCGCCCGCCCCGTGAGAACCTCGCCCCATGAACAAGCCCCACGCCGCCATCTACGCGCGCTACAGCACCGACAAGCAGGACGCGCGCTCCATCAATGACCAGAGCGCCGCTGCCGCGAGTACGCGGAGCGGCACGGCTACACGGTGGTCACAGAGTTCACCGACGAGACGCAGTCGGGGGCTTCGCGTCATCGCGTTGGGCTACAGGCCCTGCTCGCGCAGGCGAGACACCGGCCGCCGCCCTTCACGACGGTTCTCGTTGACGAGCTGTCGCGTCTCTCGCGTGACATGGGCGACACCTGCGCCATGGTCTTCGGTGACCTCCGCGCAGCCGGAGTGAGGCTCCTGGGCGTCGCGGACGGCGTCGATTCCGAGGCGCGGAACGCCCGCGTGGACATCGGCATCCGCTCTGTCGTCAACACCGCGTTTCTGGAGATGGTGAAGGCCGAAACCCACCGTGGGCTGGAGGGCCGCGCGCTCGCGGGCTTCCATACGGGCGGGGCCTGCTACGGCTACACGACGGTGCCGGAAGACAAGCCGCAAGACCCGGAGCATCCGCGCAAGGTCGTGAAGGTGGATCAGGAGCAGGCAGCCGTCGTGAGGCGCATCTTCCAGCTCTACGCAGACGGGCACGGCTTACAGGCCATCGCGCAGGCCTTGAACTCGGAGCAGATCCGTGCACCCCAGGACGGCTCCAGCAAGAAGGTCGCGGGGCGCGGGTGGGCGAAGAACCAGCTCCACTCGATGCTCCGCAACGAGCGGTACGTCGGCCGGATCGCCTGGAACAAGACCGAGTGGGTGAAGGTGGACGGGAAGAGGCGCTCACGGCCCCGCCCCGAGTCGGAGTGGAAGATTCGCGAGGAGCCCGCGCTCGCGATCATCGACCCGGCGACCTGGGCCAAGGTGCAGGAGCGGAACAAGTCGAACGCGAGGGGGCCTGGACGCCCTGGACGCGCCGGGTACTTCGACCACATCCTCTCCGGGCTCCTGCGTTGCGGACTATGCGGCTCCCCGCTCGCCATCGTTTCCCGCAAGCGGAAGAACGGGCGGCCCTATTCGCAGTACGGATGCTCGGCGCGCCATCACAAGGGGATGTCGATCTGCGGCAACGGCCAGACCATCGGCGAGGTGCGGCTTACCGAGGCGGTGCTGGGCGCTCTCAGCACCTACTTCGCCTCCCCGGAGTATGAGAACTGGCTGGAGGAGGCATACGCCGCAAACGAGCGGGCACGCGCCCGAGCCGCCCGCGCTGACGATGAGGTCACGCGCCTGGAGGCCGCTGTGCGGGCAGCGGAGGGCCGGATCGAGAAGGTGACCGACGCCCTGGCCCGCATCGGCTACTCCGAGCCGCTCGCGGCGAAGCTGCGCGCCGAGGAGGCCAAGCTGCTGGACGCTCGGAAGGCGCTCGCCCAGGCGGCCTCGACTGCGAAGCCCTCCCCTGCCC
>Ga0318573_10000273_pt1 | contig 17265 bp, 17 predicted proteins | sample GRESIP089b5f21_FD_202515 | JGI IMG/M metagenome (GOLD analysis project Ga0318573, IMG submission 202515) | Tropical soil microbial communities from Luquillo Experimental Forest, Puerto Rico - GRE.SIPMG.089b5f21 | ecosystem: Environmental > Terrestrial > Soil > Tropical forest > Bulk soil... | reverse complement strand
GTAATCGCCGGCCCGGTTGGTGCGGATCTGATGCAGGCTTTCGCGGATGTCGTTCCAGCTGTCGCCTTCGTTGATGAAGCGTCGGGCCATGCGCAGATAGCTGTCGGCATAGTCCAGCTGCTGCGCGGCGTGGTCCATGAAGGCGATCAGCAGCTTCTGGGCGTCGCTGTTCGCGCGGTCGAAGCGTTCCTGGCGCATTTCGCGGTAATCCAGGCAGCTGCTCAGACCGAACAGGGAGATGGCGATCAGGGTGCAGCCCAAAAGAATCAGCCGGTGCCGCAAGGGCACCGTGGGTCCGGCCAACAGCCGGGCCAGTTCGGGCAACCAACCTTTGATGTTCCGCACCTGAACGTCCCCCGATCAAACCGCTGGCGCCATGCTAGAGCCTGGGGATGGGCAAATCCATCCTACTCGAAAGCATAGGCCTATGAGGGGCGTCTTAGGGTAAAGCGGAAGACGCTGCCGGGACTGCCGTCCTCGACGTCGTCGGCCCAGACCCGGCCGCCGTGATGGGTGAGAATTTTGCGGCAGATGGCCAGCCCGATGCCGGTGCCTTCATAGGCGTCGCGGGCGTGCAGGCGCTGGAACACGCCGAAAATGCGCTCGCGCTGTTCGGCAGGGATGCCGATGCCGTTGTCGGTGATGGAAATTTCCCATTGTTCGCCGCTGGGCCGCGCTTCCAGCCGGACATGGGGGCGGCGGTCGGGCGAGCGGTATTTCAGGGCGTTGCCCAGCAGATTTTGCAGCAGCCGCACCAGTTCGCCGCGATCGCCCGTCACCTGGGGTAGCGGCTCGACGATTTCAAGCTCGGCGCCGCTTTCTTCCAGCGGCACGGCCAGATTGGCCTTCACATCGATCATCACCTCGCCTAACGCTACGGTCTGCATGGGCGGCCGGTCGCGGCCGATGCGGGAATATTCCAGCAGATCGCGGATCAGCCGGTCCATGCGCAATGCTCCGTCCTTGGCGAAGGCGATGAACTCGCGGGACTCGTCGTCCAGCGTCTTGGCGAGATGGCGTTCCAGCAATCCGACATACGAGGCGATCATACGCAGCGGTTCGCGCAGGTCATGGCTGGCGACATAGGCGAACTGTTCCAGCTCGGCGTTGGAGCGGGCCAGTTCGCGGGTTTTCTCGGCCAGGGCGTTCTCGGCGGCCTTGCGGTTGGTGATGTCGGCGAAACTGACCACCGCGCCGACGACTTGGCCGCCCAGGCTTTGCGGCGTGACCCAGAACTCTATGGGAAAACCGCTGCCGTCGGGGCGCCAGTAATGATCGATGCCGTGGCTGGCGACACCGCTGTCCAGGCTGTGGTGAACCGGGCATTCGCTTTCAGGATAGGGAGTCCCGTCTTGGCGGCGGTAATGCAGAAGGCCGTGAAGATTGCGTCCCACCAGTTCGCCTTCGCCGGTCAGGCCGAACATGCTCAGGGCGGCCGGATTGCAGAAGGTGCACAGTCCGTTGCCGTCGATGCCGAAGATGCCGATGCCGGCGGAATTCAGCAGAAGATGCAACTGGTCGAAGGCGTTCTGCCGATCCTGCCCGGCTTTGACCATCGACAGCCCGCCGACCAGGGTGGTCAGCAGGAACAGGCACAGCAGCAAGCCGGTCTTGCCGGTGTCTTGCCGCCAGTCTTCGACATAGTCCTGGGTGGCCAGCCCCACCAGGACCATCAGCGGATGCCGTGACAGCCGGCGATAGGTGAAGATGCGCTCGACGCCGTCGGCGGCGCCATGGGCCAGATAGGTTCCCAAAGCCGGCGCCGCCTGGGCGTTGGCGAGGAATTCCTGCGACATCTTGGTCTGGCCGTAGGCGTCCAGGATGGGGAAACGGGCCAGCAGGGCGTAGTCCTGAGAGGCGCGCAAGATCGCCGTTCCGTTGCGGCCCAGCGACAGCGACGCCAGAATTTCGTTGAAATGCCGTACCGGCAGGGTGGCGTAGACGATGCCGGCGAAACGGCCGTCCGGGGTCAAATAACGCCGGGCGACGACGATGTCCCATTGCTGGCTGACCCGGCTTTGCAGCGGATGGGAAATGACCAGATCGGCATTGCCGCTCTGCTGCTTCAGGGTAATGAAATATTCGCGGTCGCTGAGGTCGGGCAACGGCGTCTGGCGGCGCGACAGGGTTTCGATCTGGCTGCCGTAACGGATGACGCCGGAGGCGTCGGTGACGCGCAGAGCCTCCAGGTAGGGCAGGCGTCTCTGCTGGCGTTCCAGCACTTCGTTGAAGATGTCGGGGTCAATGCCGTCCGCCGCCATTTCGCGCTGAGCTTCGTCGGCCATGGCGGCCAGGGCCAGGCCCACCTGATCGATTTCGGCGCCGATCGTCTGGGCCAGCAGGGCCGACAGGTTCTGGGACGCGACGCGGGCGCGGTCTTCATGCTGAAGATAGCCGCGATAAAGCAAAATACCCGACAACCCCGCCACCAGCAGGTTCAGAACGACCACCCATAGCCAGATCCTGCGATGCGGCGCACGGGTGGCGGCGGTGGAAAGGCTCTGCCGGGAGAGAATGGGCATATCCATCAGTCGGTGGCGAGGTGTGATACAGTTTAAACCTTACGTATGATAAGGGCAATTGCCGGGCCTTTGAAAATTCTCTCGCCCTGATGGCGGGGAAAGGCCAAACTGCCGCCAAGAAGAGAGTGTTCTCCGCGGGGGTGTGATTGCGCAGGCGGCTGCAGATATTTCTCCTGGTCCTGACCATGCTGGTGGTGACCGGCATCATCGTGACCGGAGTGCTGGCTCTGATGGACCGCCCCAGCGAACTGACCATGGCCGTCGGGCCTCAGGGCACGCCCGAGCGGCGTTTCGCCGAACGTCTGGCCGAGCTGCTGGTGGAAAAGCACGCTTCGGTGCGTCTCAAGCTGGTGGGCACGGAAGGCGGCGATTCGGCCTTGACCCGGTTTTCCCGGGACGGCGCCGATCTGGCCATTCTGCGGACCGACGCCCGCATTCCCTCCCATGCCCGGGCGGTGGCGATTCTCGAACACGAGATTCTGCTGATCATCGGCCACAGCAAGTCGGAACTGACGGGTATCGAGGGACTGCGCGGCAAGAAGCTGGCGGTCTTGGGCGACAGCGGCCGCAACGAAAACCTGCTTCGCCAGATTCTCGAAGTTTACGACGTCAACGCCTCGGCGACGCCGCTGCGCACGGTGCCCACCACCAGTTCGCTTGAAAAGCTGTTGTCGCCCGGCAATTTCGATTTCGTTCTGGCTTTCGAGCCGGTCTCTCAGATCGCCGCCACCCGCGATTTCGATCTTCTGGCCGAACATATGGGCGGCTTCTCGCTGTTCGGACTGAAAGAAGCCGACGCCATGGAGCGCAAGCTGCCGGGGCTGTTCTCGGAAACCATTCAGGCCGGTTTGCTGTCGGGGGCGCCCAGTATTCCCGAACAGGACACCTCGACCGTCGGGGTCGAACGCATTCTGATGGCCCGCGACGACGTGCGCGAACACGATATCGCCGAACTGATGCGGATCATGTTCGGCAACAAAGCGGACTTACAGATCGACCATCGCTTCGCCCTGCATATCGAACCGCCCGACACCGATAAGGAAAGCCTGATCACCGCCCACGAAGGCGCGGCGGAATTCGTCGATAGCGACGTCAAAGGCTTTTTCGAGCGCTATTCCGACATCATCTATCTGGTCATGTCCGTGGGCAGCGTCATCGGATCTTTGGGTCTGGCGGGTTTTACCGCCGCCACCCGCGTCAAGCCCATGAAAGCCGGCGAGCGGGCTCACGACGTCATGGCCTTGCTGGATAAGATTCGCGCCGCTGAGGATACGGTCCAGCTGGATATCGTCGAGACCGAGCTGGAAGACGTGTTGAAGGAAGTTCTGCGCGGCCTGAAGGACGGAACCATCTCGGCCGAAGGCCTGGATGCCTTCCGCATGGGGTACGAGCATGCCCGCGAGGCCATGACCAACCAGCGCCACCTGTTGTCCAAAGCCGCCGAAATTCCGTCCGCTTCTTCCTGATATTTATGCGGCCCATATGCGGGCTTGATATGCGGCCCGGACCACGCTACTATACTGCCCATGATTAGGCAGTAGACCGCCTGATCCTGGACGGGAGGTCGCCATGCAGTTCCGCGAACGCCGCAGGGTCATTCAAGTGATCCGCACCGTCTACGACCCGCGCATCAAACGGGGTCGTTCCGAAGTGGTGGGCAGCATCGACCGCGAGACTCCGGTGCTGGACGAAACGCTTCGAGACGCTTGCACCGCTCCTGAAGCGGCCGAGGTCGAAAGCTACATCGCCATCTTGAAAAGCGAACAGTCGCGTCAGGCGGGAGCCGAGGCGGCGCAAGGTTTGCCGGCCCGGATGCGGCTGGCCGAGGCTTGGCTGCGTCAGGTCGACGGTACCGGAGACGCCGGGCCGCTGGCCGCCGAGATCTGGACCGCGTGGGAGGATTTGTCCAAAGCCCTGCATAAAGCGGGCGTGGGCAAAAGCAAGCATAAGGGCTGAGCAAGCCCCTCAACAAGCCGGCGCATCAGAACCCGGCGGAGGATCATGCCATGTTGAACGATTTCAATAAGACCCAGGAGGCTCTTACCCTCATCGCCCTGGCTCGTTTCACCCTGGATATCGCCAAGGGACTGCAAACGCCGTCGCCGTGGGACGTCAAGGGGCGCCGCGAACTTCAGGACCAGGCCCGGCGTCTGCTGGTGCGGGTCAAGGAAATGCGCAAAGGGTAAAGGCCGCGAAGACCGTCATCCCCGCTTTGGCGAGAACGACGGACCTGGCGGCGGCGGCGCCTTACAGGAACAAATCGTTCAGCAGCGGCTTGCCGGGCGAGACGGCATATTTGTCGAAGTCTGTCTCGCCCTCCTCGCGCAGTACGTCCTCGTCCAATAGGAACCGGCCGGTGGTCTGGCGGCTGGGACGGGTCAGCACAGCCCAGGCGGCGTCGGCGACGATGTCGGTGGTGCGGCAATGATCGGTCTTCACGGCGTCGCCCAGCATGGCCAGGGCGGCGGTGGCGATCACCGTCTTGGGCCACAGGGCGTTGACGGCAATGCCTTTTTCTTTCCACTCCTCGGCCAAGCCCAGCACGCACATGCTCATGCCGAACTTGCTCATGGTGTAGGCCAGATGCGGGCCGAACCAGCGCGGCTCCAGGGTGATGGGCGGGCTCATCACCAGAATATGTGGGTTCTCGGCGTTCTTGAGATAGGGCAGACAGGCCTGCGAGCACAGGAAGGTGCCGCGCATGTTCACGCCCATCATCAGATCGAAGCGTTTGGCCGGAGTCTCCAGGGTGCCGGTCAGATTGATGGCCGAGGCGTTGTTGATCAGAATATCGATGCCGCCGAAATGGGCGGCGGCGTCCTTGGCCGCCTGGGCTACCTGATCGGGATCGCGGATGTCCACCTGCAAGGCCAAGGCCTGGCCGCCGGCGGCGCGGATTTCCTCGGCGGCGCTGTGGATGGTGCCGGGCAGGCTGGGATGTGGCTCGGTGGTCTTGGCGGCGATGACGATGTTGGCGCCGTCGGAGGCGGCGCGCAGGGCGATGGCCTTGCCGATGCCGCGGCTGGCGCCGGTGATGAACAGGGTCTTGCCCTTTAGGGAACGCATGGACGGTTTCCTTTCTTGTTTAAGCGATCTCAAAAGCCCGGTCGGCGTCGCGCCATGAGGCGACCCAGTCGGGAAGCGGCGATGGCACTCCGCCCCCGGTTCGGCTCACTACCTCTTGCGGCGGAATGACCACGCCTTTGCGGACGAAGGCGCCGCGCACCACGGCGTGGCAGGCCACGGCCCTGTCGGTGGCGATGATGTGTTCGATGTAGATCCAGCGGTCGTCCCAACTGATGACGCGGCTGGTCAGGGTGAAAGGCTGGAACGGTTTCAGCGGTTTCTTGAAGCGCACCAGGGCGGCGGCGATAACCGGCTGCCAGCCTTCCCTGAACACCGTTCGCCACAAGCCGCTGCGGACAATCAGATCCAGCCGTCCCAGATCCATCAGCGCCATGTAGCGGGCATTGTTCATGTGGACGTTGATGTCCAGGTCGTGGGGCCAGACGCGGAAGCTCAGCATCGACGGCCCGTCGAAGGCCAGACGGGGACGGAAGAAGGTGGAGACGATCACCGCCAGAACGCGCAGCCACAGATTCATCGGGCCAGCCTTTCCTTGAAAAAAGGGGGATGGAGGACCGGGCCGCGTCAACGGGAGACGTATGACGCGGCCCTTTCGGCCCTCCACCCCGCCCGCTCCACTTTGGGGCTTCAGTCAAAGGGAGCGGGGTTGGAAGAGAAGAGACCTAGAACGCCTCTTCCGCGAACTCCATCAGGGATCCGCCGCCAGCCATCAGGCTGGAGAACAGGCCGCTGGTCTGAGGCAGCATGCGTTCCATGAAGAAACGGGCAGTGCCCAGCTTGGCCTTGTAGAACGGATCGTCTCCGGCCTTGGGCAACGCGATCTGGGCCATGCGCGCCCACATGTAGGCCAGGGCCACCAGACCGAACAGGCGCAGGTAATCCGCGGCGGCGGCTCCGGCCTCTTCCGGCTTGCCCATGCCCAGCCGGGCGATCTGGCCGGTAGCCTGTTGCAGGCGGACAAAAGCCTTGGCCAGGGGCTGGACGAAGGGGCCAAGGTCGTCGTCTTCCACATGGGCGGCGATGAAGTCGCCGACGGGATGGAAGAACTGGCGCAGGAAGCGTCCGGCATGAGCCGGCATCTTGCGGCCCACCAGATCCAGCGCCTGAATGCCGTTGGCGCCTTCGTAAATCTGGGCGATGCGGCAGTCGCGGACCAGTTGTTCCATGCCGTGTTCGCGGATATAGCCGTGGCCGCCGAAGACCTGGACACCGTGATTGGTGGCCTCGAAGGCTAGATCGGTGAACAGCGCCTTGACGATGGGCGTCATCAGGGCGACGAAATCTTCGGCGGCCTGCTTTTCCTGGGTGTCGGCGGCATGCTCGGCGATGTCCAGGCGTTTGGCCACCCAGGCGCCCAAGGCCCGGCTGCCCTCGGTGGTGGCGCGGATGGTCAGCAGCATCCGGCGCACGTCCGGATGATGGATGATGGGGTCGGCGGCCTTGTCCGGAGCTTTGATCCCCGACAGGGATCGGCCCTGGACGCGGTCGCGGGCATAGGCCACGGCGCCTTGATAGGAGGCTTCGGCCAGGCCCAAACCCTGGATGCCGACGGCCAGGCGCTCCTCGTTCATCATGGTGAACATGGCGCGCATGCCCTTGCCAGGTTCGCCCACCAGCCAGCCCACGGCGTCGTCGAAATTCATCACACAGGTGGCCGAGGCCTTGATGCCCATCTTGTGTTCGATGGAACCGCAGGCGGCGCCGTTGCGAGCGCCGGGCTTGCCGTCGGCGTCGGGCATGAACTTGGGCACCAGGAACAGGCTGATGCCCTTGATGCCCTTGGGGGCGTCGGGCAGGCGGGCCAGCACCAAATGGATGATGTTCTCGGTCATATCGTGCTCGCCGGCCGAGATGAAAATCTTGGTGCCGGTGATCTTGTAGCTGCCGTCGCCCTGGGGCACTGCCTTGGTGCGGCACAGACCCAAATCGGTGCCGCAATGAGGTTCGGTCAGGCACATGGTGCCGGACCAGGTGCCGTCCACCAGTTTGGGCAGATAGGCCTGTTTCAACTCGTCGGAGCCGTGGGCGTGCAGGGCGGTGTAGCAGCCGTGGCTGAGTCCCGGATACATGCCGAACGACAGATTGGTGGCGCAGATCATCTCGGACACCAGGGTGTTGATCATCTGCGGCATGCCCTGGCCGCCAAAGGCGGGGTCGCAGGCCAGGCTGGTCCAACCGGCTTCGCAGAACAGCTTGTAAGCCTCCTTGAAGCCCTTGGGCGTGCGCACCACGCCGTTGTCCCAGGTGCAGCCCTCTTCGTCGCCCGAGCGGTTGATGGGATGCAGAACCTCTTCACAGACCTTGGCCGCTTCCTCCAGAACCGGGTCCAGAAGGTCGGGGGTCATGTCCTCCAGACCGGGCAGCTTGCAAAGGTCTTCGCCGCCGTGCAACTCGTAAAGGACAAAGCGCATGTCGCGCAGGGGAGCCTTGTAGTTCGCCATGATTTTCAGTTCCTGAGCGGCTTGCCGGTTTCAAGGATGCTTTCGATGCGGGCCAGGGTGCCGGGATGGCGCACCAGCCGCATAAAGCGGGACCGTTCGGCTTCCAGCAGATGATCTTCGGAAACCGGCTTGGTGACGTCGGCGCCGTTGCCCGACAGCACTTCGGCCAGGGCATTCGACACCACCACGTCGTGTTTGGTGGCGAGGCCGCGCTTATGGAAGCTGTCTACGGCCATGGAAAGGCCGGCCCGCGCCGTCTCGCCGGGCAGGATGAATTCCGGCTTTTCGGGCGGGGCATAGCCCTCGACCATGGCCAGAGCGCGGGCCTTGGCGTCGGCCAGCAGGCGGTCGCGGTTCATGGTGATGCCGTCGGAGGGGCGCAAAAATAGAAGCTCCTTGGCCTCGGCCGCCGATTTGGCCACGGTGGCGGTGCTGATGGTCTCGAACACCTTGCCGATGGCGGGCATGGGGCCCTTGGGCATTTTCGGATTGGTGGCCCACCGGTGCAGCATTTCCTTGCAGCCGCCCCAGCCGGGAACCAGACCGACGCCGCATTCCACCAGACCGATGTAGCTTTCGGCATGGGCCTGCACGGCGGCGCAATGCAGCAGGATTTCGCAGCCGCCGCCCAGGGCCAGGCCCGACGGAGCCGCCACTACCGGGAAGGGGGCATACTTGACCGCCTTGTACGTCTCCTGACCGGCGGCGACCATTTGTTCGATCTCGGTCCAGGCGGCGATGTTGGCGGCAAACAGGGCCAGTCCGAGATTGGCCCCGGCCGAGAAATTGCTGCCTTCGTTGTAGACCACCATGGCCTTGTAGGACTTGCCCGTCAGCTTCAGGCTTTTGCCCAGCAGCGCCATGATGTCGGGATCGACGGCGTTCATCTTGCTGGTGAACTCGAAGCAGGTGACGCCGTCGCCGACATCCCACAAAGCCGCCGAGCCGTTCTTCAGCAGGGGCTGGTTGTTCAGCTTGATGTCGGCCAGCAGCAGCACGCCTTCCGGGCGGACCAGATCGTGATAACCGCCGTCCAGGCCCAGATACTGTTTCTTGCCGCCTTCGACGCGGTAGAAGCTGCGGTCACCGGCCAAGGTCAGCAGGGCCGGAACCGGCAACCCGTCTTTCGCCAGCCGTTCGGCCAGCCAGGACGCGCCCAATTGGTCGATCAGCTCGAAGGGGCCGAATTTCCAGTTGTAGCCAAGGCGCATGGCCTCATCCACCGCCGGGATGGCGTCGGCGGCCTCGGGCAGCAGGCTGGCGGCGTAGGACAGGGTCTGCCCCAGCACCCGCCAGGCGTAACGTCCGGCCTTGCCGTCGGCGGACAGCAGATCACGGAGCTTTTTGGGGATTTCCAGTTCGGCTTTCTGCTGTGGCCGGTATTCGCCCGACGACAGAGAAATAGCCTCTTTGACCTTGCCGCCTGCGGCGCGATTCAGGCGGTAAAAGCCGCCTTTGCCTTTACGGCCGGTATAACCGTCGGCGATCATTTTGGTGATCAGCGGGATGTCGCGGTTGGCGGCGTGGAAGGGGTCGCTGGCGGGCAAGGCCTTGGCCATGCTGGCGTTGACGTGGGGCATCAGATCCAGGCCGACCAGATCCAGCAGACCGAACACGCCGGTCTTGGGAATGCCCATGGGCTTGCCGACCACGGCGTCGGCTTCTTCGACTTCGAGGCCGCCGTCCAGGGCTTCCACCACCGCCACCTGCAGCCAATAAACGCCCAGCCGGTTGGCGATGAAGCCGGGGCTGTCCTTGCACTTGACGATGCTCTTGCCCAGGGCGACATCGGCGAAATGGCCGACGCTTTCGACGGCTTCCGGGCGGGTCTTTTCGCCCTCGACGATTTCCAAAAGACGCATATAGCGTGGCGGATTGAAGAAATGGGTGATGCAGAAATCCTGCGCCAGCCGGTCGGGCAGACCCTGGGTCAGCACGGCCAGGGGAATGGTCGAGGTGTTGGACGACACCACCGAGCCATCCTTGCGCACCGCCTCGATCTTGGCATAGAGATCCTGCTTGATGTCCAGGCGTTCGATGACCGCTTCGACGATCCAATCGCAATCGGCTAGTTGTTCCAGGTGATCCTCGATATTGCCCGGAGTGACCAGCTTGGCGGCCCGCTTCGACATGAATGGGGCCGGGTCGGCCTTCAGCATCTTCTCCACCGCGCCTTCGGCGATGGCGTTGCGGTTGACGGCTCCCGCCGGAACGATGTCCAGCAGCAGCACCGGAATGCCGGCATTGGCCACGTGGGCGGCGATGCCGGCCCCCATGACGCCGGCGCCGATGACGGCGACTTTCTTGATTTCGCTCATCAGATCGCCTCCAGAACCGTGGCGATGCCCTGTCCGCCGCCGATGCACTGGCTGGCCAGGGCGTAACGCTTGCCTTCACGCTTCAAAAGGGCGGCGGCCTTGCCGGTGATGCGCGCACCCGTGGCGCCCAGGGGATGGCCCAGGGCGATGGCGCCGCCGTCGATGTTGATGATCTCGTCAGGGATCTTCAGGTCGCGGATGCAGGCGATGGCCTGGGCGGCGAAGGCTTCGTTCAGTTCGACCACGCCCAGATCGGCGACGGTGATGCCGGCGCGGGCCAGAGCCTTGGTGGATGCCCCCACCGGGCCGATGCCCATGATGTCGGGGCGGCAGCCCGAGACGGCGATCGCGGCGATCTTGGCCAGCGGGGTCAGGCCGTTCTTTTCGGCATAGTCCAGCGAGCAGACCAGGGTGGCCGAAGCACCGTCGGTCAGCGGCGAGCTGGTGCCGGCGGTGACGCTTCCCTTTTCGTCGAACGCCAGTTTCAGGGAGGCCAGTCCCTCGGCGGTGGTGTCGACGCGGATGCAGCCGTCCTGGCTGACCTTGCCGATGGTGACGATTTCGGCGGCCAGCTTGCCGGCGGCCTGGGCGGCGGCGGCCTTCTGGTGGCTCTTGACCGCGAAGGCTTCCTGCTCGGACCGCGGGATGCCCCATTCGCGAGCCACGTTCTCGGCGGTGTCGCCCATGCCGATATAAGCGCCGGGATTGGCGGCGTAGAGGGCGGCGTTGGGCAGGGGGTTGTATCCCATCATCGGCACGCGGCTCATGCTCTCGACGCCGGCGCAGATGAAGGCCTCACCCGCGCCCATCTGGATGGCGCCGGCGGCGGCGTGGATCGACTGCATGGAGGAACCGCAGAAGCGGTTGATGGTCTGGCCGGCGACGGTCAACGGCAGGCCGGCGATCAGACCGACCAGACGTGATAGGTTCAAACCCTGCTCGCCCTCGGGGAAGGCGCAGCCCAGGATCAGGTCTTCCAGATCGTTGGCCTTGACGCCGGTGCGGGTCACCAGTTCGCGGATGACCTGGGCGGCCAGATCATCCGGGCGGACGGCGGCGAGATCGCCCTTCTTGGCGGGGGTGAAAGGCGAACGGGCATAGCCCGCGATAACCACGGTCTTCATTGACGGATCTCCAAGCTGAACAGAGTTCGGTTGAAGGCCCGAGACGAAGACCGTCGGATGTCAGAACGGGTCCGGCGTCTCAGGCCGATAGAGCGGCCGATCCCTTGGCGGCAAGGGCGTCGGCGGTGATTTTCTCGATGTCCTTCAGTTCTTGCAGGGACAGTTCCAAGGCCTGCCGCTGGTCCTCCAGCTGCTTGATGCGCGAGCGCACCTTGGCGATAAGAAGCTGCATCTGCTCGACCTGCGTGGTGTCGACCACGTAGAGATCGAGGAATTCCTTGATGTCGCGGAGTGTGAAGCCCAGCCGCTTGCCGCGCAGGATCAGAATCATTCTGGCCCGGTCGCGGTGGGAATAGACCCGCGTGTTCCCCGCCCGTTGGGGCGCGATCAATCCCTGGTCCTCGTAGAAGCGAATGGTCCGCGGCGTCACGCCCAGATCCTTCGCCAGTTCGGTGACCGAGTAGATCTTGTCCATGGGGCTGTTCCTTTTTCACGTACGACAGATGACGGTGGGAGCAGAAAGTTCCCCTATACGTCACTTTATGGTCGCGGATAATGAACAGGACGGGGGCCATTGGAAAGCCTTTTCTTTTTAGGAAGCTTGCGACAGGCCGGAGGGAGCTTTCGCGGCTTCCTCGGCGACCAGTTCTTTCTTGCTCAATTTGCCGACCATGGTCTTGGGCAGCTCTTTGCGCAGTTCGATGAGCTTGGGCAGTTCCACGCGCGACAGATAGCCGGCGAGGAATTCTTTCAGTTGCTCGGGGGTGGCCTGATGGCCTTCCTTCAGGCGGACGAAAGCCTTGGGCGCCTGGCCGCGATACTGGTCGGGGATGCCGATTACCACCACTTCGGCGACGTCGGGATGCTGGTACAGGGCTTCCTCGATGACGCGGGGATAGATGTTGTAGCCGCCGCTGATGATCACGTCCTTGATGCGGTCCACCAGGAAGACGTAGCCGTCTTCGTCGATGTAGCCGATGTCGCCGGTGCGCAGGACGCCGTCCACCAGAACGGCTTCCGAGTCGGCGGGGCGTTGCCAGTACCCGGCCATGACCTGCGGCCCCTTGATGCAGATCTCGCCCTTCTCTCCCTGTTCCATATGGATGGCCGGGTCCAGGGGAGAGCGCACCTCAATGACGGTGCCAGGCATGGGAATGCCCACGGATCCAGCTTTGACCACGCCTTCCATGGGATTGCAGGTGGCGACCGGCGAGCTTTCCGACAGGCCGTAGCCTTCCACCAGACGGCAACCGGTCATTTCTTCGAAACGGGCGCGGACTTCGACGGGCAGGGGGGCGCCGCCGGAGATGCAGACCTTGATCGACGACAGATCCCAATTGCCGGTTTCGGCGGCGCCGTTCAGGGCGGTGTAGATGGTAGGCACGCCGGGGAACAGGGTGGGGCGTTTCTTGGTGATGGTCTTCATCACCTGTTCCAGCTCGAAGCGGGGCAACAGGATCAGCTCGGCGCCCAGCGCCAGCCCCAGATTCATGCCCACCGTCATGGCGAAGACGTGGAACAGTGGCAGCACCAGCAGCATCCGTTCTTCGCCCGTCTTCATGGCGGGCACCCAGCGGCGCAGCTGTTCGGTGTTGGCCGTCAGATTGGCGTGGGTCAGCATGGCGCCCTTGGGCACGCCGGTGGTGCCGCCGGTATATTGCAGCACGGCCACGTCGTGGACGGGGTCGATGGTCACGGGCTTGACGACGCCGTCGTTGGCGATCAGCCGCTCGAAGGCGACGTGATGCAGGTCGTCGGGGATTTCCGCCACTTCGGAACGCTTGAACACCGAGAACATCATGCTTTTCACGGCGGTCAGGATGCCGCTCATGGAGCAGACGACGATGCGCTCCAGACCCGAGGACTCCAGCATGGCGGCGACCTTGGGATAAATCTGGCGGATATCCAGCGTCACCATGATGGTGGTGCCGGAATCCTCGATCTGGTGCTTCAGTTCGCGCTCGACATAAAGCGGATTGAAGTTGACGACGATGCCGCCGGCCTTCAGCACGGCGAAATAACAGACGATGTAATAGGGGCTGTTGGGCAGGCACAAACCGACCCGGGTTCCTTTTTTCACGCCCAACTGCTGGAAACCCCGGGCGGCGCGGTCGATCAGCCGGGCCAGTTCGCCATAGCTGGTCTTGCGTCCCAGAAAGTCCAGGGCCGGACGGTCCGGACAGAGCCGGACGGGTGCCTCCAGGATGGACGGCACCGGGGCAGGGGCGATGGGAGTCGTCCTGTCGATGCTGACGGGCATTCTACTCTCCGAAACAAGGATCGTCGGCGTCTCCCGCCGGGCGAACCCGGCGGGAGGAAGCTTCGGTCAGAACTTGATGGCGAAGCTGGCGCTGACGATGTCCACGCTGCTGTCGTAGGAACCCGTCAAAGTGCCGGCCGCCGAGTTGGCCGTTTGCTGGATGCTGGCCTTGTCGGCGAACAGGTGTGCGTAAGCGAAATGCACGTCCGCGCCGGGCATGACCGAATAGGACACGCCGAAGCTGGTCCAGTAACGGTTCGAGTCTGGGATGCGGGCGGTACGGTAGGCGTCGCGCACCGGGCTCTGGTCGAAAGCCACGCCGGTATGCAGCACCCATTTGTCGTCGGGCTTATAATTGGCGCCCAGCGAGATGAAATAGGTGTCGTGCCATTTTTCCTTGGTCGAGCTGACACTGCTGCCGCTGCTGTCGTAAATGTTCAGATCTTTGAACAGCGACCAGTTGGTCCAAGAGGCGTCGGACATGACCGCCCATTGGCTGTTGATGTCGTGATAAAAGCCGATGTTCAGCGAGTCGGGAGTGGTCACCTTGGCGGTGACGTCTCTGTTCTTGAAGCTGCTGACGCCGGCCAAGGCGGTGGGAACGTTGAAGCCGACGGTGCCGCTGAGCTCATGATTGACGCGCGAACGGTAATTGGCGCCGATCCGGGTGGCGTCGTCGAACTTGTAGAGCACGCTGGCGACATAGCCGAGGCCGGTGTCGTCGCCCTTCACGATGGAACTGCCGTCGGGCAAGGCGGCGCCGGCGACCGCCGTCGAATTGATGGCCTGACTCAGATTGGCCGAGATGTAATCCACGCGCGGCCCGCCGCCGATGGACCAGTGGTCATCGACCTTGTACGAGACGACCGGCGAGAATTCGATGTCGGTCAGGTCGGAGTGCAAAGCCTGGTAACGGCCCACCCAGTCGGCCTTGTAATCGACGCGCATGCCGTAAGGGGCGGCGACCGACATGCCGACCGACCAGTTGGGATCGATTTTGTAGACGCCGAAAACGGAGCCGACGGCGGCGTCCTTGACGGCATCCTTGGTCTGTATGCCGGAGACGTTGCCGCCGGCGGGGTTGCTGTTGCTGCCGGAGAACTTGGCCACCGGCGCGATCCAGGTGACGGTGCCGGCGACTTCGTCGGAATCCAGGTTGCTCATGCCCGCCGGATTGTAATAGACGGTGCTGGCGTTATAAGCCTTCGCCGTCTGGCCGGCGAAAGAGTTGCCCAGGCCTTCGGCGCTTTCCTCGCGCAGCGCGAAGCCCGATGCCAGGGCGGTTTCACTGCCGGTCAGACAGACCCCGAGCCCTAATACCGAAGCGCAAGTGGCGAAACGGATTTTCCCCATCATGATCGTTAACCTCCCATTTGGTGCTTATAGTCGCACCATCATTGTGCAGATGATGTCTATAACCGCTCTATGCGTCAAGTGGTATCCGTATACGTAAACCATCGGGCCGGTAACACCATAGCCGATGGTCATGCGGTTATTCCCTGATAAATTTGATCGGATAACCGCGACGCTCGAATGCGGCCTGTAAAAGCAAGCCGTCCTGGCCGTACCACAGATCCCGCTGGATGTCGCCGCTGATGCGGTAGTGCCAGGCGTCCTGGGGCTGGCCGTGCAGGGTCAGACTTTCCTTGCCCAGATCCTGCACGCTGACGTGATAGGGCTGGGCGTCGGTGACGCCGTAGAGATTGGCGGTCGCCAGAATGGCCTTACTCCACAGGCTCAAGGGCAGGCTGTCCTCGGCGGCGGCCACCGGCTTGCCGTCCAAAGTCAGGGCCGGAGCGGTCCCTTGGGACTCCTCCTCGACGTGATGTTTGGTGCCGTCGTCGTCGGTGTCGGCACTCAGATGAATCAGTTTACCATCTTGCCAGTCTTCCTGCCGCTGGTGGCGGTAGTGGAAGGTCAGGAACAGCAGCTTGACGTCGGTCTTGGTCTGGACGGTGACGGTGGTATGGCCGCCATCCTGGCGGAAGTCGTAGCTTTCCCGGCCGATCGGGTCCTTGTCCATCAAGACGGTATAGCCCAGGCTGGCAGGTAGGACGACGGGAAAATCGGGGTTGCTGGCGGCATGGGCGCTGCCGACGCCGAGCAGGGCCGACAGCAGAGCCGCGGCCGGCGAGGGTGGGGTGAGGATCGCCATGAAACTCTCCTTCAGCCCAGGGCGGTGACCAGCTTCATGGCAAGACCCATGGAGCCGCGCACCTTGATGCGGCCCATGCCGTAGGCCAGCATGGGATCCATGCTGCCGTCCAGCAGCTTGACCAGATTCTTGGAGCTGATGATGACGGTGCAGTCGGCGTCTTCGCCGCTTTCTTCTCCGTCTTCCTGGCGCAGGCTGGGATTGCTGGAGCGGGTGTCGACCAGCCAACTGCCGTCTTCTCCCAGATCGAATTTGATGACGGCGCTCAAACTGGCCAGTTGGGGCAATGCGGCATCCAGCCGGTCGTGAAGATCCTCTAGCGACATGGTCGTCTTTCCTGTTGTTGGCCTTCCTGTCGTCGCCCCTCGTTCTTCGGGGGCTTTCCTTGGGTCGAAACCGCCCAAGTTAACGTATACGTAAGAATGCTAACAAAAACGGAATGACGGAGTCCAGCCGCATTTATCCCGCGCCGCGGCAAACCGATCCGGGTCTGGCGGCGCGGGGGCTTTATCAGTGATGGGCGACGACCGGCCGATGGTGGGCGTGGGGGCTGCGCTGGCTTTGCTTGCGCAGGTCGGCCAAGGCGGCGCTCAGGCTTTCCAGGTTGGCGTCGGCACGGTGGCAAGGCTCGTGGTGACGGGTCATTTCCAGGGCGTGCAGAAGATTGGTGCGGGCCATGCCGGGGCGATGCTTGCTCAGAGCCGCAAGGGCGGAATGCAGGCAGGTGCCTTCCCATTCGTCCAGCTGGCGCCCCTCGGCGGCCACGGCGGATAGGATGTCCGCGAAAATGGTTTCCAGAGCCATAGTTTCGCTGCCTTGGATGACGCGGGTCTTGTCCAAGGCTTTCAGGCGCAACTTCAACGCTTGCCGATCCAACATGATGAATTCCTTACAGCATTCGGTGTCAGCCACCTGGAGTTCCTATGTAGGCTCGAATGGTGCGCCGCGGTATGCACGATGTGGAATGGGCGTCATGCACCAATAAGTGGGAAGAACCCGCCGACGGCCACTATCGCAAGGTGATGATCTTGCCGGGCCGGCGCGCATGAGAAGAAATCCGTTTCTTTGGCGCTAAATTGTATTAAAACTTTAGTCGAGGGTTTCGGCCGTTGGGGAACGGCGCATGCAACGGGTGGGTAAGTCATTGGCCGAAAAAATTCATCGACTGCTCATCGTCGACGAGATGAGCCAGGCGCTGCCGCATTTCGCCGCCATGTTGGCCGAAAGCGATTTCCAGCTGAACCGGGTGTCGGGTGCGGGCGCAGCGCTGGCGGCGCTGGCCGCCGATCCGGAATTGGATCTGGTGCTGCTGGTTTCGGGATGCTGTCTCAGATTGCCGGACATGCTGTTGAGTCTGC
>Ga0318573_10000248_pt1 | contig 17845 bp, 16 predicted proteins | sample GRESIP089b5f21_FD_202515 | JGI IMG/M metagenome (GOLD analysis project Ga0318573, IMG submission 202515) | Tropical soil microbial communities from Luquillo Experimental Forest, Puerto Rico - GRE.SIPMG.089b5f21 | ecosystem: Environmental > Terrestrial > Soil > Tropical forest > Bulk soil... | reverse complement strand
GACTGGATCAGACGCAGCAGTTCCTGCGGCAACTGAGCCGCCTGGGTCAGAGCGGCGACCGAAGCCTGGGTCTTGACGTCGGTGGACGACAGCGAGGACTTCACCGAAGCGACGTCGGCATCCATGATCACCGACTGCGAAGCCGACAGGTTCTGCACGTTGGTCTGGATGTCCTGCAGGCTGAAGTTGAAGCGCGATTCGTAAGCGCCGATCTTGGCGCGTTCCTGGGTGACGGTGTTGATCGCCGAGTTGATGTTGGTGATGGCGGTCAAAGCGTCGGCGGCAGAAGTCACCGAACCGGTCACGCCCAGGGTCGCCAGAGAGACCGAGCTGATGGTGACGCTGATGGTGTCGGCGCTGGTGGTGCCGACCAGGAAGTTGACGCCCTGCAGGAACGAGCCCGACAGCACGTTCTGACCGGCATAGCGGGTGCTGGTCACGATGCTGGTGACTTCCGACTGCAGCTGCGAATATTCAGTGTTGATGTCCTGAGTACGCTGAGTGTTGGTCACCTGGCCCGAGGCCGCTTCGGTGGCCAGCGACATCATGCGCTGCAGGATGTTGCTGATCTGAGCCAGAGCGCCGTCGGTGGTCTGCAGGATGGCGGTACCCTGCTGGACGTTGGTCTGGTCCTGGCTGTAGGTCGTCACGCTGGCCTGCAGCTGGGTGCCGATGGCAAGACCGGCGGCGTCGTCGGAAGCGTTGACGATGCGCGAACCGGAGGCCAGCTGGGACAGCTTGCTCGACTCGGTCGAGGAGTTGTTGTTCAGATAGTTCAGCGCGGAATTGGCCGCGTTGTTAGTCGAAATCACGGGCATGTTACATCTCCTGCTTCATGGCGACCCCGCGTATCGGTGATACTGATTGCGGCCGCAAGGTTCGAACCAATCGGTTCCATTGATCCCTATGGGAACGAATTTCAGCAAAGAACCCTTGAAGATTCGTTAATCCCCAAAAACAATTCGCACGTCTTGTTCCGAGTGACGCAGAATCTCGCGCAGACCTTTGCGTCCCCGCTTCAGCAAAGACTCGACGGCACTGACCGAGGTACTCATGACCTCAGCGATTTCCGCGTTGCTCAAGTCTTCGTAATAGGACAGCACCACCGCCACCCGCTGCTGGGTGGGCAGGCGGCCCAGCGCATCCTCCAGCCGGCCATAGACTTGGCGGCGGTGAATACTGCTGACGGAATCCTCGGCCTCGTCGGCGGGTTCCGGCACATCGTCGATCCACTCCTCTCGGGGGGCCCGACGCAAATCGATGCAACGGTTGACCACCACGCGATAAAGCCAGGTACTGAACTTAGCCCGCCCGGCTTCCCAGCGCTGGCGGTTCAGCCAGGCCTTGACGAAAGCGTCCTGGGCCACGTCCTCGGCATCGGTGGGATTCTTGAGCACGCGCATAGCCACACCGAAAGCGCGGTTCATGTGGCGCTCGACCAGAGTGCGGTACGCTTCGACGTCATCCGCGCGCATCCGCTCCAACAAGGCTTCATCTGAAGCCTCGTCCGAGACGAATGCCGTTTGCTCGGCGAAGACTAGCATCTTGTTCATGGCGAGGTTTTCCGAACCCATCCCTGAACCGCACGGCGAGCACAACGCCCGAGCACAGCCCAAGGACCGTCCGCAAACAAACTGCGGACCATTAAATGGTCACACTATTTCTCAGCAAAACACAAGTATTTTTTGCTAGGAAAAATGTGCCCATCAAAATAAATAAAGCAGGCAAAATTTGCCTAGTAAGTTAAAAATAAGTTAATTCTTAAATTTAACCCATAATTAATCAGCACAATTTCATTCAGTCACTTGTTATACAACGAAACTTACAATTTTTCACTACACCCTCCCAGCCATCTCTTCCCACCAGACTCTGCCCCAGGGCGGCAATCGGCAAAAATTGCCGCCCTGAAGAGGCATCTCAATGGAACAGCGGCGTCACCTGCACGTTCAGCAGCAGCACGGGAATCTCGGTTTCCGGTACGTCGATCAGCAGATAAGCCTCGGGCTCGGTGGCGCGAAAGTAGCTGCCATCGAGCACGGCGCGGATGGCCTTGACCCCCAGCAGCGGCAGCGGCTCGCCCTCGCGGCTGGCGGTGGCGGTGGCGACGTCCAGGCCGCCCTGAAGGATCAGCGACCGGATGACGCCCCGCTGGATTTGCGCCACCAGCGGTATGGCCACCATGCCGCCGCTGTCCTTGGCCAGCACCGGCACCCGCAGGCGCAAATCGCCGAAAGGCGTCAGCATGACGCTGACAGGGACGTTGGTGCCCTGCTCGCCTTTCAGAATCATCGCCTCGACCTGACCGACGGCGACGTCACCCAGCACATCGTTGTTGGACAGGCCCAGACCGCACATGGCATAAGCGAAGCCGGCGACGCCGGTATGGGCCGTCAGACTTCCGCCCAGCCATACCGGCGGATGCGAGATGCTGGCCACCGCCGGAAACGGCAAGGCTCCCATCAGATTTTCGATGTCCCGCGTGGTGATGGTGGCAATCAACCCCTTGCTGCCCAGGCTGACGTCGTGCAGCAGTGGGCCAAAGGTCTGGCATTCCAGGCCGGTGGGCAGAATGACGAACCGGGCCAGGGCCGCAGCCGTCCAGGAACGGAAACGCTGCAAGTCCTGGGTCACGTCGATGCCGAAAGCCGCCGACAATTTGCGGAAGGTGGCGATGAAGCGCAGCACCTCTTCCTGCATTTCCATACAGAAGGCGATTTCCTGCGGCAGTCGTACATCGGTTTCACGAACCTCCACGCCTTTGTCGTAGCCGCGGGTCGAACCCACCGGAGCGCAGCAGAATTCTTCGACCAGCGGGCCGTCGCGCATGACCGCCCGCTTGACCGCCGGCGTCAGGGTCTGATCATCGAAATAGCCGCTGACGCTGTCGCCTTCGGCCATGTTGATGAAGGCTTCGCCATGGGGCAGCAGGTAAACGCCGTGCAGCCGGATTTTCAGCCCCAGCTTGTCGAACACCCGGCGTAGCGCCCGCTGGATGTTGCCGGTATAGCCGATATCGACCATGACGAAATCGGTGATGTCCTCCAGCGGCCCAAGTTTGGCCACCAGATATTCCAGCATGGCGTCGCGCAGGGTGACGGCCATCTTCATCAGCTTGGCCCGCCCGCCCAGCAAGCCGGTCATGGCGTCGGCGAATTCCTTGCCGGTACAGCAGCCGTCATGTTCCTTGAAGAAGGCCTTGGCCTTGGCCGACAGCTTGATCTTGAAGAACTGCTCGATGCTGGGGGGCGTGACGTGGGTCATACCCTCGAACAGCGACCGCAGTGTCTTATAACCCTCGTCGCCCTCCGAGCCGGCAATCATGGCGATGCGGCGATTGATCTCGATGTAATAGGCCTGATCGTCCGACAGATCGTTCCACACCCGATGAGACAGATAGGCGTCCCGGGCCAGGTACATCAGCTTGATGTTGCGGCCCGGACCGCGCAGACCCGCCATCAGTTGGTCCACATGATGATGGAACCCCAACATCGCCGGCCCCAGCACCGCCGCCGCCACCAGCGATTTGACATGGCCCGGCTGCATGGCCGCCAGGGTGACGCCTCGCAACAGGCGGAAGCCGTTGTCGAAACGCCAGCGGAAACCGTTGTCCGACATCTGCAACAGACGGGCGACACTTTCTTCGCGCTCATACAGGGCCGCCCAGGGGTCTTCCGGCAGGGCATAGGGCACCACGGTCACGCCGGCGGACGGCGGAGCATGGGACTCGTCTTCCTGTCCCACATGCAGCGCCTGACCGGGCTTCAACCCCTCGGTTTCGAGATAGCGGCGGAACAGACCGCGCCCGACCCGGCTTTCCGGATCGGCGCTGGAATAAATGAAATCAGGAGCCAGATCGGGGGCCGCAGCCGCCAGCAACGCGCGGATCTGATCGGCACTCCAAGGGCTGTCGGACAAAATGCCGACTCGCTTGCCCTGGCGCCGGGCTTCGTCCCAAAGATCCTTCAGCAGCGGATTGAACAGCGCCAGCTCGCTTTCCGCCCTGAATTCGGCGCGGGCCAGTTCGGCGCGATGCTCCGGCGCCAGCCCCATCCCGTTGACGGCCATCTGCCCGTAGACGTCCTGAATGCCAAAACCGGATTGCCCCCGCCCCTGCCAGCGCTCGAACTTGGAGCGGTTGCCCGCCAGATTGCGGTGCTGCACGAAACTGTCGGGGATGTCGCGGTAACGTCCCGGCAGGTCGGCATAGGCCAGGGTTCGTTCAAAGACCGCCTCGGGCCCGATGGCGCGGCGCAACAGCAGCGTGCCGTAGAGCGAAAAAGACAGCGACTTGACGCTTTTCTTGCGGATCAGTCCACGGGCGTCGGCAAGGGTCAGGGGCAAGGCGGGCTTGGTGGCGGCGGTCATGAGAAGCATCTCCGCGGGGAAACACCGGAATCATCAAGGACTCCAGGCATGTGCCCTAAGCTAGAGAGGCCCGCTTAAGATTGTCTTAACCGCTGAAGACGGCCGCCGGCGCCGGAAAACGAAACGGGCGCCTCCATGGCCCAGGCCGCCCGTTTTTCTTAGAAGTTCTTGGCCGCTTCGACCAACAGGGCGATGCGCTCCTTCATGGCGGCGTCCACCGCCGCCTCCGGCGCGCTGTCACGCCCCTTGATGACGTAGCGAGCGCGGTCGATGGCGGCCCGGGTGGCGTTATAGACCAGATCGCCCTCCATCAGACTGGGCTCCACCTGACTGCCGGTCAACCAGCCGTTCCAGCTGTCCAGGAACACCACCCGCTCATCGGGGGGAATGTTGTTGCGGGTCCACAGCATGGCGTTTTCGAAGAACAAGCCGTACAGGTGCCGGTCCACCGGCTGGGTGCCGTTGGTCTTGCGGTTGACCAGATGCATGGCCCCTCCCTCGGGGTGCTTCTGCCAGTCGAAATAGCCGGGAAAGACGCGGGCCAGAACCTTGCCGCGCTGGTCGCGGTTGATCATGCGGGCCACGGCGAACAGCGGGTAGTCATAGAAGCGGTCAAGATATTCCACCGAATCCCGCAAGCCCGCCATCACCTCCAGATAATCCAGGCCCGAAGGATTGTTGGACGGCGGGCAGGACTGCCATTCCGCCGGACCGGGATCGATCAGGGCGTCGTATCCCTGGCCCTTGGTGTATTTCCCATCCCGGTCCTCGGCGCGGCAGGCGATCAGATACAGCCCCGGCAGGCCGGCGGCCTCTGCCTCGCGGCGCAGCAGCGCCAGAGTCTCGGCGGGCTCCCACACCAGTTTGGGATATTTCACCACCAGCGGCAGGCGGCCGTCCATCAAGGCGGGATGCCCCACCTTCAGGGCGCCCACCAGCGCCGCCGCCCGCTCTTGCCGGGCTTCCACCGAAGCCGGCGCCTGCCAAAAAGCATCGGGGCCGTTGCGCCACTGGAAGGCCAGACCGAAGCTTTCGCCGGTGGCAATGGCCAAAGGCTCGGCGCCGGTCTGATAAGACTTGCGCGCCTCATCCCACAAAACGTCCACCACGAAACCGTCCACACCGGCGTTGCGGGCGAACAGCACCACCTGAGCCGCCACCGTCCGCTCCGACAAATCGTACATGCCCAGGGTCGAAGGCTGATCCAGGGCGAAGTGCAGGCGGCTGGGAGCGCGGGCGTCGCGCAGGGCTTTCCAAGGGTCCGCCCCACCGGCCAGGGCCGGCTGGTAACGGGTGTCGAAGAAGGCCAGGACTCGGACCGACATGGCTCTGGTTCCTTAAATCAGGCGTGATAGCCGTACAGCCGCCGCCCCATCTCGACGATGGCCGAGATCAACGGGCCGGGGCCGGCGTAATTGGCGCATTCCTTGCGTCCGAACAGCGGGCATTTGCTTTCGCCGCCGCAGGGATTGCACGGCAGGCTGGCGTCCAGGGTACGGTATTGTTCGTTCCAGCCGCCGCCGAAATTGGCGGCCAGGGTATTGCCGAACAGACCGATGGTCGGCCAGCCCATGACATTGCGGACGAAATGATGCGGGAAGCTGTCCAATCCGACAAAGACATGATGATCACGCACGGCGTTGAACAGAAGCTCGGTTTCATCGGCCTCCACCGAAGTCACGCCGAAGGCTTCCAGGTCGGGGCGGTGCCCGACCACGGACGCCCGGATGCCCAAGCCCTGCAAGGCGCGGAACAGCACCTGGGAATGGTCGTCGGGATAACTTTTGATGGGCAGACCGCCGTTGATGTGAAACAGCACCTTCAGCGGCGCGGGCGGCAGGACACAGCGGCCGCGGACATCGGAAGCCTGCCACTGACTGGTGTCTTCCCCGCTGTCCAGACTGTCGCCCAGGGCGAAGCGGTCATGATCGATGCGATGGAACGAAGCCGCGCCCGAAGTGCGGGAATAGCGGTTGAACGAGATGAAGGTGTTGTCCATCACCTGCTGCCCCAACCGCTCGAAAGACCGCAGGGCGTATTGCGGTTCGCCCACCGAATTGTCGCGGGGCAGCCAGGGCAGCTTCAGCCATACGGCGTCCAGCGGGCTTTTGGCGTAATCCCAGATGTCGCGGTAAGAGGAACAGACCACCTGCTGCTGATAAAGCGGCGCTGCCACCTTGCGGGCGGCCGCCGCGAAAAAGACGATAGAACCGGCGTGATAAGGGTGGAAAACGGCGAAAGGCAGGCTTTTCCAGCGCCCGCCCGGCTCCTCGACCAGCCGGGTAGCGTTCAGAGCCAGCATTTTCAGCACGCTCTGGCGATCGCGCCCCTGGAACCAGCCGGTGGCCGTGGAAACCGGATAACGGCCGATCTTCGGCAGCTTGGTAGCGTTGACCACCGCCACCGGCCGCCCCAGCACGCCAGCCAGCAGGCGGGCGTCGATTTTGGCGTCGGCGGCGCTGAGCAGCGTCAGGAACCGCCCCCAGTCCTCGAACATCTCGCGCGGCAGGACATAGATCAGCGGAAAATCACCGCTATCGGCCAGCACGGTGGGCGACGCGATCGTGCCCAGCCAGGCGGAAATCTGGGCCGAGGTCAGCGGCAACAGCGGATTGCCCACCGCCAGCAACGCGGTCTGCGGCTTGGCCTTCAGGACACGGCGCCCCACCTCCAGCACATAGCGGCCGGGAGGACTGGTGGAGGAATCGATGATCTCGTTGGCGACCAGACGCCCCTTCGAGATCTGAAGGTCGAACCCTTCGCTTCCCCGCTCCGTGATGGACAAACCGCAGAACATGCCGGTCAGCCCCTTTGCGGAATGGCGATCAGAACGCCGGTGCCCTGGGGCGAACGTTCGATCTGATGGTCGGGCAGCACGGCGGCGATAAAGCCAAGGTCGCCTTGGTAAAAGCTCAGATCGTCCACCAGCAGCACGTCGCGGCTCATGTCGCGCAAGGAGGCGATCAGACGCAGCTCGCGTTCCAGCCGCGCGTCCGGCTCGGCCTGCAAGCGGGCGTCGGCGCCAGGATAGTCGATATCCAGCCAGAACAGGGTGGGCGCGCCGGCGGACACTTCCTCCAGCGCCTCGCGCAGGCCCTTCTCGCTGCGGGCGTGGATCATGGTGATGTCCTGACGCGACGAATGGCGCAGGGCCGTTTGCAAGGCCAGCTTGTGCTGGCTTTCGATGGTGTGGATATGGTCGAAGCCCAGATCCGCCGCCGCGTCCACCCAGGCTCCGTCGCCGTTGCCGACGCCCACCAGATGACGCAGGCCGAAATCGGCCTTCAGACCGTTCAGATTAAAATCGCCGAGCGCTCCCACGGTCCCCTCCTCACATTCCGATGCCATAGAGACCGCGCGCCATGTCCAGCACGTCGGCGACGATCCGTTCGGGACCGGCATAATTGATGCACTCCGGCTTGCCGAACAGCGGACAGACGTCCCAGGCGCCGCAGCGGTTGCACGACAGGTCGCGGCAGGATGTGCGATAGCTGTCGGTATAATAAGCATCCGAATTGCAGGGCTTGGTATTGCTGAACAGGCCGATCACCGGCCAGCCCATCACCAGCCGCGCGAAGTGGTGCGGAAAGCTGTCGATGCTGACGAAGATGTGATGAGCCTCCAGCTGCCGGCGCAGCAGTTCGGTATCGCCCGCATCGACCGAGACGGCGCCGCAATCTTGAAGATCCGGACGGTCGATCACCGAAACCTCCCACCCCAGGGACACCAGTGTCCGGGCTGCCGCCCGGAAAATGTCCGGCGGCAGGTTCTTCAGGGTCCAGCCGCCGTTCAGATGGAACAGAACGCGAGGCTTGTCGGTGGGCAGGGCGCAACGGGCGTCGGGCACCGTCCGCTTGGCGTGCATGGTCCGCTCGAAGGAATCCATGGGATCGCCCAGCGCGAACGTCGCATGGTCGACCAAATGGAACGGCGAACGAGAATAAAGCCGCAGCAAGCGGGCGAAGACGATGAAATGGCTGCCCGTCACCTCCGGCCCCAGGCGGGCCAGGGCATGCTTGTAATAATCCATCTCGGAAATCGAGGCATCGCGGGGGATCCACGGCAGACGCAGCGGCAGGGTTTCCAGCTTGCTGCCGCTGGCGCCGGGAATATCGCCGTAGGACGTGCAGACGATCTGCTTCGAGAACAGGTTATGCTCGGTCCGCTTCGAGGCGACGCAGAAGAACAGCACGTCGCCGGCATGCATGGGATAATAGACGGCGAACGGCAAATCCCGCCAATCGGGGCGGCTCTCGATGACCTCGATCGCCTTTTCGCAGGAAATCTGGCCAGTCATCAGGCGGCGATCGCCATTCATCCAGCCGTTGGGACTCAAGGGACGCAACTGTCCAATGGCTGGCAAACCGCAGGACGCCATCGGAATCTCCAGACCCAGCATGGCCCGCAGCAAACGCGCATCCAAGGCGGCGCTGGTGCAGGACAGCATCAGCAGGAAACGGCCCAATTGTTCGTAGATGATGCGGGGCAACAGATAGAGGACCGGAAAATCCTCGGCGTCGGTGGCGATGCCGACACCCTTCAGGCCCGATTTCGCCAGAAACCCCTGAAGCTGCGAAGCGTTCAGCGGCAGCAGCGGATTGGCCACGGCCACCCAGTCGGCGGACTGGAAATCCTTCAGAACGCGCCGCCCCACTTCCAGCACGTAGCGGCCGGGAACCGCCAAAGCGGAATCGATGATCTCGTCCTGACGGAAGGCTCCGTTGGAAAACTGAAAATCGTATCGCTTCAGTCCCAGGGTCGATGAGGAAAGAGCCAGACCGCTCAGCATGAAATCGTCCGCCCGGAAAGCAGCGGTCGAGCGTCACCCCGGCCGTCAGAAATTTCTACTCCCGACAGAAACACCGAAAGACCTTAACATTCGGTAAAAAGACCCGTTTCACCAACGCGAAAAGGCCCGCGCCCCAATGGGCACGGGCCTTGTTCAGCCTTGACGGCGAAAGCTTCGCTTTAGGCGGCGGCCTGGTTTTCCAGGGCGCGCTGCACGCGGCGCTTCAGACGCAGAGCTTCGGCCGACAGCTTGCTGTCGTTGACCGAGATCAGGTAGGCGTCGATGCCGCCATTATGCTCGATGGTCTTCAGACCGCGGGTCGAAACGCGCAGGCGAACCATCTGGCCCAGGGCATCGCTCAGCACGGCGGTTTACTGCAGGTTCGGCAGGAAGCGACGGCGGGTCTTGTTGTTGGCGTGGCTGACATTGTTGCCAGTCTGCACACCCTTGCCGGTGACGACACAACGACGGGACATAACGGAACCCTCTAAACAGAAACGATCAATCCTAGCCGAAGCTGGGAAAGCCGTGCTTTTAAGGTTTCAGCCCCCGGGCGTCAAGAGGAATCTGACTCGAAATCAGGCCCGTCAAAGGCAACCCATGCTCGCTCTTGTCCTTTCGCCGCCGTGCGGCTAACGTCTGGGCCGTCTTCGGAGCGAAGCTTCGGAAAGCCTCAGCCGCAACGGCTGAGCCCGACCGGCCCAGCCGGTCCGGGGGGCGTGGCGAAACGGTATACGCAAGCGACTTAAAATCGCTCGTCTTCGGACATACGGGTTCAAGTCCCGTCGCCCCCACCATTTCCTCATACTTTCGAAAAAGCTCGACCCTTCCGGTCAATATACATCGCAGCACAACCCCTTGATCATAAGCCTTGCTCAAAAGCTCCGGGCCAAAATATTTGGTCCCCACGGATGCAAGAGGGGGGGGCTCCTATGTTTATCGACAACATGCGCATCGCGAATAAGGTGAATCTGGTGGTCGCCTTGTTTTCCGCCATCTTCATTGCCGCCGTGGCAATGGCCGGCGTTCGCATGAAACATATCGACGACTCCTATTCCGATCTTGTCGACCGGGTGGACAAATCCGTCGTCGCCTCGGCTCGGGCATCGCGGCAAATAGAGGCTTACGTTTCCACCGCCTACCAGTTGGCCGCGGAAACCACCGACGAAGGCAATTTGCGGCTAATGGAGAAGATCAATAGAACGAAAAGCCGCACGGCGGAACTGATGATGCAGGTCCGTCAGAATTTGCCGGAAAAAGCCGCCGAATACGCCGCCCTCGACAAAAGCATCGCAGCCATCTACGACGCCTGCCAGCCGGCCATCGAATTCGCCGCGAAGACAACCAGCGCCGAGGATTCCCTGAAAGCCGCCGCCCGTCTGAAGGTGGAATGTGACCCCAGCGTTCAGGCGGTTCTGGCCGACTTCACCAAAATCAACGACAGCGTTCTCAGCATGTCGTCGAAGCGGTCCGACGATTTGACCGACGAAACCCACGCCTCCATTCGTTCGCTGGTGATCATCGCCTGCGCCGGCATCCTTTCCAGCATCGCCATCGCCATGTGGATCAGCCGCCGGGGGCTGACGCGCCCTATCGCCGCCCTGCGCGACGCCATGGAACGGCTGGCCGCCAACGATCTGTCGGCGGAAGTTCCCGGCACGGCGCGCAAGGACGAACTGGGAGAAATGTCCCGCACCGTCGCCGTCTTCAAAACCAGCGCCTTGGAAGTCGAGCGCCTGCGAAGCGAACAGGAAGCCCTCAAGACTCGGGCGGCGGAGGAGCAGAAACAGGCACTGAACCAGATGGCCGATGCCTTCGAGGCCAAGATCATGGACGTGGTCGGCGCCGTCGCCTCGTCGGCCGGTCAATTGCAAGGCACGGCGGCATCCATGACCAGCGCCGCCAGCCAGTCCAACACCCAGGCAGCAGCCGTCGCCGCCGCCGCCGAGGAAGCCACCAGCAACGTTCAGACCGTTGCCGCCGCCACCGAAGAGCTGTCCTCGTCCATCGCCGAAATTTCCCGGCAAGTGGTGGAATCGGCCCGCATTTCCTCGGCGGCTTCCGACGAGGCCAACCGCACCAATCTTTTGGTGCAAAATCTGTCCGCCGCCGCCGACCGCATCGGCGAAGTGGTCGAACTGATCAACGATATCGCCTCGCAGACCAATCTGCTGGCCCTGAACGCCACCATCGAGGCGGCGCGGGCCGGCGAGGCCGGCAAAGGCTTTGCCGTGGTAGCCAACGAGGTCAAGCATCTGGCCAGCCAGACGGCCAAGGCCACCGAGGAAATCTCGGCCCAGATCACCGCCGTTCAGGATGAGACCAAACGCACCGTCGGAGCCATCCGGGAAATTTCCACCATCATTGAACAGATCCGCGAGATTTCGTCGGGCATTTCCTCGGCCGTCGAAGAACAGGGTGCCGCCACGCAGGAAATCGCCCGCAATGTTCAGGAAGCGGCCCAAGGCACCCAGCAGGTCAGTCTGAACATCGACGGCGTCTCGACCAGCGCCGCCACAACCGGCGCCGCCGCCGAACAGGTTTTGTCCTCAGCCAATACGTTGGCCGCCAACGCCGACCGCATGCGCCAGGAAGTGGTCAATTTCCTGATGACGGTAAGGGCCACATAGTCCCGGCTTCCCGTCGTCCGGGCAGGAAAACGAATCGTATTTTATATTAATCCCAAGCAATAACGCCGGGCCGAACCTTCTTCGCCGGAAATATTTTACCCTGCGGTATATGAAGGTCGCCATTCCAGTCTGCGCATTGAGTACGACATAAGAATCGTTTAGTTTGTCGCCTTCGGGTGGACAACTTATCGCATACAAGGGACAGGGAAGATGGAGCAGACCGCAGACAACATCGCGCAAATGGACCGGCAGATTGAATCCGAGTTCATGGAGGAGGTCCGCGATATCCTCGACAGCACCGACGTGCTGATCGGCAATCTGCGCTCCAAAACGGCATCCGCCACCGACGGTCTGGCGCAGATCCGCCGCGACATGCTGAACGTGGAAATGCGCGGCGCAACCCTGGACCAGCCCCTGGTCACCATCGTCGCCCACCGCCTGGGCGAATATCTGGCCGATTTGAAAACCCTGGAGGGCAACCAGCTCGACGACGTCCAGACCTTCCTGGACAACATCCGCCGCGCCATGGAAGGCAAGGCCGAGGTCGCCCATTCCGCCAAGGTAGTACGCAGCCTGCCGGCCCGCGTGGTCGGCGACTTCAACCCCGCAGACGTCAAGATTTCCAACGTCGAAGTGCTGCTGGTCATCGGCGACAAGGCAACCACCCGCATCGTTGAACGCGAACTGGCCGCCTGCGGCTATCGCAGCTGCACCGTGCGTTCGCCCTTTCAGGCCATCGAGATGGCCGTGCGTACCCAGCCCGACATGGTCATCGTCTCGGGCGTTCTCGACGACTTGAGCGGCGTCGATCTCGCCAACGCCTTCAGCTCCATGCCCACCACCCGCGATCTGCCGGTGGCGGTGCTGACCAGCTACAGCTGGGGCCATCCCTCACTGGAAAACCTGCCGTCGCGCGTGCCGATCATCCGCAAGGGCCCCAATTTCGGCGACGATCTGGCCGAGGCCTTCGCCCGCCTGCACATTACCTGAGGCGGGACCTGAGACTGGATCCGAGACTGGCCCCCAGCGCGGACGTCGCCCGTCGCACCGACGGCCCCAACGAAAACAGCCCGCCGGAAAGCGGGCTGTTTTTTATGTCGAGACCCGACAGCCGCCGCTCACAGGCTGTAAGCCTGCATGGCTTTCCACCACGGCTTGGCCTCGCCGGCCGTCCAGCGCGGACCATGACCGCTATAGATGAAGCTGGCGTCGGGCAACGCCGCCAGCAGATTGCTGATGGATTTGACCAGCAAAGGACCGTTGCCGCCCGGCAGATCGGTTCGCCCCACCCCCTGATTGAACAGGGTGTCTCCCGCCAGGGTAAAACCGCCGAAATCGAAGCAAACGCCGCCCGGCGTATGTCCCGGCGTCGGAATCGCCCGGAACGCCTGCCCTCCCAGCGTCAGGCGGTCATCGTCGGTGAAGTAATCCACGGCGTTGGGCGGCTCGATGGTCATGCCCAGCCGGGATTTGGCGTAATTGACGATGACGTCGATCAACGGCCCTTCGTCCCGGTGTGCCTTGCAGGGAACGGCCAGTTCGTCCTGAAGCCGCTTGACCGCCCCCAGATGGTCGGGATGGCCGTGGGTCAGAAGAATGCACTCCACCTCTCCGCCGATTTCCGCCAACGCCGCCAAAATCTTGTCGGCGCTGCCGCCGGGATCGACCACCACCAATTTGCCGGTCGGAACATGGCGGACGATATAGCAGTTCTCGTACCAGGGCGGATCCGTCACCACCACCGAAAGCTGCCAGTCGCCGTGATCGGCGGAAAAGTCCACGGGCATCGAAGGCCATCCTTATTTGCAGACAGGTTTCCCAGGAGTTCGCCCCAGCCGTCCGGCCCCGTCAAGCGAAACACGGCGCGCATGCACAATTGACTGTGTCGGCAACCGGCCTATTTAGTGTAAACAGCGCCCATCCGCCGCTTTGCCCCTGAAGGCCCGACCATGAAATACCGCCCGCTTGCCGCCGTCACCGCCATTGTGTTGCTGGCGCTGCCGCTGTCCGGCTGCGGCATTCCCGGCGGCATCGCCTACGCCATCAAGGAAGGCGGCAAGGAAATGAACAAGAACGGCAACCAATCCGCCGACACCCAGAACGGCGGCGCCTCGGCCGAGCAGACCAGCGCCGCGCCGGCCGACCCCAATCCGCCCCCGGCGCCGTCGGCCGCCCCCCGCGATAGCATCAGCGTCGAGACACTGAAGTAATTTCTTTTACATTCAATGAACTAACGTTTTATCCACAGAGTCTGTAAGGCAAAATCCATGATTCAGCCCTTGACAGATACCCCCCCTGTTCCCTAGATCGTTAGCACTCGCCGGGAGTGAGTGCTAACAGGATCGCCCTGAAGGCGTCGCCCCGGCATCATCGGAATAACCCAAGTCCTAAATTTACGGAGGTTGTGAATGAAGTTCAGACCGCTCCATGACCGCGTTGTGGTCAAGCGCATCGATGCGGAAGAAAAGACTGCGGGCGGCATCATCATTCCCGACACCGCCAAGGAAAAGCCCCAACAGGGCGAAGTCATCGCGGTTGGCTCGGGTGCTCGCGGCGAAGACGGCAAGGTCGTTGCCTTGGACGTCAAGGTCGGTGATCGCGTGCTGTTCGGCAAGTGGTCGGGCACCGAGGTCAAGATCGACGGGGAAGACCTGTTGATCATGAAGGAATCCGACATCATCGGCGTTTTCGCCTAAGCCCCATTCTTTTCTGAGGAACCTGAAACAATGGCTGCCAAGGAAGTTAAATTCGGTACCGACGCCCGCTCCCGCCTGCTGCGCGGTGTGGACATTCTCGCCGATGCCGTCAAGGTCACCCTGGGCCCCAAGGGCCGCAACGTCGTGATCGAAAAGTCGTTCGGCGCTCCGCGCATCACCAAGGACGGCGTGTCCGTCGCCAAGGAAATCGAACTGGCTGACAAGTTCGAGAACCTGGGCGCCCAGCTGGTTCGCGAAGTCGCCTCGAAGACCGCCGATCTGGCCGGTGACGGCACCACCACCGCCACCGTTCTGGCTCAGTCGATCGTTCGCGAAGGCGCCAAGGCCGTCGCCGCCGGGATGAACCCGATGGATCTGAAGCGTGGCCTGGATCTGGCCGTCCAGACCGTCATTGCCGACGTCAAGAGCCGTTCGCGCAAGGTCGCCACCAACGCCGAGATCGCCCAGGTCGGCACCATCTCCGCCAACGGCGAGCGCGAAATCGGCGAAATGATCGCCAAGGCCATGGAAAAGGTCGGCAACGAGGGTGTCATCACCGTCGAGGAAGCCAAGGGCCTGGACACCGAGCTGGACGTCGTCGAAGGCATGCAGTTCGATCGCGGCTACACCTCGCCGTACTTCGTGACCAACGCCGAAAAGATGACCGCCGAGCTGGAAGCTCCGTACATCCTGCTGCACGAAAAGAAGCTGACCGCCCTGCAGCCCCTGCTGCCGGTGCTGGAGCAGGTCGTGCAGTCGGGCCGTCCGCTGCTGATCATCGCCGAGGACATCGAGGGCGAGGCCCTGGCCACCCTGGTGGTCAACCGTCTGCGCGGCGGCCTGAAGGTCGCCGCCGTCAAGGCTCCGGGCTTCGGCGACCGCCGCAAGGCCATGCTGGAAGACATCGCCATCCTGACCGGCGGCCAGGTCATCTCCGAAGACCTGGGCATCAAGCTGGAAAACATCACCATTGCTGATCTGGGCACCGCCAAGCGCGTGACCATCACCAAGGAAGACACCACCATCGTCGACGGTTCGGGCAGCAAGACCGACATCGAAGCCCGCATCAAGCAGATCAAGGCCCAGATCGAGGAAACCTCCTCGGACTACGACCGCGAGAAGCTGCAGGAACGTCTGGCCAAGCTGGCCGGCGGCGTGGCCGTGATCAAGGTCGGCGGCGCTTCCGAAGTCGAGGTGAAGGAGCGTAAGGACCGCGTCGACGACGCCCTGCACGCCACCCGCGCCGCCGTCGAGGAAGGCATCGTCGCCGGTGGCGGCGTCGCCCTGCTGCACTCGATCCGCGCCCTGGACAAGGTGACCTTCTCCAACAACGACCAGAAGGTCGGCATCGAGATCGTCCGCCGCGCCCTGCAGGCTCCGGTGCGTCAGATCGCCGAGAACGCCGGTTCCGACGGCGCCGTGGTTGCCGGCAAGCTGCTGGAAAGCTCGGACGTCAACTTCGGCTTCGACGCTCAGAACGGCGAATATGTCGACATGATCAAGGCCGGCATCATCGATCCGACCAAGGTCGTGCGCACCGCTCTGCAGGACGCCGCTTCGGTCGCCGGCCTGCTGATCACCACCGAAGCCCTGATCGCCGAGAAGCCTGAGAAGAAGGCTGCTCCCGGTGGCGACGCCGGCATGGGTGGCATGGGCGGCATGGGCGGCATGGATTTCTAATCCTGCCACCTTGGCCTCCATCGGAAACGGGGCTGCATCCGCAAGGATGCAGCCCTTTTTCTTAGCGCAACTGTTTTGCGACCAAAGACATAGCGCCCTATGTCGCCCGAGGACTTTCCCTTTCGCCACTCTAGAGGCACACTATCAGCATCAACCGGCCGTTTAGAGCCGCTGACAGAACAACAGCAAATGCCTTGGGTGAGAATAATGGCGAGCTCCTCTTTTTCCCCGAATCGGGGAGGTAGTCCGCAAGTTTCCGGTTCCGTGTTGGGCGACGGTGTTTCCACTGCCCTGATTCTTGTCATTGAAGACGAAAGCATGGTCCTGATGGGCTATCGCATGCTTTTCGAAAGCTGGGGCTACCGCGTCATCGCCGCCGGTTCCGCCGACGAAGCCTTGGATTTTCTGGCCGACCATCCCTTCGCTCCCGACGTCATCGTCGCCGATTTCCGCCTGCGCAACGGCGCTACCGGAATCGCCGTCGAAGGCCGTTACGCCGCCTCGATCCCGGCCATCCTGATCACCGGCGACACCGCCGCCGACCGTCTGCGCGAAGCCATCGCCAGCGGCCTGCCGGTACTGCACAAGCCGGTCAACGGACGAAAGCTCCAGACCCTGCTGGAAACCTGCCTGAACTGACCCGGTGCCCGCCGAAATGAAAACGCCCCTGGCTTGGGCCAGGGGCGCTTCAATAACGGCGTCTTGTGATGGGGAACGGTTTCCCGTCCTTAGCGACTCAGGCTGGGACCGTCGCTGCCGGTCAGACCCATCTGCGAGGCGGCCACCACCGCGCGCGTGCGGTTGTTGACGTTCAGCGCCTTCAGAATGGCGGTGACGTGCAGCTTGACGGTGCCCTCAGCCAATTGCAGCACACGGGCGATTTCCTTGTTGGATTTGCCCTGGCCCAGCAGCACCAGCACTTCGCGCTGGCGCGGCGTCAGAAACGAAGCGGCTTCGCCACCCGGCAGTACCCCATCCAAACCGCCCGGCTCGACCGCCTGTTCCAGCAAAGCCGGCGGCAAATAAACGCCGCCCGACAAGACCAGTTTCAGAGCGCTGATCATGACGCGGCTGGAAGAGGTTTTGGGAATGAAGCCGGCGGCTCCCAGGTTAACCGCCTGCAACACATGGCGGCGGTCGTCGGAAGCCGACAGAATGATCACCGGAACCGATGACGGCAGGCTTTGGCGCAGCGACTGAAGGCCTTCGGCCCAGGGCATGCCCGGCATGGCCAGATCCAGCAGCACGATGTTGACGTCGGGTTCCGACTGGGCAAGGGCCAAAGCCTGCGGATAATCGCTAGCCTCGACGATGCTGACGTCGCCATCCAGTTGTTCGAGAACATGACGCAGACCATCGCGGAACAGTTCGTGGTCGTCGGCTATCATGATCTTCATGGTCGTCTCCGCAGGTTGCACCGTAACCCCCTTTTCAGACTCAAGACGCCTAGTCGCTAAGGGCATATTACCCCATTCTTCCGACAGGCGCGAATGCTATCTCACCGCAAGGATGTATTAGATCTCATACCCAGTTCGTATATACATCGCACCAAACAATTGATGAAAAACCTTTCCCAGGAGAAGCCCTCTCTACACATAATCTGCACTTTATTTAAATCAGATCGAATTTTATCGAAATTTGGATATATCCCTATTCTCGCCGAAATTGTCCTGGACATTAATTGC